>Ga0105248_10000725_pt1 | contig 37168 bp, 32 predicted proteins | sample KBSS34metaG_FD_81524 | JGI IMG/M metagenome (GOLD analysis project Ga0105248, IMG submission 81524) | Switchgrass rhizosphere microbial communities from Kellogg Biological Station, Michigan, USA - KBS S3-4 metaG | ecosystem: Host-associated > Plants > Roots > Rhizosphere > Soil | place...
GAAGTCGACGCCGCCAACGCCTCGCGCAAGACGCCCGTCGTGTTCATCCACGGGCTGTGGCTGCTGTCGAGCAGTTGGCAGCCGTGGCGCGATCTCTTCGAGGCGGAGGGATACGCGACCCTCTCCTTCGGCTGGCCCGCCGCCCCCGAGACCGTCGAAGCGGCCAAGGCCGACGAGGATGCCTTCGCCGGCAAGATGATCCAGCAGGTCACCGACCACTACGCCGAGGCCATCGACCAGCTGACCGGACCTCCCGTGCTCATCGGCCACAGCTTCGGCGGCATGATCGCCCAGAAGCTCGCCGGTGAGGGCAAGGCCGACGTCACGGTCGCCATCGATCCTGCGCAGTTCAAGGGCGTGACAGCGCTGCCGCTGTCGGCGCTCAAGTCGGGCGCACCCGCTCTGCTGCATTTCAACCACACCGACCACGGGGTGACGCTCACCTACGAGCAGTTCGCCTACGGCTGGACCAACGCGCTCTCTGACGAGGAGGGCAAGGCGCTGTACGAGAAGTACCACGTGCCGGCCTCTGAGATGCCGATCTTCCAGGCGGCCACCGCGAACTTCTCGCGGCATTCCGAAGCCGCCATCACCACCGACAACGACGACCGCGGGCCACTGCTGCTGATCGCCGGCGCCGAGGACCACACGGTGCCGCAGGCGGTCGTCGAGAACGAGTTCAAGATCCAGCAGAAGAACGTGGGCGACACCGAGATCGCCATCATCCCGAGCCGCGGTCACTCGCTGATCATCGACTCCGGCTGGCGCGAGGTGGCCGACACCGCGCTCGAGTTCGTGCAGCGGTACCTGCCGTAACGGGGTCGCTTTCGCAGCGACCCGCCTCTCGCGGATGCGAGCGAACCTTGCCTGCCGGGGCGGGGCAATCTAACGTTGGCCCGGTGCCCCCTCTTCGGGGGTCGACAGTTCTGTCACTACGTGGGGAGATTCTGTAATGCGCAAACACATCGTCGGAGCGTCGATGATCGCGGTCACCGCGGTCGTTGCGGCGCTCTTGGGGGCAGGTTCGGCCAGCGCCGCGCCCGGCTCGAAACCGATTCCGAACTCGACACCAGGATGGCTTGCCCACGGCAAGAGCCTCGGTGCCGCTTCGGCGAACGGCGCGGTCACCGCCCGCCTGTACCTCGCGCCCAATGGCGGGCTCGACGCGCTGCAGACGGCCGCATCCGCTGCCTCGAGCAGCCACAAGTTCCTCACGCCGGCGCAGTATCACGCGAAGTTCGACGCGACGCCCGCGACAGTGAGCGCCGTCAGCAGCTGGCTGACCGGCGCAGGTCTCGCGGTCAGCGTGGAGGCGAACCACCGCTACCTCGACGTCTCGGGCAGCGTCGGAGCCGCGAACAAGGCGTTCGGCGTGACGCTGACGAACTTCAGCCACGACGGACTGCACGTGCAGGCGCCGACCGGTCCGGCCAGTGCGCCGGATGCGCTCGCGGCATCCATCATCGCGATCTCGGGACTCGACACGACCGTGAGGGTCGTCGACCCGGCGACGCAGAAGCCGTCGCCGCCGGATGGCGGGTTCCGTAACGCGCGGCCCTGCTCGGCGACGTATGGGGAGAAGAACCCGACGAGCGACCCGGCACCCGATGGCACCACCGTGCTGCCGCAGTTCAATGGGGCGACGCTGCCCTACGCGGTGTGCGGCTACACCGGCCCGCAGCTGCGCGCCGCCTATGAGGCGGGTGCCACGGCGGGGCTCGACGGACACGGCGTGACAGTCGCGATCACCGACGCCTACGCATCGCCCACGATCGCGGCCGACGCGAGCCGGTACGCCGCCGACACGGGTGACCCGGCATACGCGTCGGGGCAGCTCACCCAGAGCCTGCCGGGTTCGTTCCGTCAGGTGAACAGCAACAACTCGCCGCACCAGTGCGGTGCGTCGGGCTGGTACGGCGAAGAGACGCTCGATGTCGAGGCCGTGCACGCGATGGCTCCCGGTGCGAACATCCGCTACTACGCGGGGAAGAGCTGCGAAGACGTCGACCTGCTCGACACCTTCAGCCGCATCAACGACGAGGGCGTCGCGAACATCGTGACGAACTCGTGGGGCGGTGTCGGCGACGTCGTGAAGCCGACCCTGCTGCAGGCCTACGAGACGGCGTTCCTTCAGGGCGCGGTCGAGGGCATCAGCTACGTGTTCTCGAGCGGTGACTCGGGCGACGAGGTGACCAACGTCGGGACTCCGCAGACCGACTACCCGGCATCCGACCCCTATGTGACAGCGGTCGGCGGCACGTCGACGGCGATCACGCAGGCCGGTGTGACCGGTGAGACGGGATGGCAGACCACCAAGTACACGCTCGTCAACGGCGCGTGGACCGTGTCGATCCCGTTCCAGTACGGCGGGGGCGGCGGCTTCTCGAGCAACATCGCCGAACCCGACTACCAGGTCGCGGCCGGCATCGCCAGCCCGAACGGCGGTCGTGCCGTGCCCGATGTCTCGATGGATGCCGACCCGACGACCGGCATGCTGGTCGGCCAGACGCAGACCTTCACAGGGGTCGCCGCGTACGACACCTACCGGATCGGCGGAACGAGCCTCGCCTCGCCGCTGTTCGCGGGCATGACGGCGCTGAAGATCCAGGCGAGCGGTCACGGACTCGGGTTGCTCAACCCGGGCATCTACGCCAACCACACGGGCTTCAATGACGTGACGGGCACGATCGGCGACGCGGGCAACATCCGGGTCGACTTCGCGAACGGGTTGGACGCCTCGGGCGGCTACCTCTACTCCGTGCGGTCGCTCGACACCACCAACACGACGCTGACGATCGGCTCCGGATGGGACAGCCAGACCGGATGGGGCAGCCCCCGAGCCGGGTGGCTCACCGCGGCTCCGTAAGGCGGTAGTGCCGGAGGAACGGTGTGAGGTGCTGCGGGGTGGTTGACCGCAGCACCTCTTCCATGTCCGGGGTCGCGGGTCGCGGCATCCGTGGGTCTTTCGACCCTGCTGCCCGGTGCCGCCACGCGGTTGGCTCGGGGCATGACCTTCTTCGAATCGATCAAAACCGGATTTCGCAAGTACGCCGAGTTCGGCGGGAGGGCGACGCGCTCCGAGTTCTGGTGGTGGACCCTGTTCACGACTCTGGTGAGCGCCGCGCTCAATGCCCTGAGCATTCCGATGTACGGCGTCATGTACGGCCGGATGATGGACTACTACGACACCACGTTCAGCGGCGGCTACGGCTCGTTCAGCTTCGCCGGCCTGTGGGGCATCGCCGTGCTGGTGCCGAGCCTTGCGGTCGCGGTGCGCCGACTGCGCGACGCCGGCCGCAACTGGACGCAACTGTTCTGGCTGCTGCTTCCATTGGCGGGGCTGATCGTGCTGATCGTGCGGTTGTGCGAGCCGAGCGTTGCGGCTCCGGCGGTGAGTGCTGCGGTTCAGGATGCGGCAGGTGCGCCCGAGGTGCCTTCGGCGCCGACCGGGGCTCGCTGAGAGCCGCCCCCTCAGGCGGGCGGCCGCTGCACGAGCGCATCGCGATCCATCAGGGTGACCGCTGCGTTGAGCAGGATCACGACCGCGAACACGATCGCGGCGATGACCCATCCGGTGTTCCAGCCGGCGGCGAGCACGGCTGCGGCGGCGGCCAGCAAGAGGACGGTCCTGAGCGCCACCAACGGAACGAGCGGCAGCTTCACCCGAGCCTTCGGCGCGCAGAACAGCGCCCAGATCACGATCAGGATGACGGGCGCGCCGATGCCCAGTGCGAGCTTCGCGACCAGGTTCGGGCCGACGCTGGCTCCCCAGAACCGAGGCCCGCGAGCGCAGCGAGTTCGAGCACGAAGGCGAGTGCCTCATTGACCAAGTGCAGGGGGCGCGGGATCGGGTTGCGTCGCACGGGATGAGTATGGCGCAGGGCCGGAGTGGGCTCGTGCGTGCGCGTCTTTGCTGATGCCACTGAGGGTGTCGTCCTCTCCTCCACAGGCAGGCTCAGCGGCGAGTTAAACACCTATCTGATCAGCATATTTACTTCTCTGCTGCCTCCTGGGAGAATCGTTCCATGACCCCCTTAGGCGACGCTCTCGAGCACGCGACGCGTGCGCTCGAGAGCGCCCCGTCGGCCGGTTTGAGCGGTCTTCGCGACGACGAGTTGCTTCTCCATCTGGCCGATGTCGAGCAGCTCGGCCGGCTGGTCGACGGGTTGCGGGTCGCCGCGGCGGGCGAGGTGGATGCCCGTTCGGGCCGCGAGCGCGGCGACGACAGTCTCAGCCGCCACCACCAGTGCACGACGGCGGCGCAGCTCGTCGAACTGGTCACGCGCACCTCCTCGGCCGAGGCGGCTCGCCGGGTGCGGGTCGGCCGCGCGATTACGGCGTCGTCCAATCTGATCGGCGCCCCGTTGCCGGCCGCATTCGAACACGTGGCAGCGGCTCTTTCGGCCGGGCGTCTGGGAATGGACGCCGCGGCGGCCATCATCCGCCACCTCACCGAGGCGTCGCGGTCCGCCTCGCCCGCGGTTGTTCGCGACGCGGAGGTGCTTCTGGTCGGGCACGCGGCCACGCTGCCCGCCGAGCTGGTCGCACAGTTGGCGCAGCGCACCTGCGCGATGCTCGACCCCGATGGCGTCGAGCCGCGCGAGAACGAGCTGCGTCGTCAGCGGCGCTTCCACCTGGGCCGCGAGGTCGATGGCATGACCCCGTTCAGCGGACTCGCCGACCCGGTCAACGCGGGCCTGCTTCGCGCAGCCCTGTCAGAGCGCACGGCGCCGTCGCGGCAGCCGCGGTTCGTCGACAGCGACGATCTGGCCGCGAGCGACGATCCGGCATCGTTCGACGGGCGCCCGCTAGACGGCCGCACGCGCGAGCAGCGCGCCTTCGACATCGTCTTCGGGCTGCTCACGGCGGGCATCCGGTCCGACAACGACACGGTCGGCAGCTTGCACGGCACAGCGACCCTCAATGTGGTCGTGACCGCGCGCGATCTGATCGCGGGCACCGGCGCCGCATGGATCGACGACATCCTCTCCCCCGTCGCAACCGAGACGACCCGCGAGATCATCTGCGACGGCGGCGTGCGGCTGCAGATTCAGGGCGACAAGGGCGAGATCCTCTGGGAGGGCTACCGCGAGCGCTACTTCACCCCCGCTCAGCGGCGGGCGCTGGCGGTTCGAGACGGTGGATGCGTCGGTCCGAACTGCACGGCACCGCCCTTGTGGTGCCACGCCCACCACGTGATCGAGTGGGAGCACGGCGGCCCGACCGACGTGGATAACGGGGCGCTGCTCTGCTCGTTCCACCACCATCAGCTGCACTCGGGCGGGTTCCAACTCAGGATGAATCGCGGAATCCCCGAGATGCTCGCACCGCCCTGGCTCGACCGAGAACAGCTGTGGAGGCCGACCACCAAGTCCCGGCTCGCCCGCGCGGCCTGACCTGCCGCAATTCGGCGCCCGACGCGATGCTCGGAGCCATTTCCGGGCCGCATCCGTCAGACTGGAGCGATGGTGGCCGCCCGACTCCTCGACGTGCTCCTGGTGATCGTTCTTCTGGTGTACCTCACCGAGGGATGGCGCAACGGATTCATCCGCAGCTTGAGCGCCATCGTCGGCCTGGTCGCCGGCGGGGTTGCAGCGTTCTTCCTGATCCCTGTGATCGGCACCGTCGTGCCCGACCCGTTCTGGCGCACCTTTCTCGTGGTGTCGACGGCGGTCGCCCTGCTCATCCTGGGCAGCATGGCCGGTGCGGGCATCGGCCGCGCCCTGCGCGGACGGGTCGAGAAGACCGCACTGCGTCCCCTCGACCGGGTCGGGGGCGCACTCGCCAACCTGGTCATCGGCGCACTGATCACCGCCCTGCTCGCCGGCAGCGTGGCATCCCTGGGCGTCCCGGTGCTGAGTGCCGCCGTCAGCAACTCGTGGGTGCTTCAAGCCATCAACACGGTGACCCCGGATCCCGTGACCGCTGCGCTGGCGCGCCTGCGATCCGCGGTTCTCGCGCAAGGCCTTCCGGTGATCTCGGGCGGGTTCTCGGGAATCACCAAGTCGCCCGGAGTCCCCAAGGTCAACACCGGCACCTCCTCGCTGGCCGCCGCCGCTGCATCGGTCGTGCGGATCAACGGCACGGCATACGCCTGCGGGCAGAACCAGTCGGGCTCGGGATTCGTCATCGCCAAAGACCGCGTCGTCACCAACGCGCATGTGGTCGCCGGCGTGACGCAGCCGATCGTCCAAGCACCCAATGGTCAAGCCCTCGACGGCCGGATCGTCTACTTCGACCCGCAGAACGACTTGGCGGTCATCGCGGTCTCGGGACTGAGAGTCCCGACGCTCTCGCTCGGCAACCCGCTCGCCGTCGGCGACGACGCGGTCGTCGACGGCTATCCATTCGGCGGACCGTTCACCACCGGCGGCGCCCAGATCCTGGCGCACTCGACCGAGAGCGTCGAGAACATCTACAGCACCGGGCGCACCAACCGCGATCTGTACACCCTCGCGGCAGACATCGAACCCGGTAATTCCGGGGGTCCGCTGCTCGAGACGAACGGCTCGATCGCGGGCATCGTGTTCGCCAAGAGCTCGACGGATGCCAACCTCGGCTATGCGATGACCGACAGCGTGCTGTCGCCGGTGGTGCAGCAGGCGCCGAGCCTGAGCTCGTCGACCAGCTCAGGGACGTGCGTCAAGGGCTGAGGGCCTGAGCCCGCAGCCTGACCCGCTCGCCGGTTGCGCTCAGCCCTGCTGCAGGAACATCAGGAACGTGGCCGTCAGCGAGCCCGCGAGCACGAGTCCGACCAGTCCTGACACCACGATGCTCAGCACGGCCCAGTTGCGACGGCCGAGCCGACCGCCCCTGGTTTCGCGGATGCCGCGCACTCCATACGAGATCGTTGCGGCCACCAGGCCGCCGACCACCAAGAAGTGCAGCAGCTCGAGCGCCAGTGCGGCGTTGACCAGGTTCTTCGTGTCGGACGTCATCACCACGACGCCAAGTGCGAGCGCACCGACGACGATGTTGGCGACGATCACCAAGATGGCCAGCTGAAGACTGCGGGTCGCAGCGAGGTCGACGGGCCGACCTTTGCGATCTGTGGCAACCGCGTGAGCGGCGCCGCAGTGGGAGCAGTATGCACTGCTCGGGGCGAGTCGCGCGCCGCACAGGGCGCACGAGAAACGGGTAGCGACAACGGCCTGGGGGAAGACCGTGTCGGCGTGGGGGGCGACCGACATGTCCCCCATCCTAGGGACATCCGGCTGTGGGCAGGGTACGAGTTTTTCGGGCCGCCCCAGCGACCGGAGGGCGCGGATGCCCACTCGGCTTCCTGGGGATCCGCTGAGGGCCGACACGCGGGAGTTGGTGGGCCGCCGCCCCCCGAACTAGGGTCATCTGATCAGGAGTGGGGGCTCTCATGACCAGTGGATACAACTCTCGATTCGAACGCCGGGACCTGGTTCTGGCGACGGTCACCGCGATCTTCGGCGTCGCCGCCGTCGTGATGGCTGCGGCAGGGGTTCTCGTCCTCGTGGGGGTGCACTTCTAGCCGGGGTGCACTTCTAGCTGCGGTGCACGTCTAGGCGGCGTGCCGTCTAGGCCGCAGGGCCTGCGGCCAGAGTGACCGTCACCTGCTGCGCGGTCCCTGCGGCGTCGGTATAGGCGATGGTGACCCGGTCGCCGACGGCGTGCGCCTTGATCAGCGAGCTCAGTGAGTCCGAGGTCGTGACGGCGGCTCCGTCGACTGCGGTGATGGTGTCGCCCGCCGCGAGACCGGTGCCGGCGGCGGCGCTTCCGGTGACGATGCCACTGATCAGCACTCCGGATCCGGTCTGGGCGTCGGCGAGCTCGACCCCGAGGAATGCGGGCAGACCGATCACGATGCTCGAGCTCGCCTCGCCGTTGACGATCTGTTTGGCGATCGCGAGTGCCGAATGGATCGGGATGGCGTAGCCGGTGACATTGCGCGATCCACTCGAGGCCGCGGTCACCATGCCAGCGACCTCACCCTGCTTGTCGATCAGCGGGCCGCCGGAGTCTCCCGAGACCACGTCGGCATCCGTCTCGATGAGGCCGCTGAGCTTCTCGTCGGCACCCGTGACGTCGTTGGCGACCGTGATCGACTGGTTGAGGGCCGTCACCGTGCCACTGGCGGCCACCAGGTTGCCCGTGCCCTCGGCGTTGCCCACCGAGATCACCGCATCACCCGCCGAGAGGGTGCCGGTGTCGACGGTGGCCTTGGTGAGTCCCGTCGCATCCGACCCGCTGCTGTCGACCAGCTGGAGCACGGCGACGTCGTCCGTCGCGTCGGTGCCGACGACCTTCGCGGAGTAGCTGGCCCCGGTGGATTCCACCGTCACCTTGATCGCGGTCGAGCCCTGCACCACGTGGTTGTTGGTGAGGATCTCGCCCGTCGACGTCAGGATGATGCCGGTGCCGGCCGCCTCCGCGCTCGAGTAGTTGAGGGTCGAGACGATGGTGACCACGCCGACCTTCTGCGCCGAAGTCGCCGCGCTCGCGCCGACCGATGCGGTGCCCGGTCCGTCGAAGGTGCCGTACCGGCCGTCATCGCCCCCGCCTCCCCCGGTACCGTTGCCGCCGACACCGCCGTTGCCGTTCTGCGACGAGCCCGGCGCCGTGGCCTGGCTGGTCGAACCCGACTGCAGGGCGGCGAGTCCGGTGCCGACGCCGACGCCGCCCGCTCCGATGCCGAGTGCGACCACGGTCGCGCCGGCGATCAGCAGGCCGCGGTGACGGCGGAAGGAACTGACCGGGGGCGCCAGGGTGGTCGGAGGCTCCGTCGCATGATCCGTCGCCGCGAGGGGGGCCTGATACTGCGGTGACTGGGGGTCGTTGTCGCTCATGTGTCCAGTTGAGGCCCGGATGCTCGGAGCACCCTATGAACGGGCTGCGTGTCAGCGCCCAGAACCCTCGGCGGGCGCTGCCGAACCAGCGGAGCTATTTCGAGCCCGGCCGCTTCATCCACCATTCGGTGAACGATGACGCACGCCCATCGGCCGCCAACCGGATCACCCAGAGGTTGTCGAACAGCTGGCCGTCGGTGTAGTCGACCTTGCCCTGGACGAAGGCCAGGTCGCCGTCGATCCCGATGACGTTCCAGCTGAACGTCGTGTCGTCGGGAGCCTCGGCGCGCGAGAGCCAGGTCGCGACGATCGCGTCGATGCCGTGCACCGGCTCCTCGCTCGGACCGAAAAGGTAGTCACCGTCGTCGGTGAACAGCGCCCGGATGTCGGCGTCGAGGTTGCTGCCCCAGGCCGTGCGGTATGCGGTGACCCACTTCGAGACGGTTGCGGTATCAGTCATGGCTCTGTTGTACCGGAATCCGGTGACACCGCCTGATCACGACCTTGCCGCGCTCAAATGCCGGGCGAAAGGTTGACCTTGCACCCGCGCGGGTGCACGCTGGGGTCAGGACAACTCATCGCCCAGCAGAGCCGGAGTCAATGACCCGCCGCTGGGCGATGAGTCTGTTTAGATTCCTCCATGGCGGTTCGAACGCTCGACTACTCCGCGTTGACCGATCCCGTTGCGCGTGCCGACGTCGTGGCCTGGCGGGCTCAGGCACGAGCATCCGGCATGCCGTGGGCGGTCGGGACCTTGTCGGTCGGCGGGGTGATCGGTGCCGGCTTGTTCGCTGTGATCTTCGTCTTCGTCTTCGGTGGGGTGTTCGCCTCGTTCGTGACCGAAGGCATCCGCAACGGCAACCCCGTCGACCTGCTGTTCCCGTCGATCATCGTGGTGGTGATCGCAGCCGTGACCATCGGTGCCGTGCGCGCGCGGGTCACCCGCGGGGGCCGCTGGGAGCAGTGGTACCGCTTGAGCCGGTTCGCGACCGCCAACGGCATGACCTTTCGACCGATGGACTTTCCGCCTGCGTATCCGGGCGAGATCTTCCACATCGGCCGCGACGCGAAGGTGATCGAGCATCTCGTCACGAGCGGGCGCTTTCTCGACATCGCCAACTACAGCTACATCACCGGATCGGGCAAGAGCCAGACGACGCATAACTGGGGCTTCCTCGCCCTCTCGCTCGATCGCGCGATGCCCAACATCGTGCTCGACGCCAAGTCCAACAACTCGCTTTTCACCAGCAACCTGCCGGTCACCCTCGACAGGAAACAGATCCTGCACCTCGAGGGCGACTTCGATCAGCACTTCACCCTGTACTGCCCCGCGGAGTACGAGCAAGACGCCCTGTACATCTTCACGCCCGACCTGATGGCCCTGCTGATCGATGAGGCGGCGCCGTTCGACGTCGAATTGATCGATCGGTGGATGTTCGTCTACTCGTCACGTCCGTTCGAGTTGACCGACCCGGCCGTGTTGCAGCGCCTGTTCACCATCGCCGACACCGTCGGAGCGAAGGCCCTCAACCAGAGCGAGCACTACGCAGATGACCGCATCGGCGACCCGGCCGTGAACATCGTCGCGCCGCAGGGCGCTCGGCTCAAGCGCGGCGCCTCGGTGTTCGGGGTCGTGATCGTCGTCGTCTTCGTGGCGTTCTGGGGCTGGAACTTCTTCTCGAGCTTCTTTCTGACGCCCTAGCCGCGCCGATTTTCAGATCGCCGGGGCCGGCCCGGCGCCCGGAGCGCTCGGCGCCGTGGCGAGTGCGGCGACCAGGGCGGCGCGCTCCGCGGTGATCTTGCCGAGCAGCACGGCCTCATCGGCCTGCGCGGCCACGTGGTCGCGCTGGGTCACGATGCGGTTGCGCGCGAACGCCAGGCGCGTGACATCCCGGATGTAGGTCTTCATCTGTGCACCCTGCCCGTGGCTCTTGGCCCAGCCGAGCGAGCGGCGGCGTCCGGCAGGGGTGGCAAGCGTCTGCACCTCGGCCGGGTTGAACCAGCCGGCGGCCGCGTACTCCCCCAGTCGCAGCTGGGTCAGTTTCACCTCTCGCCGTCGCAGCAGCACCACTCCGACCAGGGCGACCAGGAACAGCGGCACCTGCACCAGGGCGTAGTAGCCGTAGAAGTCGTAGACGATCTCGAGCGCGCCGTTCCAGAGGGCATGAAGCAGGATCGCCGGGATCAGCCCGACGAAGAACAACCCGATCCCGAGAATGCGATTGCCCTGCCGTGCCGCGATCCCGATGAAGACCCCGGTCATCGCGGTGAACATGACGTGCGCGAACGGCGACAGCAACCCGCGGATGAAGAAGATCTCGGCCACCGAGCCGTCGAATCCGCCCTCGGTCGAGATCTGCACACCGAAGTACTGGATGTTCTCGCTGAACGCGAAGCCGGCCGCGACGGCCGCGGCGTAGACGATGCCGTCGACCGGCCCGTCGAAGTACCTGCGCGCGACCAGGAAGATCAGCAGCACGCCGAAGCCCTTCGCCGACTCCTCGACGATCGGCGCCTGCACGACCGACTGCAGCAGATCGGTGGTGCCGGTCGGGCCGCCGGCGTTGGCGATCGCACTCTGGGCGCCCGCGTCGACGGTCAGGGCCAGCACGATCGAGACGCCGGCGCCCCAGAAGAACGCGAACAACAGGATGCCGAACGGCTCCGGCTCCCATCGGTCGATCCAGCGGATGCCGATCAGCACGATCGTCAGGGGCACCAGCGCGAGGATCCCGCCCACGAAGGTCAGGCCCGGGCCCAGGAACGAGAGGAAGTAGACGACGACGATCAGCGCCGCGATGCCGACGATCAGGAAGCCGATGATGCCGAGGATCAAGAGCGTCGATCGGTGCGGAGTCGGGTGAGCCAGCTGCGGATGCGGCGGCTCGAGCGTCGCTGCCTGCACGTCGGCAGGGGCCTCGGGAGTGATCGTGTCGACCGCTCGGCCGGCGGTCGAGTCGGGGGGCGTGGCCGTCATGGCTCACACCCTACTTAGTTCTGAGCGCTGGGTTCTGGGTGGCTTCGTCACTTCTGCTGCTCGCGCAGAATCGCCAGCGCGCGGGCGACGCGGTTGCCGAGCCCGGGCACGCGTCCGCGCGCCGGGATGCGGGCGCGTTGGAGCAGCACGGCGACCTCGGCGCGCTGGGTGTCGAGCACGGCATCCAGCGCGGCGTTCGCGATCACCCGGGCGCGCAGCGACACCACGAAGGCGGCGGTACCCACCACGGCGCCCGCGCCGAATCCCACGGCGACGCCGGGCGAGAAGAGCAGCGCGGCCAGCACCGTCAACCCGGCGAGCACCAGCACGCCGAGCGCTCGCAGCACCGTCGCCGCCTGCGAGCGGCGGGTGCGACTGCGGTCGGCGCGGTCGAGCCGTTCTTCGAACTCGAGCAGTTCGACGCGCTCGAGCGTGAACGACGAGCGGTCGCGCAGGTCGCGGCGGATGCGCGCATAGGTCGGCCGTTCCCGCCGCACCACCGCGACGACGGCGGTGATGCCGATCAGGAAGCTGAGCAGGGTGAGCCCGAGCAGGATGGATGCCCCGACGAGCGGCCGTTGTTCGTTCCAGACCAGCCGCGCAGCAGAGTCGACCCCGAACGCGACGATCACGGCGAGCGCCGCGGTGACCACCACCGTCCAGCTGAGTTCGCGCACGCGGACCCGGGTGAGGGTGTCGGGCTCGCTGTCATCGTCGGCGTTGAGGGCGCGACGCGCCTCGATGACGCCGCCGACGGCATCCGCGATCATCAGGCCGAGTACCACGCCTCCGATGAACAGAGCGCTCGTGAGCAAGGCGGGGATGTTCACCCTGTGAACCCTAGTTCTTCAGGCCGTCGTTCTTCACGCCGTCGCCGCGGGTTGAGGCGCGGGATGCGGGCCGGGCGTTCCGGCCTCGAAGGGCTGCGCCCTCCGCCGGGTGATGCTCACGCTGACCACCGCCGCCACCACGCACAGTCCGGCCGCGCCGAACCAGGCCCAGGTGTAGTCGCCGAGGGTGTCGCGGATCACGCCCGCCGCCAGGGCCGCCGACGCCGCCCCGATCTGGTGGGCCGCGAAGACCCAGCCGTAGACCACCGCGCCGTCTTTGCCGAAGACCTCGCGGCACAGCGCGGCTGTCGGCGGCACGGTGGCCACCCAGTCGAGCCCGTAGACCACGACGAACAGGATCATCGGGGGCTGCAGCGTGCCCGCCGAGATCGCATTCAGCAGGAAGGGCAGCAGCAGCAACGAGATGCCGCGACCCGCGTAGTAGGCCGCCAGCAGGATGCGCGGGTTGATCCGGTCGGTCAGCCAGCCCGAGGCGATCGTGCCCACGACGTCGAAGATCCCGACCACCGCGAGCAGGCTGGCCGCCGTGGTCTCGCCGATGCCGTGGTCGTGCAGGCTCGGGATGAAGTGGGTCCCGACCAGCCCGTTGGTGGTCGCTCCGCAGATGGCGAAGCCCGCCACGAGCGCCCAGAAGGTGCGCACCTTGGCCGCGCGACCGAGCACCTGGATCGCACGCTTGGCCGGATTGATCGGACTGCGGTCCGGAAAGGTGGGGACGGCATCCAGCGGCGATCCGTACGGCGTCATGCCGAGGTCGGCGGGCGAGTTGCGCAAGAAGATCGCGACGACCGGTACCACGGCCAGGGCGATCGCCGCGATCAGCAGCGACGCCAAGCGCCAGCTCTCGTTCTGCGCGACCGACGCCACGATCGGCAGGAAGATCAGCTGCCCGGTCGCGCTGCCCGCGGTCAAGACGCCGGTGATCAGGCCCTTGCGCTTGAGGAACCAGCGGTCGGCCACCAGCGCGGCGAACACCAGGGCCATCGATCCGGTGCCGAGTCCGATGAGCAGCCCCCAGGTGAGCAGCAACTGCCACGACTGGGTGACCAGAGTGCTCAGGGCCGACCCCGCCGCGATGAGCAACAGCGCCGAGCTCGTCACCCGGCGCAGGCCGAAGCGCTCCATCAGGGCGGCGGCGAAGGGCGCAGTCAGTCCGAACAACAGGATGTTGATCGAGACCGCCGCCGAGAGCTCGGTGATGCTCCAGCCGAACTCGGTCTGCAGCGGCACGATCAGGGCGCTGGGCGCCGAGCGGAATCCGGCGGCGCCGACCAGCGCGAGAAAGGCGACCGCCGCGACGATCCAGGCGGGATGCAACCTTCTGGTTCGTCGCACGGAGGGAGTCGTCACCGTTCGAGTATTGCGGGCGACCGCGCGGCACCGCCGGCGATCGGCGTCGAAATCCTGCCGTTCAGCGACCCGATTCAGTCGTCGCTGGGCACCTGGCCGACGACCGTCACCACGCAGATCGCCACCATGAGACCGGCGAATGCTGTGAGCAGCAGGCGCAACTTGGGCTGGAAGGTCTGCTCGACTGCGTCACCGAGGCCGACCGGCACGGATGACGCGCCCGCCCCGATCGCACGGCCCCAGTCGATCAGCAGTCGCTCGGCCTCGGTCACCTGCGGGTCGAGCGGATCGTCGCCGCTCAGTTCGAGCTCGCGCCGGAAGAAGGTCGTCGGGTAGGGCGCCGGATACCCGTCGCTGATCGCGAAGCAGAACAGGGTCACCGCGCGCTCGCCGAGGAACGGGATCAGCTCGTCACGCAGGGCGAACCACGCCGTGTACGCGGAGAACACCGAGGCCGAGCCGAGCAGGGTGCGATCGAGGTTCGAGAGCGGGCCGGGATGCGACGCGAGGAATTGCCGGGCGGCTGCTGCCGCATCCGGAGTCAGCTCGTCGTCGCTCTGCAGCGCCAGGAAGGCCATGGCCACAGCCTACGATGCCGCGGGAACGGGCAGGGCCGGCGCAGTCACACCGTTTCAGGCCGCGATGCTGGGGGCAGCGCCGACCAGTTGACCGCTGATCGTCTCGACCGAGTCGAACACACCGGCCCGGATCGCCTGGAAGACCTCGACCGCGGCCTGCGCCAGCTTGCCGTGGCTGCCGAGCACGGTCTTGCGGATGCGCGGCTCGTCGTGGATCGAGATCCGGGCCGTCTGTGCCGGGCCGTCGACCTCCGGGTCGACGATCCGGGCGCCGAGGGATCGGGCCCAGGCCGCGGTCATCTCGGCGACGACGCGGTCGGTCGAGACCACCCGCACCTGGTCACCGCGGGCGAACGGCCGGGTGCGGACGAGGGCGCGTGCGATCAGACCGGGGCCGAGGTAGCTCACGGCCTGCTCGTCGGTGATCCACGAGGGCACGCCGAGCACGTCATCCTGGTCGATCAGGATGAGCTCGTCGAGCTGCTCGCGCTGATCGGCGGTGTCGCGCCACGCCACGCGGTCGCGCGGGGCGAAACCATTGGTGTCGGGACCGGCCGCATCCACGGAACCCACCACGAAGCCGCGGCCGCGGCGCGCAGGACGCAGGCGCAGCCGACCGACGGTCGGACGCGGCACCGGCGTGCGAACGAGCGCAGGGACACGAGTCAACGGGGCCCCTGGCGTGTGGGATTCAGTCATCGAAGTCATCTGTGTAGTCACCTTGCCTGATACAACCCATGCGCACGCATCACTATTCCTGGGAGTGCGCCGCGAACAGGCCCGAGAAACGGGGTCAGAACACCTTGCCGGGATTGAGGATCCCGAGCGGATCGAAGACCTGCTTGAGCTGCTTCTGGAGGGCGAAACTGTCATCGCCGAGCTCGTCGCGCAACCACCGCTTCTTCAGGATCCCGACGCCGTGCTCCCCGGTCAGGGTGCCACCGAGCCGCAAGCAGTCGAGGAAGAGCTCGTCGGCGGCCGCCCACACGTATTCGGGCACCTCGACGATGTCGGTCTGGTCTCCCGGCTGCCCGAAGACGAAGTTCGGGTGCAAGTTGCCGTCCCCGGCATGCGCGACCGTGGGGATGCTGATGCCGTACTTCGTCTCGATCCGCTCGATCGCCGCGAACATCGCCGGCAGGGCGCTGCGTGGCACCGCGACATCCTCGATGAGCACCGTGCCGCTGGCCACCAACGCCGGATGAAACGAACGACGGATCGCGAACAGCTTCTCGCCCTCGACCGGGTCGATGGTGAGCTCGGCATCGCCGCCGAGCGAATGGACGACGACGAGCGCCTCCTCAGCCTCCGCATCGGCCCCCATGCCGTCGGTCTGGATCAGCAATTGCGCTCCGCGGCCGCCCAGCTCGATGCCGAGGTGGGCGCCGATGATGCGGAGGGCGGTCGCGTCCAGAAGTTCCATGATGGCCGGCCTGATCCCGCTCGAGACGATGGCCGCGGCGGCGCGAGCCGCGAGCTCGACACTGGCGAACGCGGCGCTGATCGTGGCCACCGTGCCGCGCGGCAGCGGCTGCAGTTTGAGCGTCGCCTCGACGACCACGCCGAGGGTGCCCTCCGAGCCGATCATGAGCGCGGTCAGGTCATAGCCCGTGACCCCTTTGACCGTGCGGTGGCCCATGCTGATCAGGCGGCCGTCGCTGAGCACGACCTTGAGCCCGAGCACGGCCTCGCGGGTGACGCCGTACTTGGCGCAGAGCAGGCCGCCCGCGTTGGTGGCGATGTTGCCGCCGATGGTCGAGATCGCCTTGCTGGCCGGATCGGGGGCCCACCAGAGGCCGCGGTCGGCCAGCTGCGCGTTCAGATCGCCGTTCAGCACCCCGGGCTCGACCACCGCGAGTTCGTCGTCGACGGACACCTCGAGGATGCGATCCATGCCGCGGGTCGAGAGCACGAGTTCGCCCTCGGCACCGATCGCGGCGCCCGCGAGGCCGGTGCCCGCTCCGCGTGGAACCACCGGAATCTGGTGCGCCGTGGCGAATCGCATCGTCGCCTGCACCTGCTCGACGGTTGTGGCGTCGATCACCGCCAAGGGCCGAGTCTGCGAGACCTGTCCCGATCGGTCGGCACGCGCCGCGTCGAGAGCGGCGTCGTCGGTGCGCACCGCATCGCCCAGTTCGGCCCGCAATTCGGCAAGTCGGGGATCGGGCGGCGGCTCCGGCGCGACCGCGTTGCCGAAGACCGTGGTCATCGCGCCAGGCTATCGGATGCCGCTTCCCCGGCCTCTGCGGTCGTGTCCGATTTCCGCTGATGCGTGTCGGCGGAGCGTGCAATGGTTGGGGAATGGATCTGGTTGAACGGGACAGCAAGGCCGACTTCGACAGGAAGTATGGCGTGCTGGCCTCGCGCGACTCGCGGTTCGACGGCCAGTTCATCGCGGGCGTGCACACCACCGGCATCTATTGCCGCCCGAGTTGCCCGGCCGTCACGCCCAAGCCGGGAAACGTCAGTTTCTACCGCACCGCGGCGGCCGCGCACGAAGCCGGCCTGCGCGCCTGCAAGCGCTGCCAGCCGGATGCCGTGCCCGGCTCGCCCGACTGGAACCTCCACGACGACCTGGCTTCGCGCGCCATGCGTCTGGTGCACGACGGCGTGGTGGAGCGCGAAGGCGTCGAAGGCCTCTCGCGCCGCCTCGGCTATTCCTCGCGCCACGTCACTCGGGTGCTGCGCGCCGAGCTGGGCGCCGGGCCGCTCGCCCTGGCTCGGGCCAACCGCGCCCAGACCGCGCGCTCGTTGCTCGCCGCGACCGAACTGCCCGTCACCGATATCGCGTTCGCGGCCGGTTTCGGCAGCCTGCGGCAGTTCAACGAGACCATCGCCGCTGTGTATCACGCGACCCCCACCGAACTACGCCGGATTGCGCGGAAGGGCGACGCCCGCGGTCGTTACAGCGGCCGCGCCGTCGAAGCAGATGGTGCGGAAGGCGAGAAGGGCACGCCCCTTGTCCTGCGCCTCGCGGCCAGGTCACCCTTTGATGGGCCCGGTCTCCTCCGCTTCTTCGCCGACCACGCCATCCCGGGTCTCGAGATCGCCGATGACACCGTCTTCTCGCGACCTTTCGCCCTTCCACATGGTCGCGCCGACGTCGAGATCCGGCTGGATCCGGAGCGCGCGGGCGTCATCGTCTCCGCGCAGCTCGCGAGCCTGGCCGATGTGCCCGCACTGTCATCCCGCGTGCGGCGCCTGTTCGACCTCGACGCGGACTCGGTGGCGATCGACGAGGCGCTCGCCGGCGACCCGGTGCTCGCGCCCATGGTCGCGGCCGTGCCCGGCATCCGTATCCCGGGCGGCGCCGACGGAGCCGAGACCCTGTTCCGCACCCTGATCGGTCAGCAGATCTCGGTGGCAGCGGCCCGCACGGTCGTCGGGCGGCTGGTCGCCGATCTGGGTGCACCCGCCGTCGACGCCTCCGGCGCGGTCATCGAGGGGCGCGCCCGGATGTTCCCGACGGCCGAGGCCATCGCCGAGCGAGGCGGCGCCGTGCTGCGCGGACCGGCCAGCCGGGTGGCCACCATCATCCGGGTCGCGGATGCCGTGGCCGGCGGCGAGCTGCGTCTCGACGTCGAGACTCCCGTCGCCGAGATGCGTGAGCAGTTGCTCGCGCTGCCGGGCGTCGGACCGCGGACCGCCGACTACCTCGCGATGCGCGTGCTGGGCAATCCGGACGCCTTTCTCGAGACCGACCTGGTCATCCGGCAGAGCGCCGAAGCGCTCGGACTGCCCGGCGGCCCGAAACAGCTCGCCGGGCGGGCGGCGGCCTGGGCGCCGTGGCGCAGCTACGCGAGCCTGCACCTGTGGGGCGCGACCGCAAGGTCGCGCGCCGCGCTGAGAAGCCGGTGAGCGCTCCTGAGCGTCACGACCCGGAACGTCCCTGAGAGTAGGGTGATTCACGCCCGCCGCCCTGGAGCGGGCAGTGGAGTGGATGCATGCTCGTCTCCGTGGTGATTCCGGCCCGGAATGATGCGCCAATGCTGGCGACCTGTCTGACAGCGCTCGCAGAGCAGACCGGCCTGCCCGCCGGGATCGAGGTCGAGATCGTCGTCGTCGACAACGGCAGCTCCGACGCCACTGCCCAGGTCGCGCACGATGCCGGGGTGCGAGTGATCACCGAGCCGATTGCCGGCATCCCCCGGGCCGCATCCGCCGGCTACGACGCGGCGTGTGGCGAGCTGATCGCGCGGATCGACGCCGACTCGGTCTGCCCGCCCGGCTGGCTCGCCCGTGCCATCGCGATCTTCGCCCACGACGACGAGCTCTCGGTGCTGACCGGCACCGGCGAGTTCTACGGCGCGAGCGACCTGGTGCACCGGATCGGCAAGGCCTGGTACCTCGGCGGCATGTACTGGTCGATGACCGGGTATCTCGGGCATCCCCCGATCTTCGGGTCCAACTTCGTCATGCGGCGTGCCGTCTGGAACGAGTTGCGCGACGAGGTGCACAGGGGGCCGCGCACGATCCATGACGACCTCGATCTGAGCCTGCACATCAAGCCGTGGATGACGGTGCGCTACGACCCCGACTTCGTGGTCAAGATCTCGGCACGGCCCTTCGCGACCTTCGGGGGTTTGCGCCGTAGCGTCTCATGGGTGCTGCCCACACTGCGCAACCATTGGCCCGATGACAGCCCGTGGGCCCGCCGCGCCGCGCGCAGACGGTGGGAGAGAAACGACCAGGACCGTCACGAAGCCGTGGCGTAGAGCCGCAGCAGGTCGCGCGCCAGCTGGTGCGGCGTCGTCTCGCACGGGCTGTGGCCGGTGTCGTAGACAGCGAGTTCTGCGCCGATCCGCTCGGCCAGTTCGGCGTGCAGTTCGACCGGCCACAGGTCGTGCACGCCCACGGCCACGAGCTTGGGGATGGCGGCATCCCGCAACTGCGGCCGCAGCTCAGGAGCGCGCTTCATCAGCGTGATGATGTCGGCCATGCTGCGCATCGTGGTCTTCTCGAACCGCAGGCGCACGAAGTCGAGCCGGGTCTGCGGCACCCGGTTCTTGTTCGTCACGATGCCCCAGCGCATCAACGAGGCACCGACGCCGCCGGTGGCCATCCAGGTGAACGGGCCGAGGATCTTCACGCCGCGAAAGCCATTGCCGGGCCGCGGCGGGGTGGCAAGCAGAGCGAGGCTGCGCACCAGGTCCGGCCGCTGAACGGCGACGATCTCGGCGACGGTGCCCGCGAAGGAATAGCCGAGCAGATGGGCGGGGCCGCCCGACTCGAGAAAGGCGATCAGGTCATCGGTGAAGAGCTCGTAGCTATACCGCTCGGCCTCGGACGGCGCCGCATCGGCCGACTCGTAGTTGCCCGCCAGGTCGTAGCTCTGCACGAAATATCCGGATGCCGCGAGCACCGGCAGCACGAGCGCGAAATCCTCTTTCGACCCCGAGACGCCGGGCACGAGCACGACCCGCGGATCGGCGGGATCCCCCAGCGAGAGCACCGCGAGCTCTCCACTGGGCGCGGCGAAACGGGAGGCGATCGATCCGGCGGGCGGCACGGTCCAGTCGAAGTCGTGGGGCACGGCCGCGTCGAGCGCTGCAGCGTCATCCATCGGCGAGCTCCGCGGCTCCTGAACGGTCACGCGCGAAATCCTAGAGCTTCCTACGCGGTCTTCTTCTTCGCTGCAGCCTTCTTCGGCGCGGCCTTCGCAGCATCCTTGGGCCCCGCAGCGCTCCGCTTGTTTTCAACACTGCGGCGCAGCGCCTCCATCAGGTCGAGCACCTCGCCGCCGCCCTGGCCTTCGGCGCGTCCGAAGGTCGCCTCGGTGTCGAGCGCGTCGCCCTGCTCGAGCTTGGCCTCCACCAGGGTGCGCAGCTGCGCCTGGTAGTCATCGGTGAACTTCTCGGGGGTGAAGTCGCTCGCGAAGCTCTCGACCAGTTGCTTGCTCATCTTCAGCTCGGCATCCGTGATCTTCGGCGACTCATCGAGTTCAGGGAACCGCGCCTCACGCACCTCGTCGTCCCAGAGCAGCGTCTGCAGCATGAGCACGTCGTCGTGCACCCGCAGGGCCGCGAGCCGGGTCTTCTGGCGCAACGCGAACTGCACGATCGCGGTGCGATCGGTGGCCTGCAGCGTCTGCCGCAGCAGCACATACGCCTTGGTCGACTTGGAGTCCGGCGCCAAGAAGTAACTCTTCTCGAACATGATCGGGTCGACCTGCTCGCTGGGCACGAACTCCACCACGTCGATGTCTTTGCTGCGCTCGGCGGGCAGCGACGCGAGATCTTCGGGGGTCAGGATGACCGTCTCGTCGCCATCGACATAGGCCTTCGCGATGTGCTCGAAGTCGACGATCTCACCGTCGATCTCGCAGCGGCGCTGGTACCGGATGCGCCCGCCGTCTTTGTCGTGCACCTGGTGCAGCGGCACGTCGTGGTCTTCAGTGGCGGCATACAGCTTCACGGGCACGTTGACGAGGCCGAAGCTCAGAGAGCCCTTCCAGATGGAGCGCATGCTGTCATTTTCCTCTGCGGATGTGGACGATGTACACCCCCGTGGCTACCGTGACGTTATGGCCAAGGCGAGCGAGGGCACAGACACCTACGTCAACGTGGGCGGTCACCGCCTGCGCCTGACCAACCTCGACAAGGTGCTCTACCCCGAGACCGGCACCACCAAGGGCGAGGTGATCGACTACTACTCGCGCGTGGCCGACGCGCTGATCACCCATGCGCGCGACCGGCCGGCCACCCGCAAACGCTGGGTATCCGGGGTCGGCACAGCCGACAAGCCCGGCCAGGTCTTCTTCGAGAAGAACCTTCCAGACTCGGCGCCCGACTGGATCGCGCATCGCGCGATCCAGCACTCCGATCACGTGAACGAGTACCCGCTGGTGAACAACCTGGCCACCCTGGTCTGGATCGCGCAGCAGGCCGCGCTCGAGATCCATGTGCCGCAGTGGCGCTTCGGCCGCAATGGCGCGCGCAAGAATCCGGATCGCATGGTGCTCGATCTGGATCCCGGAGAGGGCGCCGGCCTGGCCGAATGCGCCGAGCTGGCGAAACTGGTGCGCACCTTGCTGCAGGGCATGGGGCTCGACCCGATGCCGGTGACCAGCGGGAGCAAGGGCATCCACCTCTATGCGGCCCTCGACGGCACCCAGTCGAGCGATGAGGTCTCGGCCGTGGCGCACGAGCTGGCGCGGGCACTCGAGGCGGATCATCCGGACCTCGTGGTGAGCGACATGAAGAAGGCGGTGCGCGGCGGCAAGGTGCTGCTGGACTGGAGCCAGAACAACGGGTCGAAGACGACCGTCGTGCCGTACTCGCTGCGCGGGCGGCTGCATCCGACGGTTGCCGCACCGCGCACCTGGCGCGAGATCGCCTCGCCCGGGCTCAAGCAGCTCGAGTTCACCGAGGTGCTGAAGCGCCTGGAGAGCAAAGGAGACCTGCTCGCCGACCTGTCGGCGGGCCATTTATTGAACGACCCCAGCGGCGAAGATCTCGCCGAGTACCGGCGCATGCGCAACAAGAACGTCACGCCCGAGCCGTTCGGCGACGTGCCGGGCAGCGATCCGAGCTGGAAGCCCGACCCGGCCAACCCGCATTTCGTGATCCAGGAGCATCACGCCAGTTCGCTGCACTACGACTTCCGGCTCGAGCGCGACGGCGTGCTGGTGAGCTGGGCCGTGCCGAAAGGAGTTCCGACCGACCCGAAGCAGAATCACCTGGCGGTGCACGTCGAAGACCACCCCTTCGAGTACGGGACCTTCGAGGGCGGCATCCCGAAGGGCGAGTACGGCGCCGGCGAGGTGGCGATCTGGGACCGCGGGCGCTATGAGCTCGAGAAATGGCGCGACGGCGACGGCAAGGAAGGCGGCGAGATCATCCTGACCATCCACGGCGAGAAGCACGGCTCGCGCCGGCTCGCGCTGATCCAGACCAAGCAGGGCGACAATCCCAAGAACTGGATGCTGCACCTGATGAAGGATCAGGACGCCGTCGATTGGGACGCGCCGGGGGGTCCAGTGAAGGTGAAGACCGGCGAGCCCTACCGATCGGGCGGACACGGCCACGCGAGCGTCTCGACCGGCCGCAAGGGTCTGGGCGCCCCGAAGAAGACCATCGTGGGATCGCGGACGGCGAGCGATTCGATCCACCCCATGCTCGCCACACTCGGCGCCATCACGGGCGTCGACCGGTTCCGCGGCGGGGACGACTGGACCTACGAGATGAAGTGGGACGGCATCCGGGCGATCGCCACGATCCGCGGTGACGAGTTGAGCCTGCGCTCGCGCAACGGCCTCGATCTGACGCCGAGCTACCCGGAACTGGCCGAACTGCTCAGTGCCGTCAAGGGCGACGCGGTTCTGGATGGCGAGATCGTCGCGCTCGATGCCAAGGGCCGCCCCAGCTTCGGCACGCTGCAGCAGCGCATGGGGCTGACCAGCCCCCGAGACGTGGAGCGAGCGCGACTGGCGACGCCGGTGCACTACTTCGTCTTCGACCTGCTGCGGCTCGGCGCCGACTCGCAAGAGGCGCTGCCCTACGAGAAGCGCCGGGCGCTGCTGATCAAGACCGTGAAGGAACGGGGACCGATCACTGTGCCGCCCGACGCGGGCACCGACCTCGACCACGCCCTCGCCACCAGCAAGAAGCTCGGCCTCGAAGGCGTGATGGCCAAGCGCCTCGACAGCCCATACCGCGAGGGCAAGCGCAGTCGCGACTGGATCAAGCTCAAACACACACTGACCCAAGAGGTCGTGGTCGGCGGCTGGCGGCCGGGCACGGGCCACCGCGCCGACAGTGTGGGCTCGCTGCTGGTCGGGATCCCGGATGCCGACGGCCTGCGCTATGTGGGCCGGGTCGGCACCGGCTTCACCGACCGACAACTCGCCGAGCTGCGCACCCGCCTCGACGCGCTCGCGCGCGCGACGAGTCCGCTCATCGATGTGCCGAGCGCCGATGCGCGCGATGCGCACTGGGTGACGCCGAGCCTGGTGGGAGAGGTCGAGTTCGCCGAAGTCACCGGCGATGGCCGCTTGCGGGCTCCCGCTTGGCGCGGGTGGCGACCGGACAAGGATCCCGACCAGGTGGTGCGCGAGGTGCCGAGCTAGTTCGGCACGCTCAGGCTCGTGACGACAGCGCCCGGAGCGTCACGGCCGCCCAGGTGCGGAAGGGCCGCCAGGCCTCCGCGATGGTCGACAGTTCGTCGTCGGTCGGCACGTGATCGAGGCGGTAGTGCTCGCGGACCAACTCCCGGGTGTGGTCTTCGTGCAGCGACAGCACGTCGGTCAGCCCGAGGGAGCGGATGACAATCAGCGCGCTGTAGAACGGTCCGATTCCGGGCAGCTGCTGCAGGTCGATCATTGCCGCCTCCGGGTCGATCGCGCGGAGTCGATCGACATCGAGCTGCCCCTGGTGTGCGGCATTCGCGATCGCGTGCAACCGCGGAATCCGGTCGGCCGGCAGCCCCGGGAACTCCGAGATGGACAACAACTGCGACGGTGTCGGAAGGGCGGCTTCGGTGCGCCCGGCGAGTTCGAAGCTGCGGCCGTGAGTCTCGGCGATCCTGCGCCGCAGGGCGATGCCCTGGGCGCGCGCCCGGCGCGCCGAAATGACCGACCAGACCGCCGCCTCGTATGGCGAGTAGAAGTTCGAAGGCCGGAACCCGGGAGCGATGGCGTGGACGCGAGCCAGCACCGGATCGGCCGCGCAGACGGCATCCCACGCGACGCCATCGGCGTCCGCCGAGACGACGCGCGCCACCTGAGCCGTGATGGCGTCGAGGTCGCCGTCGCCGTGCACGACCAGGTCGAGCTCGCCGCCCGATTGCCGCACTTCGACCCCGACCTGCTGTTCTTCGCCGTCGACGCAGAATGCGAGCCGCATCACCCCATCGAACGAGCGCTCGTCGCGGTGGCCGAATCCCATGAGTGCGACCTCGGCCAGGTCGTAGGGGCCGCGCAATGCGATGCGCGCCGTTCGGATGGGGTCGCGTGTCGGCATGGCCCTATCCTGCCGCCGACCGCCGACGTGATCGCCGCACGCGCAGCAGGATGATCACCGCCACCGCGACCAGAACCAGGGGCACGGCCAGCCACAGCCAGGCGGGCGGCCCGGCATCCGGTTTTCGGGCCACCCGTGTGACGTCGAGCGGGAGGCTGGCGATGGTGATCCCGTCGTGCACGACGTTGACCCGCGCGGAACCGGTCGAGGTGCTCGGCAGCGCGAAGGAGAGCCGCAGGTGACCGGTGCGGGTGGTGGCTGTCGCCAGGAACACCGCCTCGTCGTCGAGGCGGAACTGCAGAGCGAACGGGGCGCCGGTCGGCAGTCCCGCCGCAGTCACCACGACCTCCCCACCGACCGTGGCACTCGACGCCCCGAGCGAGAAGGTTCCCGCGAAGGTCGTGAGGCCGCCCCGCACCTCGTACTCCCCGGTGCTGCCGACCGCGTCGACCACGCGCAGCTCGCGCCGGAAGTCTCCCTCCAGCGACCGCGCGGGGCGTACACCACGCCATGGGCAGTCCAGCCGCTCGTGCGGCTGAAGGGTGTGGCTGCCGCACGCCACATCATTGCCCGCGCTTCCGAAGGGTTCGAGGCGCATCGGGATCGTCCCGTTGTTAGCGACGACCACGCGAACCGCGGTGGATGCCGTAGACGGCAGCACTGCCGCGTGATCGTGGGCGATCGCCGTCCAGCGGCCGGTGGCATCCAGGATCTCGAAGCCGGCGTCCCACTGCAGGGCGCCGCCCCTGATCGCTCCCTCCGCGTCGCCGATCACGCGATCGTCGCCGAAGAAGATCACCGTGAGCGGGTTCACCCCTTGGCTGACCGCGACCTCGAACACGCAGGTCAACTCGCTCGGCACGGCCTCCTCGGCTCCCCGGCAGACCTCCGGTTGCACGCCACCATAGGCGGCACCCGACGTCAGCTGGACGACCCAGCGATGCACCGGCACACCGTTGAGCTGAATCGTGGCGCTGACCTCGGTCGGACCGGCCAGCGGGGCCAGGTGACCCCATCCCGGGTGAGCAGCGTCCAGCAGGGAGACCGGGTGCCCCCAGTTCACCACGGTCAGACTGATCGCGGGGCCTCTGGCCGCGGGGACATCGGGCACCGGGGCGGCACCTGCCGTCAGCAGGGCGGCGAGCGCCGCCGTCAGCACCGCCCCGAGCATGTCGGTTCAGCCCTCGGTCATCACGTCTCGGGCGGAGGCGGCGCAGCAGTGGGGAGCACGATCACCCCGGTGGCCGGCACGACTCCGCTGAGGCGCTCGGGCGAGAGCACGCGCGCGACCTCATCCGCCGACATCAGTCCCGCTTCGACCACCAGCTCGGCGATCGACGAGTTCGTGGTGAGGGCGGTGTGCGCGAGCGCCGCCGACGCCGCATAGCCGATGTACGGGGTGAGCGCCGTCACGACCCCGACGCTGGTCTCCACCTGCTGAGTGAGCCGCGCGGTGTTCGCCGTGATGCCGTCGATGCAGTTGACGCGCAGGGTGAAGCACGCGTTCGTCATCCACGAGAGCGACTGCAGCAGGCTGTGCGCGATCACGGGCTCGAAGGCGTTCAGCTGCAACTGGCCGGCTTCTGCGGCGGCGGTGACCGTGGCATCCGCGCCGATCACACTGAAGGCGACCTGGTTGACCACCTCGGGGATGACCGGATTCACCTTGCCGGGCATGATGCTCGACCCGGCTTGCCTGGCCGGCAGATTGATCTCGCCGAGACCGGCCTGCGGGCCCGACGAGATCAGCCGCAGGTCGTTGCAGATCTTCGACAGCTTCACGGCCGCGCGCTTCAGGGTGCCGCTCAGCGTCATGAAGATGCCCGCGTCTGCCGTGGCCTCGATCAGGTCGGGCGCGGTCTCTTGCGGGATGCCGGTCAGATCTTCGAGGTGCCGGCGCACCGCCTCGGCGTAGCGCGGGTCGGCGGTGATGCCGGTGCCGATCGCCGTCGCTCCCATGTTGATCTCGTTGAGCCACGGGATCACCTCGCTGAGGCGGTCGAAGTCCTCCTGCAGGGTGTGCGCGAAACCGCTGAACTCCTGGCCCAGTGTCATCGGAACCGCGTCCTGCAATTGCGTTCGGCCCACCTTGAGCACGTGCGCGAACTCGACGCCCTTGGCCGCGAAGCTCTTCGTGAGCTTGGCGTGCTCCTCGAGCAGGCGCTGAACTCCGAACACCATCGCCAGCTTGATCGCGGTCGGATAGACGTCGTTGGTCGACTGGCTGCGGTTGACATCGTCGATCGGATGCAACTCTGAGTAGTCGCCGAACTCACGGCCCAGCTCTTTGAGGCCCGCGTTCGCGATCACCTCGTTCGTGTTCATGTTCGTCGAGGTGCCCGCTCCGCCCTGAATGACGCCGACCACGAACTGATCGTGCAGCTCGCCGTCGACGATCCGCTGGCAGACGGCGTCGATGAGGTCGGCCTTCACGGCGTCGAGCACGCCGATCTCCTTGTTGGCGCGGGCGCTGGCCTGCTTGACGCGGGCCAGGGCGCGCACCAGATCGGGGTAGTTGCTGATCGCGCGGCGCGAGATCGGGAAGTTGATGAGGGCGCGGGCGGTGTGGATGCCCCAGTAGACATCGGCCGGGATCTCCATCGATCCGAGCGAGTCGGTCTCGGTGCGGGTGGGGCCGTCTCCCCCGAGAAGTTCGTGAGCCTCGTTGGGCCCGGTGGTGCCGACATGCTCATCCCCGTGGATGAACTGCTCGTGACTGGTCAGCGTTGCGGCCGCGGATAGCTCTTCTGAGATGTCGAGTCCGGTCGTGTCGGGCATCGCAATCCTCCTTGATCGTGATGTGTGCTTCGGCTGGGTGCTCCGAAATGGGGCGCGCCTTGTGGGCACCCGAACGATGCTACGAGCTTCAGGGGTGCAAGAAGGGCACGATCAGGTAAATGCCGAACAGCACGACGGCCGCGCACACCACGAACAGGGCGAGAGACACCGGACGCCGCCAGGGCGCCGTGCCATCGCTCAGGCGCAGTCCGATCGAGAACAGCGCCACCAGCAGGCAAGCGGACACCAGCGATCCCACCACCACGGTGACGAAGGCGAGCCAGTCGATCGTCATCAGGTGTTCGCGCCCTTCGTCGGGACGACGGCTGTCGAACCGGTCGTCGTCGGAAGCGGCTTCTTCTTACGGCGCTTCGGCCGCACGAAGACTCCTGGCGCCGGCTGAGTGAAGTGGCGAGCGTCGATCCGGCGCTTGCGGGCCACCAGGTAGACGGTGAGGATCGCGCCCATGGCGAGCACGACATCCAGGATCACACCCCACAGCCCGAGCTGCGACAGCATGGCCGCCACCGCTCCGACCACCCCGGAGGCCGGAATCGTGATCAGCCAGCCCAGCGCGATGCGGCCGGCCGTGCCCCAGCGCACCGACGCGCCCTTGCGCCCGAGGCCCACCCCGATCACCGAGCCGGACGCGACCTGCGTGGTCGACAGCGCGAAGCCCAAGTGGCTCGAGGCGAGGATCGTGGCCGTGGTCGCGGATTCCGCGGCGAAACCTTGCGCGGGTTCGATATCGGTGATGTCGCGACCGAGCGTCTTGATGATGCGCCAGCCCCCCGAGTAGGTTCCTGCCGCGATCGCCAACGCGCACGCGCCGATCACCCAGACGGCAGGGCCGCTGCCGGCCGGCTGCACACCGGCGGCGATCAGAGCGAGCGTGATGACGCCCATGGTCTTCTGCGCGTCGTTCGTGCCGTGCGCGAGCGAGACCAGCGATGAGGTGAAGATCTGCCCGATCTTGAACCCGTCGCGCTCGCGCTTGCGCGTCACGCCGTAGGCGATCTTGGTGGCCAGGAACGACACCAGTCCTGCTGTCAGCGGCGCGAGCACCGCGGGAATCAGCACCTTCGACACCAGAACACCGCCGTCGATCGCGCCGAATCCGGCTCCGACGATCGCCGCGCCGATCAGCCCGCCGAACAGGGCATGGCTGGATGACGAGGGCAGCCCGAGCAGCCAGGTCACCAGATTCCACACGATGGCGCCGATCAGTCCGGCCAGGATGAGCGCTGGGGTGATCCTCACCCCGCTACCGCCCTCTTTGATCAGGCCGCCGGAGATGGTCTTGGCCACCTCGGTCGAGAGGAACGCGCCGACCAGGTTGAGCACCGCGGCGATGGCGACGGCGACCTTCGGTTTGAGTGCACCGGTCGCGATGGGGGTCGCCATCGCGTTGGCCGTGTCATGAAAGCCGTTGGTGAAATCGAAGATCAAGGCCAGCGCGATGACAAGCGCGACCAGCAGCGTGACGTCCACTGGCGAGAAGTCTAAGAGGTCTGCCCCCCGACCTGGGCATCGCGCCCGCCTGGAGTGCGACCGTACGCTGACGGAACACGGCCGGTTCTCTCGGCCTGGGTCCGGGGGGAGAACGTCATCGTGCATTCACGTCGCGTTTTCGGTGCAGTCGCACTCGGTGCGATCGTGATCGCGGCGCTCAGTTTCGGCATCGTCGACGTCACCATCGCCGACGCGAACAATTGCGTCGGGGCCGCGGTCGCCTGTGCAGACAAGACGGTGCCACCGGTCGCGATCACCTTCGCGGCGCTCGGCGCGCTCGCTCTGCTGGTCAGCATCCTGCCGACCGTGCAGTGGATCCTCGAGGCGATCCAAACCGGTCGCACGACCAATCACGACGCCGACATCGAAGAAGCCGTGCTTGCGCGGCGGCGCACCCGCGCCCTCGTCCGCGACAGCCGCTACTAGGTCGACCACGATGCCGCAGCGCTCAGCAGCCGTTCTCATGCCGGTGCCCATCGTGCACGGCACGCATTGCGCGGGGATCGGATGCGAGCACGATGAGCTCGCCGGGTCCGGCCTCGAGCCCCTGGCACCCGGCGCTCGCGCGACCGCCCGCCACCGCGGGGCGTCCAGCGGGCGACGCGTGCGGCTGCGACTCGCGGCCGTTGCCGAGTCACCGCGTCCGGCCGCGCACAGCGCCTGAGCCGGCCATCTGGCGCCGGCCATCTGGCGCCGGCCGCCGGCCGCGCTAGTCGAGTCGGCTGATCCCGAGTACGCGCACGACGGCAACACCCTGCTCGGCCGATGCCGCCAGATCGACCTCGGCGGCGATGCCCCAGTCGTGATCGCCGGCCGGATCGTCGAGGATCTGGCGCACCGTCCACACTCCGCCGTCAGCCCCCGCAGGCCCCTCGTCGATGATCACCCGCGCCGCGCTCCGCGCATCCGGGCCCGTTCCGATCGAATCGTGGTCGGCGAAGTAGGCGTCGAGCGCCTCTGGCCAGCCGGCATCCGGATCCAGGGCAACCAACTCTTCGTCGTTCTGGAGCGCGGCGAGCTGGACCCGCCGCCACAGCTCGTTGCGCACGAGCACGAGGAAGGCGCGGCGGTTCGTCAGCACGCTCGGTGGAATCGGCGGAAGCACCGGGGCGTCGACGGCTCCTGTCACGTCGAGCTCGGGATGACTCAGGCTCTCCCATTCGTCGAGCAGGCTGGAGTCGACCTGACGCACCAACTCGCCCAGCCACTCGATCAGGTCTCGCAGATCGTCGGTCTTGGCCTCATCCGGAATCGTCTGCCGCGCAGCCCGGAACGCGTCGCTCAGGTAGCGCAGCACCAGCCCCTCGCTGCGGCCCAGCTGGTAGAACGCGACGAACTCGCCGAAGCTCATCGCCCGCTCATAGAGGTCGCGCACCACCGACTTGGGCGACAGCTCGAAGTCGCGCACCCAGGGCTGGCTCGATGCGAAGGTCTCGAAGGTCTGCTCGAGCAGTTCGGCGAGCGGCTTGGGCCAGGTGACCTCCTCGAGCAGTTCCATCCGCTGGTCGTACTCGATGCCCTCCGACTTCATCGCGGCCACCGCCTCGCCCCGTGCCTTGAACTGCTGCTGGGAGAGGATCGCGCGCGGGTCGTCGAGCGTCGACTCCAGCACGCTGATCATGTCGAGCGCATAGCTCGGCGACTCGCGGTCCAATAGCTCGAACGCGGCGAGCGCGAACGGCGACAGCGGCTGGTTGAGCGCGAAGTTGGGCTGCAGCTCGACCGTGAGCCGGATCGAGGCGCTTCCGTCGAACCCTCCCCCGCGTTGCTCGACGATGCCGCCGGCCCGCAGCGTGCGATAGATCCCGATCGCCCGCCTGGCCAACTCGCGCTGCCGCGCGATGGCCTCCTGGTTGTCGAAGACCAGCGAGCGCACATTGGCGAATGCCGAGCCCGGCTCGCGCGCAGCGACGTCCGAGCCGGCGCGGCCGAGCACATTGATCAGCATGGCGGCCGTCAGCTGCATCGAGCTGGTCAGGGTTTCGGGAATGGCGGCGATCATCCGCTCGAAGCTCTGCGGCCCCCAACTCACGAAGCCGTCGGGCGCGCGCTTCTTCGGCGTGGCCTTCGCGCGCTTTCCGGACGCGACCGCCGCGTCGGCCTTCGCTCCGATCCGCGCGTTCTCGATCTCGTGCTCGGGCGCCTCGGCGACCACCTCGCCGGCGGTGTCGAAGCCTGCCCGGCCCGCCCGGCCCGCGATCTGGTGGAACTCGCGCGCGGTGAGCTGACGCATCTTGGTGCCGTCGAACTTGGTGAGTCCCGTGAACAGCACGGTGCGGATCGGCACGTTGATGCCGACGCCGAGCGTGTCGGTGCCGCAGATCACCCGCAGCAGACCGCGTTGGGCGAGCTGCTCGACCAATCGGCGGTACTTGGGCAGCATCCCGGCGTGGTGCACGCCGATGCCTGCCCTGATCAGTCGCGACAGGGTGGCCCCGAATCCGGCGGCGAAGCGGAAACCGCCGAGTTCTTCTGCGATGGCGTCGCGCTGCTCGCGACTGGCGACCTTCGCGCTCGAGAGCGCTTGCGCGCGCTCCACCGCAGCGGCTTGCGAGAAGTGCACGATATAGATGGGAGCAAGGCCGTCGCCGAGCAGTTGCTCGACCGTGTCGTGGACGGGCGTCATGACGTAGCGGTAGTCGAGCGGTACCGGACGCACGACGCCCGTGACCTGCGCCACCTCGCGCCCGGTGCGGCGCTCGAGATCTTCGGCGATCGCCGAGACGTCACCGAGTGTCGCCGACATCAGCAGGAACTGCGCGCCAGGAAGCAGGAGAAGCGGCACCTGCCATGCCCACCCTCGGTCGGGATCGGTGTAGTAGTGGAACTCGTCCATCACCACCAGGTCGGCCCGGGCATCCGCTCCCTGGCGCAGAGCAAGGTTCGCAAGGATCTCGGCGGTGCAGCACAGGATCATCGCGTCCGGGTTGACGCTCGAGTCGCCGGTCACCAGTCCCACGTTCTCGGCCCCGAACGCCTCGACCAGTTGGAAGAACTTCTCACTCACCAGCGCCTTGATCGGCGCGGTGTACCAGCTGCGCTGCCCCTGAGCCAGGGCGATCGCGTGCGCCGCGAGGGCCACCAACGACTTGCCGGTGCCGGTCGGCGTCGAGAGGACCAGATGCTTGCCGAGCACCAGCTCGAGCACGGCCTCCTCCTGGGCCGGATAGAGCCGGATGCCCTGCTCGCGCACCCAGTCATCGAACGTTCCGATGAAGTCATCGGCGTCGAACGGCCGGCCGGCGGCAGAGCGGGGAAGGCGGTCGGCGAGCACGAACCGAGTCTGCCGTACCTCCCGGATCGCCGCCGCGGCACGTCCCCGCAAAGGTGGACCTGCGCACCCCGATCGTGTCCCCCGGAGGGGGACATACGTGTCCCCTTGTTGGGGTCCGTGCAAGCAGTATCCCCGGGCCCCCTTTGCCCGTACCATTCAGATGGGAAATCCGCCGAGCCCCAAGTCCGACAGCACGAAGGAGAGCAGCATGCCAGATGATGACGTGCGCGTTCCCGCCGGCTGGTATCCGGATCCGCTCGGCTTGCCGCAGCTGCGCTGGTGGGACAACCACGCGTGGACCGAGCACATCTCCGACGCGCGCCAGCCGATGATGGCCACCGAGACCGTCACCTCGAAGCTCGCCTTCGCCGACGACGACCGGCCCTCGAACGAGCGCCCATTCGCTGACCCGGCAGCTGACGAGGCCGAGCAGGAACTCAGCCGGCGCGAGCGCCGCGAGCGCGAGCGCCAGTTCGACGACGAGCCCGCCGAGTTCGGTGCCGCGGATCGCGACCCGATCCCGCCGGCCGCCGCCGCGTTCGCCGACCCGATCCGGTCGCTCGAGGCGCCCGGTCGCGACCAGGTCCCGGTCGACGAACCGTCGATGGCCTTCTCGATGGCCGCGGACGGCATCCTCGATGACGCTCCGACCAGCGCCCCCTTCGATCTCGATACCCGATTCGACGACCTGCTCGGCGAAGCATCCATTCCGCGTTCGGCATTCGCGCACGTCAGCGAGTCGGCCACGTCGTTCGTGCCGTCCACGCCGACGGAGCAGCAGTGGCCGTCGCAGGCATGGCAGCCGGAGCCGGCCCAGTCGCGTCTGATCACCGAGGTGCCGACGAGCACCGGTCCGGTCTGGATCATGACCCTGATCCCGCTGTACACGCTGGTGGTCGGGTTGCTCACGCTGCTCTCGGGCGCTGCCGGGACGACATCTGCGGTCGTTCTCGTGATGATGTTCGGCATCCCGTATGTCGCCGGTATCGTCCTCGCGATCCTCGACTACCGCGCCCTGCGTCGCGCCGGCCTCGAACAGCCGGCCCCGTGGGCGTTCGCGATCCTCACGGTGGGCATCTACCTGGTCGCGCGCTTGACCCGCACTGTTCGCGAGTCCGGCACGGGCTTCGGCCCCCTCTTCACCTTCCTGGCCCTCGGCCTGTCGCTGATCGTGGCGAACGTGGCCGTGCCCGGGTTGATCATCCAACTCGCGCCCGCCAGCTTCGCCCATCAGGCCGAGATCGAGATCACCCAGAGTGGTGCATCGCTCGGGATCCCGCTGGTCGCAGCGTGTCCGCCGATGCCTCCGCTGATTCCGCAGCAGTCCTTCGTCTGCCAGGCCCACAAGCCCGGCGGCGCGACCTACGACGTCACCGTGAGCCTCCAGCGCTCGAACGGGTGGATCGCCTGGCGCGTCGACGACTGGGGCGTTTTCTCGGCAAGCAGCTGATCGGCGCCTTGACCTCATAAAAGGGGACTCGGAACATACCCCGAATGGGGTCCTGTTCTCGAGAAGCCCCGCTCATAGACTGACATTGCCGTCACAACGAAGGGGGGATGCGCGTGACTGATCAAGCAACGCGCGTCGTTTCGGCGGGCTGGTACCAAGACCCTGCGTCATCTGTTCAGGTGCGCTGGTGGAACGGTATCGCCTGGACAGAACACGTACGCGAGAAGCCGACCACCTCCTCAGCGACGATCGGCCAAACGGCCATCGATCAAGGCGGACTCGTCGGCGAGAGCCACGAATCCACCGTCACCGAGGCCTCCGAGACTCACGAGCAGCGCGTGGCCGCGGTTCGCGACCTCGAGCAGCAGTTCGGCATCGGAGCCGTCGAGAACCCCGTCGTCGGCGGCGGAGTCGCTCGCCCGGCAACGGCGGTCGGCGCGGCACGCACCGGCACTGCGACCAGGGCGTCGGCGTCCCGCGCCTCCACCGGCGCTGCGTGGATGATCGCGCTCAGCCCGCTGCTGGCTCTGGTGCTCGGAATCGCAGCCGCCTACGTCTACCTCTACCTTTTCCCGAACGTGATCGTGTTCGTGATCGCGGCCGGCATCCCGTATCTGCTGTGCGTACTGTGGGCTCTCGGAGACGGCCGCACGCTGCGCAGCCGTGGGTTCACCCCGCCGAGCGCCAGGTTTGCGCTGCTGACCGGCCTCGGGTACCTGATTGCGCGCCGCACCCGCGTTCCGGGATCGGGCCCGATCGCCATGCTCCTGATCGTCGCCGTGCTCGCATTCGGCTCGCCGCTGGCCGCAGCCGGCCTCGGGCAGACGCAGGGGCTGGTCAACGCCCTGAACGTCCAGCGCACCATCAGCGCCGACTACATCAGCCACGGCAAGGCCGTCTTCGTCAACTGCCCGCCGTTCGTCGATGCCGTCACGGTCGGCTCGCTGTTCACCTGCGACGCCACAACCGCCACCGGCGTGCACCGCACGATCTGGGTCAGCATCGACGGGGACAACGGCAGGTTCAGCTACTCCTTCGGCCTCTGATCACGCTTTGTGAGCCGCCGCCGTTGCTGAGGCATTTCTCAGTGGATAGTGCCCGTCGGTGCCTCCGGGCTAACGTAGATGGATGGGGAAACACGTCAACGCCGACGCTGAGAGCGACGAGGGCGAGGCGCCGGAGCTCGCTGAGGGCGCCGAAGGCGCCGATGCGCAGCACGAGCACGCGCGGCATGTCGCAGAGTCCGGTCATCCGCTCGAACCGCAAGCCGTGATCTCGCCGGACACGCACGTCGGCGTCGATCTCGAGGCAGCAGCGGTGAAGGACGCCCAGGATGCCGCGGCGTCACCCGCGAATCCGGATGCGCTGATCGAGCACGGATTGGTCGGCGACGGTCACGAGCTGGAGTAGCCGGCTCGGGCGCACCACCCGCGAAGAGGGGACTCACCCCCCTGCCGCCCCCTGATTAGGCTGCCAAGTGGAGCGCGCGAAACCCGATTCGAGCGCCCGTCGAGGGGGGATCGTCCATGGAATACCCGAACGGCGCCCCCGCCGCTGCCTGGTATCCGGACCCGCAAACGCCTGGACTCGTGCGCTGGTGGGATGGGACGAACTGGACCCAACACGTCTCGGTTCCCGCGAATCCGATGCAGTCGGGGCAGGTCGCGCTCGAAGCGAGCGTGCCCCAGATCGACGAGGCAGACGCCGCGCTCGCCGCAGCCGACGCCGAGCACGCAGCTGCAGAGGCCAGCGGGCAGCACGTCAGCTACATCGGCCGGCACGCTGCAGGCGCTGAACCGGCACCGCGGCAGGCTCCTCGCATTCCGCAGATCCGGCCGCGCCAGCGCGCCGAGGTGCCCGGCCAGCCGCTGCTCTCCGCCTGATCGTCTTCCCGATCCCACCCGGTCCCCGAACGGGGGACTCGGATCGCTGCCGCACGCCCCCTACTGTGGGGCCAGGACGTTGATGGGGGGAAACGTGTCCACTGCTTCGCCGACGCCGGCTGGAGGCTGGTACGCCGATCCTCTGGATGCATCGCTGTTGCGCTGGTGGGATGGCACCGCCTGGAGCAAGCAGACGATGCCGGCCGATGCTGCCCTCAGCCCGTCTGCTGCGGATGCCAGGTCACCGCTGACCGCGGTTCCTCCGCTGCTGAGCGTGGTCCCCCGCCCGGACGAGCCGTATGTTCCCGCGAATTCGGTGTTCCGGATGGCGGAGTCCGTCGCGGGCGACGCCTACGTTCCCGAGTGGTCCGGCTTTGAAGAGATCTCGGACGAGGTCGCCCTGAGCGGAGTTCCCGTTCAACTCGCCCTCACCTCGACTCCGTCCGAACCGCCGATCCCGGTCTCGATCGATGCGTTCCCGACCCTCAGGGGCGAGTCGCCGGTTACTGCCCCGGCGAAGGAACCGGTCTGGAAGGTCGAAGCCCCGCTCGCGGCACCGGTGGATCAACTGTTCCCGGTGGCGCTCTCGGCCGATGTGTTCCCGGTCGCCGCGGCGCCCGCGGCGCCCGCTTTTCCCGCGGCTCCGGTAGCGGCTCCTGTTGCGGCTCCGGCCGCTGCGGCCTTCGTGCCGCAGCCGTCCGGTGACGCGTTCCCCGGAATCGTGCCGAACGCGGCTCCTGCTGCCTACATGCCGGCGACACCGATGGCGGACGTGCCCGTCGCGCCCGCCATGCCGATGCAGGCAATGCCCATGCAGGCCATGCCCACGCCGATGCCGCCCGTGCCGATGCCCGTCCCGCCCGTGGCGGCGCCCACCCTGTTCGCCGAACCGCCCGCGCCCGCCGCGCCATTCGCGCCCGCGGTGCCCCAGCCCACGATCTATGCGGAACCGCCGCAGATCGTCGCTCCGATCAGCCCGGCCACGCCGTCCGAGATCGTGCCCGCCACGCCCGTTGCGATGCCCGCGCCCGTCCTGATGCCCTCGCCCGTCGCGATGCCCACGCCGCCAGCCGAATACCGGCCGACTCCGACTCAGGCGGCACCGTCTCCGACCCCCCAGTATCAGCCGAATCCCGGCGACTATGTCCCGTTCGATCCGAATGCGGTGCATCTGGAGCCGGTGCCGGTCATCCCGTTCAGCTCGCGCGATCCCTTCAACTCGGCGAGCACCGCGCGACCCGGCATGCGCGCATACGCGGCAGCGCCCATCGGCCCCACCGGCTCGACCTGGACCGGCGGCCTGGCCTTCATGCTCCTCGCCCCGCTGATCTCGGCGGCGACCTTCTTCGTCTGGACCCAGCTGACGCCGCTGACCCAGATCTCGGCCGATTCGCTGGGCTGGCTGCCCTTCGCCCTCGTCGGGATCGGGCTGATCGGTCTGGCCTCTGCACAGATCGACCGGAGCACTCTGGCACGCCGCGGATACTTCGACCTGGCCTCGCCGTTCTGGGTGCTGCTCATCCCGCCGCTGGTCTATCTGATCGTGCGCGCCCTGCGCTTGCGCGGTCAGGGCAGGGGCGCGGCGCCGGCCATCGGACTCTGGGTGCTCTCGTACGTCGCCTCCTATGCCCTCATCGGGCTCATCTCGGTGGGCTGGCTGTCGGCCCCGACGCCCGAACGCGTCGCGTTCGTCGAGACTACGATGCAGCAGCAGCTCGCCGCGCAGCACATCACCGCGAC
>Ga0105248_10000727_pt1 | contig 37128 bp, 36 predicted proteins | sample KBSS34metaG_FD_81524 | JGI IMG/M metagenome (GOLD analysis project Ga0105248, IMG submission 81524) | Switchgrass rhizosphere microbial communities from Kellogg Biological Station, Michigan, USA - KBS S3-4 metaG | ecosystem: Host-associated > Plants > Roots > Rhizosphere > Soil | place...
CCTGCATCCTGCACTATCACGAGAACTCGCAGACGCTCCAGGACGGCGATCTGCTGCTGATCGATGCCGGTTGCGAATACGAGCTGTACGCCTCCGACATCACGCGGACATTTCCCGTCAACGGCCGCTTCACGCCCGAGCAACGCGCGGTCTACGAAGTGGTGCTGGACGCGCAGTGCGCTGCCATCGGCAAGACCCGGCCCGGCAATCACTGGAACGAGCCGCATGACGCCGCGGTCCGCGCGATCACGCAAGGGCTGGTCAAGCTCGGCATCCTCAAGGGCAAGGTGCCGGCGTTGATCAAAGAGGGTGCATACCGGCGCTTCTTCATGCATCGCACAGGTCACTGGCTCGGGATGGATGTGCACGATGTCGGCGACTACAAGATCGGCGAGCAATGGCGCGTCCTGGAGCCCGGCATGGCGCTGACGGTCGAGCCCGGCATCTACATTCCTGCCGGGTCGAAGGGCGTCGCCAAACGCTGGTGGAACATCGGCGTGCGCATCGAGGACGACGTTGCGGTGACGGGCACGGGCAACGATGTGCTCACCCGCGGTGCGCCGAAAGACGCCGACGCCATAGAGAAGCTGATGAATGGCAACGGTCGCGCCTAATCCCGATGGTGTGAGCTGCGACGTCGCGGTCTGCGGCGGCGGGCTCGTGGGTGCCACGCTCGCATTGGCGCTGGCCGAGCTCGCGCTCGACGTGGTTCTGATCGAAGCCCATCCGTTCGGCACGTTCGGGCAACCGAGCTTCGACGATCGCACGACCGCATTGTCCAACGGCAGTCGGCGCATCTTCGACGCGCTGCGCGTGTGGCCGCTCCTGGAGCGCGAAGCAACCGCGATCCGCCGCATCCACGTTTCCGATCGCGGCCGTTTCGGCTTCGCGCGCCTCGACGCGGCGGAGCAGGGGCTCAGCGCGCTCGGGTTCGTCGTCGTCAACCGGGCGATCGGCGCGGCGCTATGGCGCAGACTCGAAGACAGCTCAGTGCGGATCCTTGCTCCGGCGAAAGTGCGCGGCATGCAGTTGGTCGATGGTCGTCAGCGCATCGAATGCGATCTCGGTGCGCAGGGCAGTGCGTCGGTCGCGGCGAAGCTGGCGATCGCCGCCGACGGTGCGCAATCCGCGTTGCGCGAAGCTGCGGGCATCGGTGCGCAGACCTGGAACTACGATCAAACAGCGCTCGTGACCAACGTCCTCACGCAGCGCTTTCACGACCACGTCGCTTACGAACGCTTCACTCCCTCGGGCCCACTGGCGCTGTTGCCGATGTCCGAAGGGCGCGTGGGCCTCATCTGGACCGTCACACCCGACGTCGCGCAATCGGTTGTTCAGGCCAACGACGCCGAGTTCCTTGCCCGCCTGCAGGACGCCTTCGGATTCCGGCTTGGACGCTTCATGCGCGTAGGAGCGCGGCAGCTCTATCCGCTGGCGCTCACTCGTGCAGATGAGCATGTCGCCGACCGCTTGGCGATCGTTGGCAATGCCGCGCAGACGCTGCATCCGATCGCCGGTCAGGGTTTCAACCTCGGCCTGCGCGATGCGGCCAGCCTGGCCGAAGTGCTGGCAGATGGCCGTGCGCAGCAGCCCGACGCGTTCGATCCTGGCGATGGGCTGTGGCTCGAGCGCTATCGCGAATGGCGGCAGGCCGATCGCACCAACATCGTTCGCTTCACCGACGGTCTGGTACGGTTGTTCGCTCAGCCGCTCGGGCCGATCAAGGCACTGCGCGACGTCGGAATGCTCGCCTTCGACCTCATGCCGGCGGCGAAAGGCGCACTGTCGCAGCTTTCGCTCGGCGCGGCGGGGCGCATTCCGAAACTGGCACGTGGTGCGAGCCTGCTCTGATGCGTCACGACTTTCACATCGTCATCGTCGGCGGCGGCATGGTTGGCGCATGCGCGGCGGCGTTGGCGGCGGCCGATCCGCGTCTCGCCGAGCTGCGCATCGCGGTGCTGGAAGCACATCCGCCGGCGTCGCCTCCGCAGGGCGACATGGATCTGCGTGTGTCGGCGGTCTCGCGAGCTTCGCAGCGCATTCTCACGGCGATCGGCGCATGGCATCTCGTTCCGACGCAATCCTTGTCGCCCTACGAGGACATGATCGTGTGGGACGCGGCCGGCAAGCCCCGCGGCACCGGTGCGATTCATTTCAGCGCGAGCGCGACGAGTGAGCCGAACCTCGGTCACATCGTCGAGAACCGCCGGTTGCAGTGGGCGCTGTACGACTGCCCGCCGTTTCGTCAGCGGATCACATTGCTGCGGGCCGAACTCGCGGGTCTGACGTTCGAACGCGATCGCGCAGTTGTGTCGCTCGGCGACGGGCGAGTGTTGAGCACTGCGTTGGTGGTCGGATCCGACGGCGCAGCGTCGCTGAGTCGCAAGCTCTCAGGCATCGAAACCGCCGGCTGGAACTACGACCAGCGCGCCTTCGTGACTCACGTACGGACCGAGCACCCGCACGCACGCACGGCGTGGCAGCGCTTCCTCACGAACGGTCCGATTGCGTTCCTGCCCTTGGCCGACGGTCGCAGCTCGATCGTCTGGACGACGCTCCCTGACCACGCGGAGCATCTCGCGTCCTGTCCGCCGGAAGAAGCGTCGCGAGAGATCGAACAGGCGCTGGACGGCGTGCTCGGCAAAGTCGAGATCGCGGCGGCGCGCGTGCACTTTCCGCTGCGCCTCACGCACGCACGCCAGTACTGCAGAGACCGCTTCGCACTCGTCGGCGATGCGGCGCATTCGATCCACCCGCTCGCGGGGCAGGGCGTCAACCTGGGATTCCTCGACTGTGCAGCACTCGTGCAGGTGCTCGCGCAGGAGGTGGAGGCTGGCGGCAACGTCGAGTCGCTTGCCGAGCTGCGGGTGTTGCGACGTTACGAGCGCTGGCGCAAGAGCGAGAACCTGATCGCGCTCGGCATGGTGGACGGCCTCAATCGGCTGTTCAGCAATCCGAACGGCACGCTCGGCTGGATCCGCCGTACCGGTCTCAGCGCAGTCGATAGCAGCGCGCTGGCCAAAAGGTTCTTCATGGGCAGGGCGATGGGCACGAGCGGCGAGCTGCCGGCGGTCGCGCAAGAGTCGCGGCTGCTGGTGTAGGCTTGGCGCCCTTTGTCGAACGCTGCGTGCGCGCTTGAATAACCGCCACATCTACGTGCTGTCGGCAGTGTTGACGCTGCTCGGCCTGGGCCTGTTCGCCTACAAGGTGCACGTGCTGGGCTTCCCGCTGCGTCCGCAGGAGCAGACGCAGATCTGGAACATCGAGGCGGCGGTGCGCTTCGAGCCCGGTCCGGCGGCGGTGAAGGCGACGCTGCGCGTTCCGAGCCTGACTCCCGGCTTCGCCCTGTTGGACGAGAACTTCGTCTCGCGCGGCTTCGGCCTTGCGACCCGCAACGCGCCTGCCGGACGCGAAGCGCAATGGACGCTGCGCCAGGCGAGCGGCCCGCAGACGCTTTATTACCGTGCGCTCGTGTACCGGGACCCCACGCGTATCGCCGAGGACACGACGCCGCCGTTCCCGGCGCAACCCGAGCTCGACGAGCCCTCGCGTATCGCGATGGAAGGGTTGATCGCCGAAGTCCGCCGGCAGTCCGCGGACGTCGCGAGCTTCACGACCGAGCTGCTGCGACATCTCAATCTTGCGCAGAACGATCCGTACGTCAGCGTGTTCCTCAAACGCGGCAGCACCGTTTCCGATCGTGCGCACCTTGCGACGGTGCTGCTCGCCGGCGCACAGATCCCCGCGCGAATCGCACACGGCATCATGTTGCGCAGTCAGCCCGGTCCGGTCGAGGCAGAGCAGTTGCTGGAAGTGCACGACGGCGTGCAGTGGCTGTACTTCAATCCTCGGACCCTGGAGCAGGGCCTGCCGCACGACTTCTTCATCTGGTGGCGCGGCGACGAGCGCATCGCAGACGTCGAGGGCGGTTCCGCGCCCGACGTGACGCTGGCCGTGCAGCAGAACCTGCTCGACTCGATGCTGGTCGCGGAGCGGCGCGCCGAGAAGATCGGCTCGCACTCGATGGACTTCTCGCTGTTCTCGCTGCCGATCGCCACGCAGGCGGTCTACAGCGTGCTGTTGATGATCCCGATTGGCGCGCTCGTGATCCTGTTCCTGCGCAATTTCGTCGGCGTACGAACCTTCGGCACCTTCATGCCCGTGCTCGTGGCGCTCGCGTTCCGCGAAACGCTGCTGGTGTGGGGCATCGTGCTCTTCGTCGTGATCGTGTCGCTCGGTCTCACGATTCGCTTCTACCTGGAGAAGCTGCGGTTGCTGCTGGTGCCGCGTCTGACGGTTGTGCTGACGATCGTCGTGATGCTGATGGCAGGCATCAGTGTGCTCAGTCACAAGCTCGGCATCCAACCCGGATTGTCGATCGCGCTGTTTCCGATGGTGATCATCTCGATGACGATCGAGCGCATGTCGATCGTCTGGGAAGAGCGCGGCGCTTCGGAAGCGATCCAGGACGGAGCGGGCAGCCTCGTCGTAGCCGCTGCGGCGTACGTCGTGATGGGCATCGCCGCGGTGGCACACCTGATCTTCGTATTCCCAGAGCTGCTGCTGCTCGTGATCGCTGCCGCGCTGCTCGCGGGCCGCTACACCGGTTATCGACTGCTCGAGCTCCGCCGCTTCAAGGCGCTGCGTCCTTCGGGCAACACGCCGTCAGGGAGCACGACCTGATGTTCGGCAGCTACGCCGCGCTCGCCCGCGAAGGCGTGCTCGGCCTCAACAAGCGCAACGGCGATTACATCTCGCGCTTCAATCCGCGGCGGCTCTATCCGCTGGTCGACGACAAACTGAAAACCAAGCGCCTGGCGCTGGAGGCGGGCATCGCCGTGCCGCAGCTGTACGGCGTCATCGAGACGCAGCACGACATCCGCACGCTGCCGGACATCGTGCGCAGTCACAACGAGTTCGCGCTCAAGCCGGCGCATGGCAGCGCGGGCGACGGCATCGTCGTCATCGCCGGGCGCAGCGGCAATCGCTACCGCACGATCGGCGGCGACATCCTCGACGAGGACTTCCTCTCGCATCACCTCTCGAACGCGATCAACGGTCAGTTCAGCCTCGGCGGCGTTCAGGACGTGGTGATCGTCGAATACATGGTGCGTTTCTCGCAGCTGTTCGAGCGCATCAGCTATCAGGGCGTGCCGGACATTCGCGTGATCGTGTTTCGCGGCGTGCCGGTGATGGCGATGGTGCGCCTGCCGACGCGCGGCTCGCGCGGCAAGGCGAATCTGCATCAAGGCGCGGTGGGCGCGGGCGTCGACATTGCGACTGGCATGACGCTCGATGGCGTGATCAGCACCGAAGTCGTCACTCATCATCCCGACACAACGCACGCGATCGCCGGTCTGCGCGTGCCAGATTGGGACACGATTCTGTCCATTGCTGCGCGCTGCTACGAGCTGACTGGGTTAGGTTACATCGGCGTCGATCTCGCGCTCGATCGCGACCTCGGGCCGCTCGTGCTGGAGATGAACGCGCGTCCGGGGCTGGCTATTCAGATTGCCAATCGCCAGGGACTGTTGCGGCGTCTCAAGATTTGCGAAGAGCGCGCCGACTTCGGAGCGTCGGCCGAGCAGAGGATCGAATTCGCGAAACAGGAATTCCGGCACCCGGTGGGTCCGGTGTACATGCCAGCAGAAGTCACGACAGAGTCAGGCTGAAGCCTGACCCACAGAAGAGTCTGGTGTGCGTCGGGCTTTAGCCTGACTCAGGTTCTCGGCAGCGCGTCGATCTTCGCTGCGCAGATGAAGTCGTTCTCCGACAACCCGCCGATGGCGTGCGTGTTGTAGCGGATGCGGCAATAGCCGTACCCAACCTCGAGATCGGGATGATGGTCCTCAGCGTTCGCGACGTGCGCGACCGCGTTGACGAAGCTCATCGTGTGAAAGAAGTTGCGAAACTTCCATTCGCTCTCGATGCTCTTCGCATCATTCGCCAGCTTCCATTCCGGTCCCAGCTCCTGCATGAGGTTCTGCGCGGCGGCGCGCGACAGCGCCGGCATGCCGCCTTCGCACGGTGCACATTTCTTGCTGGTGAGCTCACTCATGCCGACTCCTTCCGTGCGTAAGTCTTCGCGACATAGTCTTCGACCATCGACTGGAACTCTTCGGCGATGCGATCGCCCTTGAGCGTCGGTCCTTTCTCGCCGTCGATGTAGACCGGCGCGACCGGCCGCTCGCCGGTGCCCGGCAGGCTGATGCCGATGTTGGCGTGCTTGCTCTCGCCGGGACCGTTCACGACGCAGCCCATCACGGCGACCGTCATGTCCTCGACGCCGACGAACTGCTTGCGCCATTCCGGCATCTGGTGACGGATGTGCGTCTGGATTTTCTGCGCGAGCTCCTGGAAGTACGTCGAGGTGGTGCGCCCGCAGCCCGGGCACGCGATCACCATCGGCACGAACGAGCGCAGCCCGAGCGTCTGCAGGATCTCCTGCGCGACGATCACCTCCTGCGTGCGGTCGCCATTCGGCTCCGGTGTGAGCGAGACACGGATGGTGTCGCCGATGCCTTCCTGCAGCAGCACCGCCATGCCGGCGGTCGAGGCGACGATGCCCTTCGAGCCCATGCCTGCCTCGGTCAGACCGAGATGCAGCGCGTACTCGCAGCGCGCGGCGAGGTTGCGATAGACAGCGATCAAGTCCTGCACTCCGCTGACCTTGCACGAGATCACGATACGGTCGCGACCGAGGCCGAGTTCCACCGCGCGCTCCGCGGAGTCGAGCGCCGACACGACCAGCGCCTCGCGCATGACTTCGTTCGCGTCGAGCGGCTGCTCGCGCTGTGAGTTCTCGTCCATCATGCGGGTCAGCAGATCCTGATCGAGGCTGCCCCAGTTCACGCCGATGCGCACCGGCTTGGCGTTGCGGCACGCGACTTCGATCATCTCGGCGAACTGCGGATCGCGCTTGCTGCCGCGCCCGACATTTCCGGGATTGATGCGGTACTTCGCCAGCGCCTGCGCGCACGCGGGGTGCGCCTTCAGCAGGCGATGACCGTTGAAGTGGAAATCCCCGACCAGCGGCACGAACACGCCGGCGCGCGCCAAGCGTTCGGCGATGTGCGGCACTGCAGCCGCGGCTTCGTCGGTGTTGACCGTGACGCGCACGAGCTCCGACCCGGCGCGCGCCAGATCCTGAACCTGGCGGACGGTCGACTCGACGTCGGCCGTGTCGGTATTCGTCATCGACTGCACGGCAACGGGTGCGTTGCCGCCGACGACGACGGTGCCGATGTGGACGGGGATGGAGCGGCGGCGTGGGAGCGTGGACATGGCGCAAATTCTATAGCGCTTCTCTGCTACCATACCGCACCCATCGCAAGGCATGGCCGGAGAGAGTCGAAAGGGCCTCCTTTCGTCCGCCGAAGGCGCAACCGCCCGGAAACGCTCAGGCACAAAGAACGGCATGTCGACGGATTCACCATCCGAAGAGGGGCTCTGGAGAGTAGTCGGCCACGTCTATGACTATGGCCGGCTCACCGAAGGGGAGAGGTAGCGGCCCGCGCCGCGCGCCGGATCTCTCAGGTCGCAGGACAGAGGGCAGCCCGCTTACAACGCGGTCGCTGCCGTCATTTGTTTTGCTGGAGCAACGATGGGCTTCAAGACGCCTTTGTACGAAACGCACGTCGCGGCGGGTGCCCGCATGGTGGACTTCGGCGGCTGGGACATGCCGGTCCACTACGGTTCGCAGATCGAAGAGCATCACGCCGTGCGGCGCGACGCCGGCATGTTCGACGTGTCGCACATGCTCATCGCGGATGTCAGCGGCGCGCGTGCGCGCGATTACCTGCGCCATCTGCTCGCGAACGACGTCGCGAAGCTGAAGGATCCCGGCAAGGCGCTCTATAGCTGCATGCTCAATGAGCGTGGCGGCGTCGTCGACGACTTGATCACCTACTTCGGCGACAACGAACACTTCCGCGTCGTCGTGAATGCCGGCACGCGCGACAAGGACACGGCATGGTTGAAGCGCTGGGCGGGGCCGTTCCAGGTCGACATCCAGCCGCGCACTGACCTGGCGATGGTAGCCGTGCAAGGCCCGAACGCACGCGCCAAAGCCGCGAAGGTGATCGGCAAGAGCGCCGACGCCGTGCTGGGCATGAAGCCGTTCTTCTCGCGTCAGCTCGAGCACCATTTCGTGGCGACGACCGGTTACACCGGCGAAGACGGCTGGGAAGTCATCCTGCCGGCGAAGGACATCGCGGCTTTCTGGGCGGCGCTGCGCGACGCAGGCGTCCAGCAATGCGGACTCGGCGCGCGCGACACGCTGCGCCTCGAAGCAGGGATGAACTTGTACGGCAACGACATGGACGAAAACCTCACGCCGCTCGAATCCGGTCTCACGTGGACCGTCGCATTCGACCCGGCAGATCGCGATTTCATCGGCCGCGCAGCGCTCGAAGCGCAACGCCGCGGTGGTGTGCCGCGCAAGCTGGTCGGGCTGGTGCTCGAAGATCGCGGCGTGCTGCGCAGTCATCAGAAAGTCGTCGTGTCCGGCGTCGGCGATGGCGAAATGACCAGCGGCACCTTCTCGCCCACGCTGGAGCGCTCGATCGGTTTCGCCCGCGTTCCGGCAGCGACTGGCGAGCAGGTTCAGGTCGACATCCGCGGCAAGCTCCTCGCGGCGCGCGTCGTGAAGTATCCGTTCGTGCGCAATGGCAAAGCATTGATCTAAGCCCTATCGAATCAAGACAGGTACAGCCATGTCCTCCATTCCCAGCAATCTCAAGTATCTCGACTCTCATGAATGGGCCCGCGTCGAAAGCGATGGCACCGTGACCATCGGCATCTCCGATCACGCGCAGGGCGCGCTCGGCGACCTGGTGTTCGTCGAAGTGCCGGAAGTCGGCCGTGCGCTGACCAAGGGTGGCGCTGCCGCGGTAGTCGAGTCCGTGAAAGCGGCGTCCGACGTGTACAGCCCGGTGTCGGGTCAGGTCATCGCCAACAACAGCGAGGCGCTGAGCGCCACGCCCGAGCTGGTCAACAGCGATCCGTACGGGCAGGGCTGGTTGTTCAAGGTGAAGCCGAGCAACAGCGGCGAGCTGTCGAGCCTGCTCGACGCGAAAGCCTACGAGAAGGTGGTCGAGGAGGCTGGGCACTGACATGCCGTTCATCCCGCACACCGAAACCGACGTTCGCGAGATGCTGGCCGCCATCGGCGCGCCGAGCATCGATGCGTTGTTCGAAGAAATTCCGGCCGCGCTGCGCATCAAGTCGCTCGACGGCATTCCCGAAGCGCTGACTGAGATGGAGACAGGCCGGCTGATGCAGCAACGTGCATCGCGCGACGGCCGTCCGCTCAACTTCCTCGGCGCGGGTGCCTACGAGCATCACATCCCGGCCGCAGTCTGGGCGATCGTGACGCGTGGCGAGTTCTACAGCGCGTACACGCCGTATCAGGCGGAGGCGAGCCAGGGCACGCTGCAGCTCCTGTACGAATACCAGTCGATGATGGCGAGCCTGACGGCGATGCAGGTTTCGAACGCATCACTCTACGACGGCGCATCGGCGTTGGCGGAGGCGTGCTTGATGGCGGTGCGTGCGCATCGCAAGTCGAAGTCGGCGCGCATCCTCGTGCCGGCTGCCGTCAATCCGACTTATCTCGAAGTGGCGCGTGCGATCACTGAGGGACAGAACCTCAAGTTCGACGTGCTTCCTTACGATGCACCGAGTGGCACGTTGGGGACGTCCTCGCTGGATGCCTACAAGGGTCAGGACATCACGGCAGTCGTCGTGCAGCAGCCGAACTTCTTCGGCCTGCTCGAAGATGTCGACGCAATTACTGACTGGGCCGCGGCCAACAACGCGTTGTTGATCGCCGTCGTGAATCCGCTATCGCTCGCGCTGCTGAAGCCGCCGGGCGAGTGGGGCACGAAAGGCGCGGACATCGTCGTCGGTGATGGTCAGCCGTTCGGCGTGCCGCTGTCTTCGGGTGGCCCGTATTTCGGGTTCATGACGACCAAGCTCGAACACGTGCGCCAGATGCCAGGCCGGATCATCGGCCGCACCGTCGATCTGGACGGCAAGCCTGGATTCACTTTGACGCTGCAGGCTCGCGAGCAGCACATCCGCCGCAGCAAGGCGACTTCGAACATCTGCACGAATCAGGGTCTGCTGGTCACAGCCGCGACGATCCACATGTCGCTGCTCGGCTCCGCCGGTCTGGAGAAAGTCGCAGCTGCGTCGCAAACGCAGACGAGTGCATTGGTCGCGGCGCTCACGCGCATCAAGGGCGTGAAGCTCGCATTCAGCGGGCCGCGCTTCCACGAAGCCGTGCTGCAACTCGATCGCAAGGTCAGCGATGTCCTCGATGCGCTCGCCAAGCGCGGCATCGTCGGCGGCTATGACCTGTCGCGACAGTACCCCGACCTCGGCAATGCGTTACTCGTGTGTGCGACCGAGACGCGTACCGACGAAGACATCGCTCAGTACGCCAAGATCCTGGGCGAAGTGTTGAAGTGAGCCAACCCATGCACGAACCGTTGATCTTCACGCATTCACGCACCGGCCGCAGCGCTGCCGGGCAATACCCGCAGGCCGCCGCAGCCGAAGTGCCGGAGAAGTTTCGCCGCAAGAAGCGCGCGGAGCTGCCGGAAGTGTCGGAGTTGCAGGCAGTGCGCCACTTCACGCGCCTGTCGCAGCTCAACTTCTCGATCGACACGCACTTCTATCCGCTCGGCTCGTGCACGATGAAGTACAACCCGCGCGCGTGTAATCAGTTCGCGATGCTGCCCGAGTTCCTCGGCCGGCATCCGCTCGCGCCGGATTCGGTCAGCCAGGGCTTTCTCGCCTGCATGTTCGAACTGCAGGAGATGCTCAAGGAAGTGACCGGCATGAAGGGCGTGTCGCTCACGCCGATGGCGGGTGCGCAAGGCGAGTTCGCGGGCGTCGCGATGATCCGCGCGTATCACAAGGCGCGTGGCGACCTCGATCGGACCGAGATCATCGTGCCCGACGCCGCGCACGGCACGAATCCGGCGACGGCGACCATGTGCGGCTGCACCGTGGTCGAAATTCCTTCGCTGCCGAACGGCGACACGGATGTGGAAGCACTGAAGCAGGCGCTTGGTCCGCGCACCGCCGGCATCATGCTCACCAATCCCTCGACGCTCGGCGTGTTCGAGCGTCGTATCCAGGAGATCGCCAAGCTCGTGCACGATGCCGGCGGTCTGCTGTACTACGACGGCGCGAATCTCAACGCGATTCTAGGCAAGGTGCGGCCGGGCACCATGGGTTTCGACGTCATCCACATGAACCTGCACAAGACGTTCTCGACGCCGCACGGCGGCGGCGGTCCGGGCTCCGGTGCAGTCGGCGTTGGCGAACGGCTGCTGCCGTTCCTGCCGATTCCCATCGTCGGCCGCGACGGCGATCGCTATCGCTGGCTCGACGCGCAAGACCTCCCGCAGACGATCGGCCGCTTGTCGGCATTCATGGGCAACGCCGGCGTTCTGCTGCGCGCCTACGTTTACATGCGCATGCTCGGCCGCGCCGGCATGCAGCGTGTGGCCGAATATGCCGCGCTCAACGCCAACTACATGCTGGCGCGTCTGCAGCAGGCAGGATTCGATGCCGCCTACCCGGGACGTCGCGCGAGCCACGAGTTCATCATCACGCTCAAGCGCCAGGCGAAGCAGCTCGGCGTCAACGCAATGGACTTCGCCAAGCGGCTGCTCGATCACGGCTTCCACGCGCCGACCACTTACTTCCCGCTGCTGGTGCCGGAGTGTCTGCTGATCGAGCCGACCGAGACCGAGGCGAAGGAGGAGCTCGACGCCTTCATCGAGGCGATGATTGCGATTCAGCGGGAGGCCGAACAGGATGCCGCGAAGGTCAAGGGCGCCCCGTATACTCTCCCGGTCCGCCGGCTGGACGATGTCCGTGCCGCGAAGCAACTGGATCTGACATATCAACGTGGCTAGCGACGTCCCCTCCGTCATGCAAGACCGTCCCAAGCTTTCCGGCATGCGACGCCTGGTGCTCGCATTCGTCAACTCGTGGCAGGGCTTCAAAGGCGCGTTCCGCTTCGAAGCCGCGTTCCGCCAGGAGGTTGCGCTGGCCGTAGTGCTGTTGCCGCTCGGCGCATGGCTCGGCAAGACGCCGGTCGAGAAGGCGCTGCTGGTCGCTTCGGTGCTGCTGGTGCTGATCGTCGAGCTGCTCAACACTGGAATTGAAACTGTTGTCGACCGCATCGGTCTGGAACGACATGAGCTTTCAGGTCTGGCCAAGGACGTGGGCTCCACCGCCGTGCTGCTATCCTTCGCCGTGCTGGCGGTGATCTGGGGCTTCCTGTTGCTTGGCTGAGCGTGTTCCTCAACGGTTTCCTGCATGCAAAGAACCGCACTGTTCGTACTCCTGACCGCGTCCCTTTGCAGCCCGGCTTGGGCTGCCAGCGAAGCTCCTCTGCCACCTCCCGGTACTGCGTCTTCGGCCGTCGCCGAAGCACGCGAGGCTGCCGCTGCCGCCAACAGCGTGGTCCCGGTCTCCGAGGCCGAAGACTCGCGCTGGACGAAAACGCTCGAGCGAGTCGCGAGCGGCGTCGTGACGATCCAGGTCGACCTGGCGCGCGCGTTCGATACCGAGTGGAATATGTCGAGCCAGGCCACCGGCTTCGTCGTCGACGCCAAGCGCGGCCTGATCCTCACCAATCGGCACGTCGTGACGCCGGGTCCGGTGACCGCGCAGGCGGTGTTCCTCAATCGCGAAGAAGTCACGCTTTACCCGGTGTATCGCGATCCGATCCACGACTTCGGCTTCTATCGCTACGATCCTTCGAAGCTGCGCTTCATCAAGCCGACCGAGCTCAAGCTCTATCCGCAGGGCGCGCTGGTCGGGCGTGAGATTCGCGTCGTCGGCAACGACGCCGGCGAGCAACTGTCGATCCTGGCCGGCACGCTCGCGCGTCTCGATCGCGAAGCGCCGAACTACGGCATCGGCAAGTACAACGACTTCAACACGTTCTACTACCAGGCGGCTTCCGGCACTTCCGGCGGCTCGTCCGGCTCGCCGGTCATCGATATCGACGGGCGCGTGCTCGCGCTCAACGCCGGCGGCAGCTCGGCCGCGCAGTCGAGCTTCTATCTGCCGCTCGATCGCGTCACGCGCGCGCTGCAGTTGATCCAGGAAGGCAAGCCCGTCGCACGCGGCACGTTGCAGACAGTTTTCAACTACACGCCGTTCGATGAAGTGCATCGCCTCGGCCTGCGTGCCGACACCGAAGCAGCCGTGCGGCGCAAGTTCCCGACCAAGACCGGCATGCTGGTCGTGTCCGAAGTGCAGCGTGGCGCGCCGGCGGAAGGGCCGCTCGAGCCCGGCGACATCCTGGTGCGCATCAACGGCGAGCTGACGGCGGACTTCGACCTGCTGTCGAAAGTGCTCGACGACAGCGTCGGCAAGACGGTGAAGCTCGGCATCGAGCGCGGCGGCGAGGCGCTGGAGCGCGAGCTCGCCGTGCAGGATCTCTACTCGATCACGCCGGACCAGTTCCTCGAGTTCGGCGACGGCGTCGTCCACAACCTGTCGTGGCAGCAGGCGCGCCATATCAATGTGCCCATTCGCGGCGTGTACGTTGCAAACCCTGGCTACATTCTCGGCGCGGCGGCGGTGCCGCGCGGTGCTGTCGTCACTGAAGTGGGCGGCAAGGACATTGCCTCGCTCGCCGACTTCGAGAACGTTTTGGGCGACCTGCACGAGGGTCAGCGCGCCCCCATACGATTCTTCACGCTCGACGATCCCAACACGGCGCAGGTGCGCGTGATGCGCATGGATCGGCGCTGGTTCCCGGCCCGCGAATGCAAGCGCGACGACGTGCAGGGCACGTGGCCGTGCAAGCCGTGGGCTGACAGCGATGGCGATCAGCCGCTGCCGCCCGCGACCACGAGCTATGCGAAGACGGCAGATCCGCTCGTCAACAAGCTCGCGCCGTCGCTCGTGCTGGTCAATTTCGACATGCCGTACTCCGTGTCCGGTATCACCGAGCGCAGCTACTACGGCACCGGGTTGATCCTCGACGCCGAGCGCGGGCTGGTGCTCGTCGATCGCAACACGGTCCCGACGCCGCTCGGCGACGTGCGGCTGACCTTCTCGGGGACGATCGAGATTCCGGGCCGCGTCGAGTACGTGCATCCGCTGCACAACCTCGCGATCGTCTCGTACGACCCGAAGCTCATCGGCACGACGCCGGCGCGTGCCGCGACGCTGCGTTCTACCGAGCTGCGTCCCGGTGAAGAAGTGTGGGCAGTCGGCGTGCGTCCCGACGGCAAAGTGCAATCGCGCTCGGCAACGGTTGCCTCGATCGATCCGGTTGCCTATCCGCTGTCGCGCACGCTGCAGTTCCGCGACGCCAACCTGGAGACGATCGCGCTGATCAACGGTCCGAGCGACTACGACGGCGTGCTGGTCAACAAGAGCGGCGAGGTGCTCGCAAGCTGGGCGAGCTTCGCCTACGAGTCCGGCCGCGACGTCGTGCAGGAGAATCGCGGCATTCCGGCCGACGTGCTGATCGAGACGCTGCCGCTCGTTCGCGACGGGCGGGCTCTGCATTCGCTGGAAGTCGAGTTGCAGCCCGTGCCGCTCGCGAGCGCACGCAAGCTCGGTCTGACCGACGAGTGGGTGCAGAAGCTGGAGCAGCACAGCCCCGAGCGGCGCCAGGTGCTCGGCGTGCAGCGACTGGTCGGCGGCGCGCCCGCTACGCAGCTGCTGAAGTCCGGCGACCTGATCCTCGACGTCGACGGCGTGGTCGTGAACCGCTTCCGCGAGGTGGAGCGCGCCGTGCAGAAGAACTCGGTACGCCTGACCGTCCTGCGCGCGGGCAAGGAACAGGTGGTCGATGTGCCGACTGTGGTGCTTGGCGGCCGCGACCTCGACCGCATCGTGGTGTGGTCGGGCGCAGTCCTGCAGAAGCCGCATCGCGCGCTGTCGGCTCAGCGCGGCATCGCCCCGGACGGCGTTTTCGTCGCCTATTTCTCGTACGGCTCGCCGTCCACCCGCTATCAGCTGTGGGCCGGCCGCCGCATCATCGAAGTCGACGGCCAGCCGATCCACGACCTGGATGCCTTCGTGAAGGCCGTCTCCGGCCGCGAGGATCGCTCCTCGCTGCGCCTGAAGACCGTGAGCTGGAACGGCTCCGTGGAAGTCATCACACTCAAGGTCGACCAGCGCTACTGGCCGACCTACGAGCTGCGCCGGACGGATCAGGGCTGGAAGCGGGCGTCACTGCCCTAATTCTTGTTTTCTGGTCGAAAGCGGCCAAGGCCCTTTCGACAAACGCGGTCAAAAGGCGTGGCTTTTGACCGCTACGTTGTAGCTAGAACGCGACTGGCCCGGCAGCACGCCGGGCCTTGTTATCATTGCTCCCCTTATGGCGATCGGACGAGTACTGCAGGAGGAGATCCAGGAAGCCGTCGAAGCGCTGCGCGCCGGCGAGCTGGTCGCGTTTCCGACGGAAACGGTCTACGGCCTGGGCGCCAACGCCAACAATCCCGACGCCGTCCGCAAGATCTTCCGCGCCAAAAACCGCCCGACCACGCACCCCGTGATCGTGCACATCGACCACCCGCGCTACCTGCAGCGCTGGGTGCGTGAGATGTCACCCGAGGCGAAGAAGCTCGCCGATGCGTTCTGGCCCGGTCCGCTGACGCTGGTCGCGAAGCGCGCGCCGGCCGTGAACGACGTCATCACCGGCGGCCAGGACACCGTCGCGATCCGCGTGCCCAATCATCCGGTCGCTCAGCAGCTTTTGAATGCGTTCGGCGGCGGCAGCGCGGCTCCGAGCGCCAATCGCTACGGACAGCTCAGCCCGACCCGCGCCGAGCACGTGCGCGAGGAATTCGGCGACGAGATCAAGTTCGTGCTGGACGGCGGCGACTGCAAGGTCGGCCTGGAGTCGACGATCGTCTCATGCATCGGCGACGGTCCGCGTGTGCTGCGTCCCGGCAGCATCACGCTGTCGCAGCTGCGCGCCGTCGTGCCGACGATTCAGTCCGGTCCGAACCCGAACGCACCGCGCGTGCCGGGTACCACGACGCGCCACTATTCGCCGGTCACGCCGGTCAACGTCGTGCCGAGCCGCCGCCTCGAGCAGGTGATGAACGAGTTCACCGACAACCACGAGAAGGTCGCGGTGCTGGCGCAGCGTCCGCCGGGCCGGGCGAACCCATACATGACCTGGATCAACGCCGGCATCCGGCCGGATGCGTACGCGCGTCAGCTCTACGCAAACCTGCGCACGCTCGACAAGGCTGCCGCCAAGGTCATCCTGGTCGAAGAGCTGCCGCTGGGCGAGAAGTGGGACGCGGTGCGCGACCGTGTGAAGCGCGCAGCGACCGCCGAAAACATCGTTACGTACGACCAGGACATCGCCGCGTGGGTCGCCGACTACGGCGAAGAGGGCGGTCCTAGTTAAGTGGTCGAAAGCGGCCGAGGCCCTTTCGACACGCCCGGCACGAGGCGTGACTCTTGCCGGGCTAGCTAATCGGCTAGTTCGCCGGCACCGTTCGCTCGGCTGCCCACTCCCGCAACTCCGCAACCTTCTCCGCCATCACCACCGACAGCGGTCGCGTGCCCTTGAGCTCGCGCAGAATGTCTTGCGCGCCGACGGTGTGACCGCCCGCGAGCGCTGCGTAGACGGCGGACACGACCGCCTGCTCGATCTCGGCACCCGAGAACCCGTCGCAGAGCGCCGCCAGCTGCGTTGCCTCGGCGTCGGTCAGTTGCAGCTTCCGCTTGCGGGTGTGGATACGCAGGACGTCGGCGCGCGTTGCGGTGTCGGGAAGGTCGACGAAGAAGATCTCGTCGAAGCGCCCCTTGCGAATCAGTTCCGGCGGCAGCGCCGCGATGTCGTTGGCCGTCGCGACGACGAACACCTTCGTCTTGCGCTCCGCCAGCCAGGTCAGGAACGCGCCAAGCAGCCGGCGCGAGGTGCCGCTGTCGCCGTCGCCGGTCGCGACGCCTTTCTCGATCTCATCGATCCACAACACGCAGGGCGCCATCACGTTGGCGGTGGCCAGCGTTTCGCGCAGGTTGCGCTCCGACTCGCCGATGTACTTGTTCTGGATCGCGCCGAAGTCGAGCCGCAGCAGCGGCACGCCGTAGATGCCGGCTGCGGCGCGCGCAGCGACACTCTTGCCGCAGCCCTGCACGCCGAGCAGCAGCACGCCTTTCGGCGGCTCTATTTGGGGAGCGGTGCCGTCGAACGCTGGCTTGCGCAGCTTCAGCCAGTCCTTGAGACGGGCCATGCCGCCCAGGTCGGCGAAGTGCGCGGTGTCGTACTCGAAGCTGAGCACGCCGCCGCGATTGAGTAATTCGTACTTGGCCTTCATCACGGTCGGCAGATCGCTCGGCAGCAGCGCGCCGTCGTCGAGGATCGCCTTGCGCGCCAGCCGCTCGGTGTCGCCGACGGACAGGCCGGCGAGGTTCTCGATCAGCAATTCGAGCGACTTGCGGTCGGTGCGCACCTTCTCGCCGTTGGTCCGCGTCCACTCGGCCGCGACCTTCTCGATGATCGCGCGGCGCTCGCCTCGATCCGGAAATGCCAGCCGGAAGCGCGCCGCGAGATGCTCCACTTCGCGCGGCAGCACGATCTCGGCGCTGATCAGCACGATCGTGCGTGCCGTGCGGTCGTAGTCCAGGCAGATGTCCTTCAGCAGCCGCACGTGCACCGGATCGGCCAGGAACGGATGGAAGTCGAGCAGGATGTAAATGCCCGCGACGTTCGAGGCGCGTATCGATTTGAGCACTGCGTCCGGCTCCGCGTTGTGCTGCTGCGAGGCGCCCAGGTTGACGTCCAGGCGTCGCAAGCCATCGGTCACCGTCCACTGGAAGACCGGTGTGTGTGCAGCCGCCAGCCGTGGCGAGAGTGAGGAGAGCAGCTCCAGGGCGCGCGGCTCGTCGCGCGTTTCGATCACGACGAGCGGCACGCGGCTGCGAAGCAGCGCTTCGAGCTCCCGGAGCGCGTCGGACGATGGTGGGACGGCTGGTGTCGTCCAGGGAATAACGTCTGCCATCCGGGAAATTTAGCAGACGCACGCGCGCGAAATGTGATCGACGTCGCGCACGCGAGTAACCAAAAGCGTGCGCTGCTTCTTGCATCGCTGCGCGTTTTTGTTACATTGCGCGCGACTGTGTAAGAGAGCACCCCGATGCGAAGAGCTGCAGGTGCCGCTCGACCAGAACTTTTGAGAGATTCGGAGTCGAAGCTCTCGTTGGTTGGTTAAGTGAGTCCGCAGCTTTTTTTGCTTCATGAGGTGCCCGAACGGTGTTGCCACGCGCAGCCAAGCAGTCCCTAGCTGTTTCCCCCGCTTATTCCTTCGACTCGACGACGCTGACGGAAACTGAGATCCGCCGGCTGGCAGCCCGTTTCGGCTCGCCGCTGCTCGTCGTCGACTGCGAACAGGTCCGCCGCCAGTACCGCGCATTGCGCGCAGCGCTGCCCGGTGTCGACCTGCACTACGCTCTCAAGCCGCTCCCGCACGCGTCCGTCGTTGCGACGCTGAAGGACGAAGGCGCCTTCTTCGACCTGGCGACGACCGGTGAGGTCGAGCTGGTCAAGGCGCAGGGCATCGCGCCGGAGCGCTGCATCCACACGCACCCGATCAAGCGCGACAGCGACATCCGCGACGCGCTGCGCTTCGGCGTGACGACCTTCGTGGCCGACAATCCGGACGAAATTCGCAAGTTCGTGCGCTACCGCAAGCGCGCCGAGCTGCTGCTGCGCGTCTGCTTCCGCAGCCCGACGGCGGTCTGCGACCTGTCGAAGAAGTTCGGCTGCGAGCCGGGCGCGGTGCTCGGACTGATCGAGCAGGCCCGCCGTCTCGGCGTGCGCGTCCGCGGCCTGTCGTTCCATGTCGGCTCGCAGGCGACCGATCCGTCCAAGTACATCGAGGCCGTCCAGGCCTGCACGAACCTCATCGCCGAAGCGCTGCTGGCCGGTCTGCCGTCGCTGGACGTGCTCGACATCGGCGGCGGTTTCCCGGTGGCGTACAACGACGCCGTGATGCCGATCGACGAGTTCTGCGCCCCGATCCGCGCCGCGCTGGCGAAGTTGCCGAAGCACGTGCGCGTCATCGCCGAGCCCGGCCGCTTCATCGCTGCGCCGGCTGCGATCGCCGTCAGCACGGTGATGGGCAAGGCCAAGCGCGACGGCCGCTGGTGGTACTACCTCGATGACGGTCTGTACGGCTCGTACAGCGGTCAGCTGTTCGACCACGCCAAGTATCCGGTCGCCGCCTTGCGCGACGGCGCGGAGCTGTTCGACAGCGTGCTCGCCGGCCCGACGTGCGACTCCATCGACGTCATCGACGACAACATCCAGCTGCCCGAGCTCGAAGTCGGCGACCTGGTCGTCGGCCGCATGATGGGTGCCTACACCTGGGCGAGCGCCACGGACTTCAACTTCTTCAAGCGCGCCAAGGTCGTCGTCATGAACGAGCAGCCGGTAGACGCCAAGCGCGTCGTGAGACTGCAGCGTGCCAAGCGGGTGGCGGCCGGCTGAGCTCCACATTGCTGACTTCGTAGCGGGCGCGCGCAGCGCCCGCGGTCTCGCAGTCATCATCGACGTCTTCCGCGCCTTTTCCCTGGCGCCTTACGCCTTCGCTCGCGGTGCGCGTGCCATCGTGCCAGTCGCCGACGTCGACGAGGCGCGCGAGCTGAAGCGGCTGCACCCGGACTGGCTGCTGATCGGCGAGCGCCATGCGCGTCCGTTACCCGGCTTCGATTCCGGTAACTCGCCGGCCGACCTTGAGCGGTTCGATCTTCGCGACCGCACGCTGGTCCACACGACTCATTCGGGAACCCAGGGCCTCGCCGCGGCCAGCCTCGCCGACGAGGTCATCACGGGCTCGCTCGTCAACGCCGGCGCCATCGTCCGCTACATTCGCCAGCGAGCGCCGGCAATCATCACGCTGGTGCGCATGGGGAAGCAGGCGCAGGCACGCTGCGCCGAGGATGACCTCTGTGCCGAACTCTTGGCGCAGCGCCTGACAGGCGCGACACCGTCGGTCACCGACTTGCCTGAGCGGCTGCGTGGTGCCGACAGTGCGGCGATGTTCTTCGACCCCGCGTGTGACTGGGCCCCACAGCGCGACTTCGAGCTGTGCACCCAGGTCGACGCTTTCGATTTCGTGCTGCGGCTGGAGCGGGGCGCGACGCCGCCGCGCCTCCAGCGCATCGAGGTGCCTCAATGAATCCGATCGTGCGTACTGTCGTGCTGCTGACCCTGTCGAACGTCTTCATGACGTTCGCCTGGTACGCGCATCTCAAGAACCTCGCCCAGAAGCCCTGGATCGTGGCTGCGCTCGTGAGCTGGGGCATCGCGCTGTTCGAGTATTTGTTGCAGGTTCCTGCGAACCGGATCGGCTACACCGTGCTGACGCTGCCGCAGCTCAAGATCATGCAGGAGGTGATCACGCTGGCCGTGTTCGTGCCGTTCGTGATGATCTACATGCGCCAGCCGCTGAAGCTCGATTACCTGTGGGCCGCGCTCTGCATCCTCGGCGCGGTGTATTTTGTGTTTCGGAAGTGATCCCGGAAGTAACCTATGACGACCGCAATCCACAAATGGGTTGAGGCATGTCGCGCCGGCACCGAGCCGAGCGTGATAGCGCGACTGCCTTCCGGCTGGGCAGTTCTCGGCCAGCGGCAGGTACTGGCTGGTTATAGCCTGCTGCTGCCTGACCCAGTGGTGCCGCATCTCAACGCGCTGAGTGCGCCCGAGCGCGATCGTTTCCTGGCCGACCTCGGCCGCCTCGGTGATGCCGTGCTCGCAGCCACCGGCGCGTTGCGCATCAACTACGCGATCTTCGGCAATCTGGAGCCGGCGTTGCACGCGCACGTCCACCCGCGCTACGCCGATGAACCTGCAGCATTGCGCACTAACAACCCATGGGCATACGACTGGACACAAGCACCGAGCTTCGATCTGCAGGTGCATGGACCTCTGCGCGATGCGATCCGTTCGCGACTGACGTAAACTCCGCAACGTTTCCGCCAAGCAGCCCATTCAGGAAGAAAAGAGTCGCTCGCATGCGGGTCAGGTCGGATCTCGCCAACTACGTCGAAGAGCAGCTCGCGTTCCTCGGGCGCATCTCGACCAAATCGATATTCGGCGGCATCGGGATCTTCGTCGACGAGCGCCTGCTGGGCATCGTGATGGACGACAAGCTCTATTTGCACACCGACGCGACCAACCTGGCCGTGTACCAGGCGCGCGGCATGCAGCAGTTCAAGCCGTACCCGAACGCGTTCGATCTCACCACCGACCATCACCAGGTGCCGCCGGAGATCGTCGACGATCCCGCGCAGCTCAAGGTCTGGGGTGAACAGGCGCTGGCTGCCGCCATCGAAGCCGCGAAGGTGAAGCAGCTCGCCGGCATCGAGCGCTCCCGCCACATGAAGCAGGCGCGCAAGAAACAAAAAGACAGCAAGTAAGGAAGGTTATCCCGCCAACGCCAACAACGGCGCCAACGCCTTTATCGGCTCCGAACACGTCGTTCCTCTACACACATACGCCACGGTGCCCTCCAGCGCCCGTTTCGCTGCCAGCATCTCCGGCAATCCCTTCGCCGCCGCATCGATCGCGAACACTTGCCGCATCGGCGAGTACTTCTTCGTCACCGCATCGCGCCAACGAGCGGCGTCGTCGCCGCGGATGATCACCTGCTCCGGCGGATCGAGATGCTCGGAGAGCGCCACCAGCATCGACGCGTGCGCGTGCGGGTAGTGTTGCACCGGAGCCCAGGCCGCTCGCAGCGTTCGCGCCGCTGCGTCGAGGTAGCGGGTTTCACCCAACAGCAATCCGAGGCGCGTCAGGGCCTGGGCTGCAATCGAATTGCCCGCCGGCACTGCTTCGTCGCCGAACGACTTGGATCGATGCATCAGCCGCTCGTGATCGTCGGCAGTGAAGTAGAAACCGCCGTTCTCGCCATCGCCGAAGTGCTGGAGCAGGGTATCGGCGAGCGCAATTGCGAGCTGCAGGTCGGAGCTGCGCCAGCGTGTCTGCAGCAGCTCGAGCAGCGCGTCGAGCAGGAACGCGTAGTCGTCCAGATACGCGGCGAAGCGCGACTGGCCATCTTTATGGACGGCGAGCAAGCGGCCATCGCGGAACAGGTGCTCGCGGATGAAATCCACCGCACGCGTTGCTGATTCGGCAAGATCTGTGCGACCGAGTACGCGCGCCGCGACGGCCATGCCCGCGATCGCGAGGCCATTCCACGACGTGAGGATCTTCTCGTCGCGGCCCGGCCAGACACGCGTGTTGCGCTTGGCGAGCAGGATCTGCCTCGCCTCGGTCAGACGCCGTTGGACTTCTGCCGCGTCGATGCCGAGCTCGGTGGCGACGTCTTCCTCGGCAACGTAGGCATGCAAGTGCCACTGGCCTTCGAAGTTCGGTTCCCGATCGAGCCCGAAGCGTCGTGCGAATACTTCGTAGACAGGCGCGGAGAGCAGCGCGCGCACCTCGTCCACGGTCCACACGTAGAACTTGCCCTCGTGATGTTCCGAGTCCGCGTCGAGCGTCGACCAGTAGCCGCCGGACGGCGCCTGCATGTCGCGGATGATCCATTCGGCTGTTTCCGTGGCGGCGCGACGAAACAGCTCGTCGCCGGTCGCGAGGGCGGCGTTCGCGTAGATGCGCAGCAGCTGACCGTTGTCGTACAGCATCTTTTCGAAGTGCGGGATCATCCAGTACTGATCGACCGAGTAGCGTGCGAAGCCGCCGCCGAGGTGATCGTAAAGGCCGCCTTCGGCCATGCGCTTCAGCGTCAGCGTCGCCATGTAGAGCGAGTGCAGGTCGGGCTCGTCGCTCGCAGCGGTGGTGCGCCACTGCCGCAGCAGGAAATCGATGTTGGTTGGGTGCGGGAATTTCGGCGCCGAGCCGAAGCCGCCGAACTGCGCGTCGAATTCTTCGGCGAGCCGCTCGCGGGCTGCTTCGAGCGGGGCTAGCGTCAACGCGGTGTCGGCGGACGCGGCCGGCGGCGACATCTCGGCGAACGCCTGCTGCAGAGCTTCGCTCTGCTTGGCGATGTCGTCGGCGTGCGTGCGGTAGAACTCGCTCACTCGCCGCAGCAGGTCGGTGAACGCGGGCATGCCGTAGCGCGGCTCCTTCGGAAAATAAGTGCCGCCGAAGAACGGCCGTTGAGTGCCCGGCGCCAGGAACATCGTCAGCGGCCAGCCGCCGGAGCGTTGCGTCAGCATCTGCTGCGCGATCTGGTAGATCTTGTCGAGATCGGGCCGCTCCTCGCGGTCGACCTTGATGTTGACGAACAGCTGGTTCATCACGGCGGCGCTGGCGGGATCCTCGAACGACTCGTGCGCCATCACGTGGCACCAGTGACAGGCGGAGTAGCCGATCGACAGCAGGATGGGCTTGTTCTCACGCCGCGCCAGCGCCAGCGCCTCGTCGCCCCAGGGATACCAGTCGACGGGATTGGCCGCGTGCTGCAGCAGGTAAGGGCTGGTCTCGCCCGCGAGACGATTGCGATGGGTGGACGGAGCAGAGTGCGTGGACATAAAGATGCCTTGAAAGGTGCGGCTTGCGAAAAGCGCCTCGGCGACTTTTCGCCATGCAAGCGCAGCGAAAGCCACGCCTTTCGCAAGCGGTTAGAATGCGCCGCCCATTATGAGCCACGAACCGAACCTACTGCCCGAACTGCGCCTGAAACGTGGCGAGGACCGCCGGCTGTCCGCGGGCCACCTGTGGGTGTTTTCCAACGAAGTCGACACGGCGCGGACGCCGTTGCCGGGCTTCGAGCCGGGTGCGCTGTGCCGTGTCCTGTCGGACCGCGACAAGTTTCTCGGCTACGCCTACGTCAATCCGCATTCGCTGATCTGCGCGCGCATTCTCGGGCGCGATCCGGAGTACCCGCCGAACAAGTCGCTCATCGTGCATCGTTTGCAAGTCGCCCAGTCGCTGCGCCGTTCGCTGTACGACCAGCCGTTCTATCGCCTGGTCTACGGCGAGTCCGACGCGCTGCCGGGGCTGGTGCTGGATCGCTTCGGCGACGTCGTCGTCGGCCAGATTGCGACGGCCGGCATGGAAGCGCGGCGGGCCGATATCGAGGCAGCAGTGCGCAAGGCCATCGAACCCACAGCGATGCTGTGGAAGAACGACGCGGGTGTGCGCGAGCTCGAAGGCTTGCCGGCGTACGTCGAACCGGCGTTCGGCGACATCCCGGAGTTCGTCGACGTGGAGGAGGGCGGCGTGACCTTCCGCATTCCGCTCGGCGGCGGACAGAAGACCGGCTGGTTCTTCGATCAGTCGGCGAACCGGCTGGCACTGCGCAAATACGTCGGCGGCTCGCGGGTGCTGGATGTCTTCAGCTACCTCGGCGGCTGGGGGCTCGGCGCGCTGCGCGCCGGTGCGACGGAGGTGACTTGCGTCGATTCGTCAGCTACTGCTCTGGAAGGCTTGCAGACGGCGGCTGCGGCTAACGGTCTCAAGCCCGCGACGATGCGCGGCGATGCGTTCGACGTGATGGAGCAGCTGCATGCCGAGAAGCGACGCTTCGACGTGGTCGTGATCGATCCGCCGGCCTTCATCAAGCGCAAGAAGGACATTCCCAAGGGTGAGGCTGCGTATCGCCGCCTCAACCAGCTCGCGATCCAGCTGCTGGAGCGCGACGGCATCCTGGTGTCGTGCTCGTGCTCGTACCACCTCGAGCCGCAACAGCTGCTCGCTGCGATCCAGCGCGGGGCGCGTCATCTCGATCGCTTCGCGCAGGTCGTCGAAGTCGGCGGCCAGGCGCCGGATCATCCGATTCACCCCGCGATTCCAGAGACGCGCTACCTCAAGGCGTATTTCTGCCGCGTCGTGCGCGACTGACGGGTGCGCTGCCCGCCGTTGATATACTTGCCCCCGTAATCGGCCAACAACAATGATTCCCTACCCTTCGATCGACCCCATCCTCGTTTCGTTCGGCCCGTTCGGCCCCGTCGGCCCGCTCGCCGTCCGCTGGTACGGCCTGATGTACGTGATCGGCTTCGCCGTCGCGTGGTGGCTCGGCCGACGCCGCGCCTCGCAGCGCGGCTCGACCTGGACACCGACCGATGTCGACGACCTGATCTTCTTCGCTGCTGTCGGCGTCATCCTCGGCGGCAGGCTCGGCTGGATCCTGTTCTATGGCACGACCGAAGTGATCGCCGATCCGTTGATGATCCTGCGCATCTGGGAAGGCGGCATGTCGTTTCACGGCGGGCTCATCGGCGTGCTGGCCGCCGTTGCAATATTTGCCGTGCGCCGCCAGCGCCACATCGCCGACGTCTACGATTTCCTCGCGCCGCTGCCGGGTCCGGGACTGCTGGCCGGTCGCATCGGCAACTTCATCAACGGCGAGCTGTGGGGCAAGCCGACCGACGTGCCTTGGGGATTCGCCGTCGATCCGGCAGTTCTGCACCCGATGCAGGCCGCGGAGGCGCGGCGCTTGTGCGATCACTTCCGGATCGACCCGTGCGTGCTGCACGTCCACGCCTCGCAGCTCTATGAAGGGCTGCTCGAAGGACTGGTCGTGTTCATCATCCTCTGGGTGTTCACTTCGAAGGCGCGGCCGCGGCTTGCGCCGTCCGGCCTGTTTCTGATCTGCTACGGCGTGTTCCGCTTCATCGTGGAATTCGTGCGCGTGCCGGACGAGAATCGCGGCTACCTGCTGCTCGACTGGGTGACGATGGGCCAGATCCTCTCGACGCCGATGATCCTCGCAGGCATCGTGCTGATGGCAATCGCGTATCGCCGCAACCAGGCGAGCGGCAACCTGCACCTGCAGACCACGTAGTAGACATGCAGCAGTATCTCGACCTCCTCCGTCACACCCCCGAGCACGGCACAGTCAAGACAGACCGCACCGGCACCGGCACGCGCTACGTGTTCGGCCATCAGATGCGGTTCGATCTCGCGCAGGGCTTTCCGCTGCTGACGACCAAGAAGCTGCACCTGAAGTCGATCGTCTACGAGCTGCTGTGGTTCCTGAGGGGCGACACCAACGTGCAGTATCTCAAGGAGCACGGCGTGTCGATCTGGGACGAGTGGGCCGACGAGCGCGGCGAGCTCGGTCCGATCTACGGCAAGCAGTGGCGCGCCTGGCCGGGCCCGGATGGCCGGCCGATCGACCAGATCAGCCGCACGATCGACCTGATCCGCCGCAACCCGGATTCGCGCCGCATCGTCGTCAACGCCTGGAACGTGGGCGAGCTGGAGCAGATGGCGCTGACGCCGTGCCACGCGCTGTTCCAGTTCTGGGTCGGCGACGGCAAGCTGTCGTGCCAGCTCTACCAGCGCAGCGCCGATGTGTTTCTCGGCGTGCCGTTCAACATCGCTTCCTACGCTCTGCTGACGCACATGTTTGCGCAGCAGTGCGATCTCGCTGCCGGCGACTTCGTCTGGACCGGCGGCGATTGCCATCTGTACCTCAACCACCTCGAACAGGCCGACGAGCAGCTGCAGCGCACGCCGCTGCCGCTGCCGCGGCTGGCGATCAAGCGCAAGCCGCCGTCGATCTTCGAGTACGAGTTCGAGGACTTCCAGCTCCTGAACTATCAGGCGCATCCCAGCATCAAGGCCCCGATCGCCGTTTAGTCGTCCATGACCACGAAGCGAAGTCGCAAGCAGGAGCGCGGCAAGGCGCGCCATTCCGCTCGCAAAGAGCCCACGCGCAAAAAGCCTGCGCCCAAAGAGACCGACCAAGACGAGTCGCCGCCGGTGGAGACGCGTGGCTCCGGCATTCACGGCCGCGGCGTGTATGCGACGCGCTCGATCAAGAAGGGCGTGCGCATCATCGAGTACCTCGGCGAGCGCATCACGCACAAGGAAGCCGACCGGCGCTACGAGCTCAAGGGCGACGACGACGGCCACACGTTCCTGTTCATCGCCAGCAGGCGCACCGTAATCGATGCCGGGGTCAACGGCAACGAGGCGCGCTTCATCAATCACAGCTGCGATCCGAACTGCGAAACCGTCATCGAGGACGGCCGCGTCTACATCGAGTCGATCCGGCGCATCAAGCCCGGCGAGGAGCTGGGGTACGACTACCAGCTGACCTGGGAGAGCAGCGACGATCCGGTCGAGCTGTCGCTGTACGCCTGCCGCTGCGGAGCGAAACGCTGCCGCGGCACGATGCTGGACCGCGAGCCGCTCGACAAGAAGAGCGACTGAGCCGCCATGATCTCGATCATCGTGGCCGTGGCCGACAACGGGGTGATCGGCAGCGACAACCGCCTGCCATGGCACCTGCCGGATGACCTGAAGCGCTTCAAGGCATTGAGCCTGGGCAAGCCGATCGTCATGGGTCGCCGCACCTTCGACTCCATCGGCCGGCCGTTGCCCGGACGCACGAACATCGTGATCTCACGCCAGAGCGGACTCGCGATCGAGGGCGTTCGCGTCGTGCAGTCGCTCGATGCAGCGCTGACCGCAGCCGGCAGCGTGCCGGAGATCGTCGTCATCGGCGGCGCTGAGATCTTTCGGCAGGTGCTGCCGCGCACGAACACGATTCACCTGACGCGCGTGCATGCGCGCGTCGCCGGCAACGTTTTTTTCCCGGATCTCGATCCCGCGCAGTGGCGCGAGGCAGCCGTGGAACACCACCCCGCGGATGAGCGTCATCAATACGCTCTAAGCTTCGTCACTTTGCAGAGAATCGGGTCATGACGCGCTACAACTGTCTCAAGTGTCCCGGCTATTGTTGCAGTCACGACCGCATCGCCGTGAGCGACTTCGACATCCAGCGCCTGGCTAAGCACTTCGGTTTGACCGAAGCAGAGGCCAGGGAGCGCTTCACCTATCGCGAGCGCACGACTGACGAGCAGGTCCTGCGCCACCATCAGGACCACATCTACAAGTCCGTGTGCCGATTCTTCGACCGCGACGAGCGTCGCTGCACCGTCTACGACGCGCGGCCCAACGTCTGCCGGCGCTATCCCTACGGCAAGACCTGCGGGTATTACAATTTCCTGAAGTTCGAGCGGGAACATCAGGGCGACGATGAGTTCATTCCGTCGGCTTAGCGTTTGCGACTGAACAAGTACATCAGCGAGACCGGCCTGTGCTCGCGCCGTGAGGCGGACGCCCGCATCGAGGCTGGGCGCGTCACGATCAACGGCGTCGTGGCCACGCTCGGCACGCAAGTCGCGGCGGGCGACGTCGTGTGTGTCGACGGCAAGCCGGTGGGCGGCCAGGAGCGACACGTCTACATCGCGCTCAACAAGCCGGTCGGCATCACATCGACCATCGAGCCGCACATCGCCGGCAATCTGCTCGAAGTCGTGAAGTATCCGCAGCGGATCTTCCCGATCGGCCGCCTCGACAAGGACTCCGAAGGGCTGATCCTGCTGACCAACAACGGCGACATCGTCAACGAGATCCTGCGCAGCGAGAACGAGCACGAGAAGGAATACGTGGTCACGGTCGACCGGCCGGTCACCGAGATCTTCCTCAACGGCATGGCGAGCGGCGTGCGCATCCTCGGCACGGTCACGAAGCCCTGCAAAGTACGGCGGGTCGGTGCCGGGACTTTCCACATCATCCTGACGCAGGGCCTGAATCGGCAGATCCGGCGGATGTGCTCGTTCTTCGGCTACAAGGTCCTGAAGCTGCAGCGGGTGCGGATCATCAACCTGCAGCTCGGCGACCTGAAGCCGGGGCAGTGGCGGCAGCTCGAGCCGGCAGAGGTGCGGGGGCTGCTGCCGGACAAGCCGGATTTCAATTTCTAGGGCCGGACCACGGTTCTATAGACCGGGCCGCGGCGCACGCAGTAGGCTGCGCGCCGTGGACTCGGACTACGACGTCAAGACCCGGGTGACCGGGCTGGAGCAGCTGAAGATCGGGCAATCCGGGCAGGGTTGTCTCGTCGTTATCCACGCTCCCCTGCACGCCGATCTCGGCCGCCTGCACACGCTCGCCAAGGAGATTACGACGATCGGCCGTGGCCGCGACAACGACATCGTGCTGCCGAGCGACTGCGTGTCCCGCCGTCACAGCCGCCTGGAGCGGCGGAACGAGGCCCTGTTCGTCGTCGACCTTGCGTCGACCAACGGCACCTATATCAATGACGAGGCGCAACCCGTGCGCGAGCGGCCGCTCGAGCGCGGCGACCGGCTGCGGATAGGCGACACGATCTTCAAATACCTGTCGGGCTCGGATATCGAGGTGCAGTACCACGAGATCCTGTTCCGCATGACGGTGACCGACGGTCTCACCAACATCAGCAATCGCAAGCAGCTCGATGCGACGCTGCTCGAAGAGATTCCGCGGGCGCGCCGGCACAACCGCGATCTGTCGGTATTGATGCTCGACATCGACCGCTTCAAGCACATCAACGACACCTACGGCCACCTGGCGGGCGACTCGGTCCTGCGCGGGCTGGCGGCGATTCTGCAGAAGCGCTTGCGGCCGAACGACCGGCTCGGTCGTTACGGCGGCGAGGAGTTCTGCGCGATCCTGCCGGAAACGGCGCTGGCGAACGCCGCAAAGATTGGTGAAGAGCTGCGCGCGATGGTGGAAGCGTATGCCTTCGTCGCGGAAGATAAGCGCATCAACGTGACGATCTCCATCGGCGCCGGCAGTCTCGGCGAGGGGATGGACATGGCCGACCTGTATCGCCGCGCCGACGAGATGCTGTACGAGGCGAAGCGCACCGGTCGCAACAAGGTGTGTCATTGAGGATTGCCGGTCTCGCTGCGCTGCTGCTGGCGGGCCTGACCGCCGCAGCGGCGGAGCAGGGCAGTGCCGATGCGCGCGCGCAAGCCATCGCCAACTATCCCACCGGCGATTCCTGTCTCTTCTGCCACCGCAACGACATCGGCTCGACCTGGCTCGATAACTCGCACGCCTGGACGATTCGTCCGGTCGGCGAGCCGCCCGCGGTCAGTCCCGTGCCCGCGGACGCCACGCACGTCATCGGCAAGGAGCACTTCCGTCCGCTCAAGCAGAACGGCTACGGCAAGTTCGCGTTACGCACGCTCGCCGGCGCGGCGTGGCAGGAGAATGTCTTCGAGAAGCAGTGTGTGGGTTGTCATACGACTGCCGTGAATCCGCAGACCGCCGAGTTCTCCAGCATCGGGCTCGACTGCTTTGCGTGCCATGGCAACGTGCCGGAGGATCACGCGACGAAGAAGGGCACCGCGCTGTTGTCGCGCACGCGAGCGAACGCCGACAAGGAAGTCATTTCGATCTGCGGCTCCTGCCATTTGCGCGGCGGCGAGTCGAGGACCAGCGGCCGGCCGTATCCGTATGCCTTCATCGCCGGCGACGACCTGTTCAAGGACTTCAAAGTCGACTTGAACCGCGCCACCAAGGCCAAGCTGGATAGCAGCGATTCACACGTCTATCTGAAGACGCGCGCGGTGCTGGAAGGCGGGTCGGACAAGAGCTGCGTCGATTGCCACCGCATCCATGGACCTCCGGAGGAGCGCAAGGGCGGTGGCAAGGAGTTCAGCGAGATCTGTCACTACTGAGCTTGCAGTCGGGCTAAAGCCCGACCTACAGGTCCTCTATTCAACGGTTACTGACTTTGCCAGGTTGCGCGGCTGATCGATGTTGCGATCCTTCGCCAGTGCAACGTGATACGCGAGCAGCTGCAGCGGGATGTTCAACAGCAGCGGGTCGAGCTCAGGTTCGGACTTCGGCACTTCGATGATGCCCTGAGCAGGAACCGGCAATGCATCGCCGGGCTGCGTGACGACATACACCGGGCCGCTGCGCGCGCGAATCTCTTCGATGGTCGAAACATTCTTCGCGAACAGATCGTCGCGCGGCATGATGACGACGGTCGGCGTCTGCGGATCGATGAGCGCGAGCGGGCCGTGCTTCAACTCCGATGCCGGGTAAGCTTCGGCATGCAAATAGCTGATTTCCTTTAGCTTGAGCGCACCTTCCATCGCGACCGGATAGCCCGCTGCGCGGCCGACGAAATAGGCGTCGTCATACTTCGCGATTTCGCCGGCGAGCGCTGCGATGTGCTGCTCCTGAGTGAGGATGGTCTCGATCTGCGCGGGCAACGCTTCGAGCGCCTTGAGCAATCGCGCGCCCTGCGCAGTCGACATGTCGCGAATGCGGCCGAGATGAATCGCCAGCAACGCGAAAGCGACCAGCGTCGACGTAAATGTTTTGGTCGCGACCACCGCGATCTCGGGTCCGGCATGCAGATAAATGCCGCGCCCACATTCGCGCGCGACAGTGCTGCCGACGACATTGACGATGCCAAGCACGCGTCCGCCTTTGCGCTTCACCTCCTGCACGGCGGCGAGCGTGTCGAACGTTTCTCCCGACTGACTAACTGCGATGTAGAGCGTGTCCTGCTCGATCACGGGATTGCGATAGCGAAACTCCGACGCCGGCTCGGCGTGGGCAGGAATGCGCGCGAGCTGCTCGATGAGATGAGCGCCGGTGCAGCCGGCTATGTAAGCGGAGCCGCAACCGAGGATCTTCACGCGGCGGATCTCGAGCAACTCGCGCGCAGCCATCTCGACTCCGCCCAGATGCGTCGTCTGGAAGCGTGCGTCGAGACGTCCGCTCAGTGTGCGGCGGATTGCGTCAGGTTGTTCGGCGATCTCCTTGCGCATGTAGTGCGTGTAGCCGCTCTTGTCGTACGACGCGTCGGTCCACGTGATGGTCGACGGCGTCTTCTCCGTGGCGCCGCCGTCGAGCGTGGACGTTTCGAAGCCGTCGGCACGGACGACTGCGATCTCACCGTCGTCGAGATGCACGACGCTCTGCGTATGGCGCACGAGTGCCGCCGGATCGGACGCGACGAACATCTCGCGATCGCCGATGCCGAGCACGACAGGGCTGCCGTTGCGCGCGACCACGATCGATTCCGGCCGCTGGGCGTCGAGCACCGCGAGGCCGTAGGTGCCGGTCACGAGTCGCAGCGCTGCGCGCACCGAGTCTTCGAGCTTGTCTGCCGGCATTGCCGCGATGAGATGCGCGAGGACTTCGGAATCCGTCTCCGACTGAAACGTGACGCCACCGGCCTGCAACTTCGCTCGCAGCTGCGCCGCGTTCTCGATGATGCCGTTGTGAACGATCGCGAAGCGGCCGGAGCCGTCGCAGTGAGGATGCGCGTTGCGGTCGCTCGGCTCGCCGTGCGTCGCCCAGCGCGTGTGCGCGATTCCCGGCGTGCCTTTGAGCTGTGCGGGAAGTTGCCGCTCCAGCTCGCGGACTTTGCCCTTCGCCTTGTAGACGCTCAGCTTGCTATTGCGCGCGCAGGCAATGCCTGCCGAGTCATAGCCGCGATACTCGAGCCGGTGCAGTCCTTCCATGAGGATCGGACCCGCATCGCGCTTGCCGACATAACCGACGATTCCGCACATGAGGCGACACTCCCCGCTTGCGAAAGACGTGGCTTTCGCTGCGCTTTCAATGACGAAAAGTCGCCGAGGCGCTTTTCGCGCTAGCCATAGATCACTCGCCGGATCTGCCGCTCGGTGTAAGCGGGCGCGCGAAAGCGACGCTGGCCCAACTCGCTGGCGATTTGCGCAAAGATCTCGCTGTTCGATCGGCCCTGCGCCTGCAACGCCAGGTGGCGTCGGCAGATGAAGTCGTCGGCCGTCTCATCGAGAAAAGCGATGACTTCGTTGACGACGCGCGCGGCTTCGGCAGGGCTCAGTCGACTCGAGCGGACGAGGTACGCAATCAGCTCGCCGAGTTCGGTCTGATCCGGCATGGGCGCGCAGTCTGCCTCGTCGGGAGTCATGGCCCAACAATCCTGCCCGAAATCGGGCAGAATGCGAACACTATTTGAGGGAGAAGCGATGGTTACGTTGAACCAGATCGGCCAGATCGCCATCACCGTGAAGGATCTGCCGCGCGCGGTCGCCTTCTATCGCGACGTGCTCGGCATGCGGCATCTGTTCGACGCCGGACCGAAGCTGAGCTTCTTCGACTGCGGCGGCGTACGGCTGATGCTGGATATTCCGGAGCAGGCGGAGTTTCGGCATCCGCCGTCGATCCTGTATTACAAGGTCGACGACATCGGCAGCGTGCATCGCGAGCTCAAAGGTAAAGGCGTGCGCTTCGAAGACGAGCCGCACGTGATCGCGAAGCTGCCGAGTCACGATCTGTGGATGACGTTCGCGCGTGACAGCGAGGGCAACATGTTCGCGCTGATGTCGGAAGTGACGAACCGCTAAGCTCCGTCGCGCTCGAACAGGATCAGGTGCTGCAGCGGCAGCGTCCGCACCGTCGTCACGTGCCTGAATCCTGCCGCCTGCATTTCGCGGCGCACCTGCGCCTCTGACATCTTGTGCACCGGCTTGATCTGCACTTGCGGATCTTCCGCGCGATACTCGACCAGTGCGACGCGTCCGCCGGGCTTCAATGCCTCGCGCACTTTCCTCATCACTTCGTAGGGATACTCGAGCTCGTGATACACGTCGACCATGAACAGCAGGTCGACGCTGTGCGGCGCGAGATTCGGATCGCGCTCTGAGCTGCGCACGGTCGCGATGTTGGTGACGTGCTCGCGGCCGGCGCGTTCTGCGATCACTTCGAGCATCTTCGGCTCGATGTCGATCGCGAGCACTCTGCCCGTCGGGCCGACCAGCGGCGCGATGCGAAAGCTGTAGTAGCCGGAGCCGGCGCCGAGATCGGCGATCGTCTGGCCGGGCTTGATCTCCAGCGCGTCGATCACGAGCTGCGGCTTCTCTTCCGTTTCCCGCTCGCTGCGCTCCAGCCAGATGATGCCGCCCGGTCCCATGACGTGCGCGATCTCGCGACCGAGGTAGAACTTGCCGATGCCGTCCGGATCGTGCGTCGCGTGGAACTCGTAATGCTGAGCGAGCGGCTCGGCATGTGCGACGAGACCGCACAACAGGAGCAGGGCGCAGACCGCGGCTTTCATGGCCGCATTCTACGCGTCAGTGCTCGTGCCGGCTGAGATAGAGATAGATGTAGCTCGTGACGAGCAGCACGCAGAGGCAGCACGCAAACGCGATGCCCCAGCCCGCAGCGATGACGGCGAAAACGTTCACGGCTCCGTCATGGGGTGCGGGCAGCGAGCCGAAGCCGCTCGCGACTGCAAAGGTTGCCACGCTCACGAGGACCCAGCGCAGCAGATAGCCCGGCAGATGGATGCGCATGTCGCGGTTGTGTCGGTACGCGGCCGCGCGTGCGTAGCGATCGCCGCGCGTTGCATCTCTGAACAGCCAGAACGGCCAGACGTAGCGAAACAGCACGCGGGAAAGCGGCATGTCGGCGTAGCTGGCGCGAGCATTCATGCGAAGTAGATGTGCGGACCGTGCGGTTAGTTCCGCAGTACGGCCGGTCACAAGCGTAGCGTACCGCGCGCCAGTTCGACGACATCGCCGCTGACGAAAATGCGCTTGTCGCTGTCGACGTCGAGCAGCAGCGTCGACGGACGGTCGGCGTACTCGCCTTGCGAGATCTCGAAATGGCACGGCAGCTTGCGGCCGGTCGCGATCATCCAGCCGCCGAGGTTCGCCGTCGCGGAGCCGGTCGCCGGATCTTCGAGGATCGCGCCGCCGACGGGAAAGAAGAAGCGCGATAGCAAGCGCCCCGGCTGTGCGAGTTCGGCGAAGACGTATGCCATCGCGTGGCCGTCCTCGCTGAGGACACCCGCGAATGTCGCCGGATCGGGGCGCGCGCTGCGCACAGCGCGTTCGCTGGTGAGCGGTACGACGAGCTGTTCCTTGCCGGCTTTGATCCACAACGGATCGGTGCCGATGTCGCCTTCTGCAACGCCGAGCATCTTCGCCAGCGTGCCGCGCGAAGCTTCGCATTTGCGCCACGTCGGTGCATTGGCTTGCAACGTCCAGCGGTCGCCGTCAGCGCGCACCGGAATGATGCCGGCCTGCATCTCCAGCTTCAGGTCATTGCCGCCGAGGCCGAGCGCACGGCACACGTGCGCGGTGCCGAGCGTCGGATGGCCGGCGAAAGGCATCTCATAACTCGGCGTGAAGATCCGCACCTGCGCGGTGGCGCGCGAAGAGGGCAGCACGAACGTCGTCTCGGAGAGATTGAACTGCCGCGCGAGCGCTTGCATCGTCGCTGTGTCGAGCGACGTGCCGCTCTCGAACACGCACAGCGGATTGCCGGTGAGCGACCCGCGATCCTTGGTGAACACGTTGACGATGCGAAAGGCGAGTTCGCGCATGGCGGCTTCTCCGTTGGAGCTGCGGGCCATTCTATTGAGGGGGGCTATCGCGCCAAGGCACAGTCCGGCAAACCGCGGACAGCACAGCCTTTATTTTGGGGCTTGCGGGCTAATCGGCGTCAGCCGTTCCTCGATCATGCGCTGCGCCGCCTCGAAATCCACGGCGCCGAGCGTGCTGACGTTGCGCGTGAGCTGCGCCAGGATCTTGTTCTGGATGCGGCCGCGTTCCAGGGCGACGGCGTAGGGGATCTCGTCGTGGAACATCACCATCGAATAGCGCGGCACGAAGCGTTGCGGGAAACGCCGCTCCAGCTCCAGCGACAGCGTCTTCTGCAGGTGGAATTGCGGATCGCGCACGGTGTCGCGCATCTCGAGATAGTTCTCGATCGCCATGTCGGCGATCGCATCCGTGTGCGGCCGCCGCTGCGCTTCGAAGCGGCGGAAGGTGCTGCTCCAGTCGGTTGTCGTGTCGAGCATTGCCACCAGCTCGCGACAGTCTTCGAACGCGCAGTTCATTCCTTGACCGTGGAACGGCGTAATCGCGTGCGCGGCGTCGCCGATCAGCAGCAGCCGGTCGTCGACCGACCAGCGCTCGCAGCGCACGGTACCCATGATGCCGGTGGGATGCTTCAGGAACTCATCGGTGAGCGCCGGCAACATCGCGCAGATGTCCGGAAAATGGCGGCGGAAGAACTGCGTGATGCGGCTGGGCTCGGTGAGCGATGCGAAGCTCTCTTCGCCCTGGTGCGGCAGGAACAGCGTGACCGTGAAGCTGCCATCGAGATTCGGCAACGCGATCAGCATGAAGCCGCCGCGCGGCCAGACGTGCAGCGCGTGTTTCTCGATGCGATGAGTGCCACCGGCGCCGGGCGGCAGACTCAACTCCTTGTAGCCATGCTTGAGCAGATCTTCGGAGGCGGGCACTTCGAGCTCGCTTACCAGCGCGCGTCGCACGACTGAGCCGGCGCCATCGGCCGCAATCACGCGTCGCAGAGGGCATTCCTCGAGCCGGCTCGCGACCTCATCGCGCAACACCAGGGCGTGATGGCGAATATCCGCGCCGACTGCCGCTGTCCGGAATCTGATCTCGACTCCGGCGCGTTCCGCGGCGTCGATCAGAATGCGATTGAGATCGGGGCGCGAGACGGAGTAGATCACTTCGTGCTCGCCCTGGCCGTACGGCACGAACGTGAGCGCGCCGTCGATCGCGTGGAGCATGCGGCCGGGCATCGGAATGAGCAGCGGGCGCACGCGATCCATCACGCCGGCGAGCTCGAGCGCACGGATGCCGCGTGCCGCGAGCGCGAGATTGATCGAACGGCCGGCGGGAATCGTCGAGTGCCGCATGTCCGGCATCCGCTCGAAGATGCGGACCGGGTGCCCGCGCCGCGCGAGCAGCGTTGCGACCAGCGTCCCCGCGAGGCCTGCGCCGACGATCGTTACCGGCTCGCGGCGCTCTTTGGTCGCGGCACTCATCGCAGGAAGCGTCCGAGCGCCGCGGCGAATTCCCACGCCTCGACGAACGTGTTGTACAGCGGCACCGGCGCGGCGCGAATCACGTCTGGCTCGCGCCAGTCGCCGACGAAGCCGGCGGCGGCGAGTGCTTTGAACACCTTGTGTGCTTCAGCAGGTGTTCGCCGGAGCCGCAACGAGAGCTGGCAGCCACGTGCTTCCGGGTCCGCCGGCGTCAGGATGGTCAGCGAATCTGCGAGCTGTGCGCACAGGAGTGATTCGAGGTAGCCGGTCAGTCGCACCGACTTCGCGCGCAGCGCAGGCATCCCCGCCTTGTCGAACAACGCGAGCGAAGCGATGAGCGGTGCGGCCGAGAGAATCGGCAGATTGGAAACCTGCCAGCCTTCCGCGCCCGGCAATGGTTGGAGGTCGTGCGGCATCTGAAAGCGACTGGCTTTCTCGTTGCCCCACCAGCCTGCAAGTCGCACCAGGTTGAAGTCGCGCGCATGACGCTCGTGAACGAAGCAGCCGCCGACGGCGCCTGGACCGGCGTTCAGATATTTGTAGTGGC
>Ga0105248_10000730_pt1 | contig 36997 bp, 24 predicted proteins | sample KBSS34metaG_FD_81524 | JGI IMG/M metagenome (GOLD analysis project Ga0105248, IMG submission 81524) | Switchgrass rhizosphere microbial communities from Kellogg Biological Station, Michigan, USA - KBS S3-4 metaG | ecosystem: Host-associated > Plants > Roots > Rhizosphere > Soil | place...
GCAGCGCCGCCGGAAAGTTGAAGGCATTCCAACCGCTGCCGCCGTAGACCGGCAAATCGCCGAGCGGCCGAAACACTACTTGCCGAATCTCCGCGACGTCAGCGTCGATACTCGATATGGGCGGTTGCCGGTTGAGATCGCGCTGAGTTGTTACCCACGAGTCCAGTGTCTTTCCCACTAGTTCTTCGGCTTCGCTTGATTGTCCTTGTGTCAGCTTGAGCGCAGCCTTTGCCAGTGCAGCAGTTGCGACGAAGGAATCAAACGGTTCCTTAGTGAGTGCGTCCAAAGCGGCTAAAGCTTTCGCGGGGTCATAATGCGCGCCTTCAACGGCAGCCAGATCGAGGACTGACTCGAGTTGCGCGCGATGGAGTAGTGACCGCGCCTCAGCCAGCGCCGGCGATCCGCGTTCCTGTTTGAGGAACGTAGTCAGCGTATTATTCGCTTCAGTGAATTGGTTCTGATCGAGCTGCCAGCGTGCGCGCGCCAGGAGTTGGCCCCCGGATTGACGAAGATCATGATCGAGAGTGGCTACCCGCGCGGCCAGATCGTCGCGAGTGACGCGTAGCGCATCAACAACCGGTCCGGTGATCACGCTCGACAGCGGCGCCTGAGGTGAACGGATTGAGTACTCGAATCCATAGTCCGCGTCCCAACTCTTCAGTGCAGTCTTGGCGGCAGACAGAGAATCGTCGAATCGGCCTTGCGCATCGAGCGTGCGCGAGGCAAATGCTCCGCCGAGCACGCGCACGTACGCGTCGTTAGCGAAGGAGATGGCGGCGCGTTTGTAAGCAGCAGAAGCTTTGGGCCAATCCTTCATCTGTTCGTAGCACTCGCCGATGCGAAGCGCAGCGATCGGTGCCCATGAACTCGACGGATACCGCAAGACAAATTTCTGATACTCCGGCAGTGCACGCCCGTAATCACGTTGGTAGTAATCAAACGCAGCCACGAATGCGAGCGCGAGCCGTGATGCATCGCCGCGATTCGCCGACACCAGTGTCGTCAGTGCCGCCCGTGCTTTGGTCGCCATCGATGCTCGATCCGCCTCAGGGCCGGCTGACGACTGGCGCGCGTAGTACTGCGCGCGGAACAGTTGCACCCAAGCTGGATCTGACGCGGTCTTTTCGAGATCGTCGAGGAATCGTTCGATGCCTCCGACCCGGTCGCCCTTCAATTCGAACAAATCGCCCATCCTGCTAACGATAACGTAGCCGATACTGTTATCAATCGATAGCAATGCGTTCGGCATTTGCAGATGCGTTCGTACGAAGTCAGCGTATGTTTCGATGGCCCTATCAACGTTCCCCTGTGAATATCGCGGTGGAGGAGTATCTGATACAAAGAAGTTGACCAATAACTCAGGCGCCTTTTCCACCCATTCGCTCCGCGGAAACTTGCCGCTCTCCAACTCCTTAACGATGGCCGCTACGCGCAAGAGACGCTCGGTCGGATCCGAGCCGCGGGGCTCGACGCCGGTGATCGCGACGTTGACGTGGAGTTGGAAGCCTTCCTGGAAGAGTGCCTTCGCTGCTGCGTTAGTACGGGGATGGTCCTTCGCGAATTGATCCAGATCGCCGATCTCTTTCAGCATCTGACGGGGATCAGACATGAGCAGGTCAACCTGCGTGAGTAGTGCCGCCTCGGTGCCGTCGTAATCTCGGACGAACTGCGTCAGCCGCTCGGGCCATTTCTGGCTGGCTTGCTGCCCCTCCAACCACTGATCGATTGACAGCATTTCACGCGCAAGCCGCGCAGCATCTTCACGTGGTAGCTGTGTGATGCGAGCGAGCGCGGGTGCGATTGCTTGGCGAATCGTCTCGGTGTACGAGCGCGTTTGATCACTCTGAAACGTAAAACTCGTTTCGCTAAGGGCATGAAGTGCGGCAATCGTCTGCGCGCCATCGGGTGCTTCGAGTATTCGTTTTAATACGACCAACGCATCGTCGCGCCGCTCAACATCGACGAGCCTCCTGAAAGTGTCAACAGACGTGGAGTCCTGCGCGCGGCGTCGCTTGCCCTCTTTGGCATCTGCGCCTCGGCGCAGGTACCACGCAAGCGTCTGGTCGTATGAGGGAAAGTCGAGCCAGGGATCAGACTTGGACGACTGGCCGCAGAGCGACGGCACACTGAGAACCGTAAGGAATAAAGCGCCAACGATCTGAATTCCACTGGCGTTCAAGAAACCGATCCCTTGATATTCTGATATCGGTTGATGATACGCTTACGAGCGTAATTGGCAAGAACCTAATGGCTTCCGGAGAGATAGCGCGCGAGGGCCATTGCAATAGGTTGACCAGTATGATTCTCGTAGTAGGTATAACCCGGACTCGGATTTACTTCGAAACAGAAAACCTCTCCTTCCGGAGTGATCTTCAAATCAATACCTGCAAAAGCTAACTCCAAACCAACAGCGAGGGAAACACATCGTTCCGATAACTCATCACTCAGGTCAATCGCACTCAATTCACTTTCGCCACCCTGACGACTCGCATAACGGTAATCGGTCGCATTCGTTTCGATCTTAGTAGCAATTACTTCCCTGCCGACGACGTGGACCCGCACGTTCGTGCCATCAACAAACGCCTGGAATTGCGTCGGACACCAGCGAATGTGATCGAGCCGATCGAGGTCGGGTGGTGTCAGTTTCTGCACAATTGAACGCACGCCGCTGATTGATTTGTAAATGACGCGGCCATGGCGAGCATAAAACTCACGAACGAGATCCGGCTCGTTGGTGATCAAAGTTTCCGGGGTAGAAAAACCAAGTTGTAAAATCAACTGTGCCTGATACGGCTTTGACGAATTCGAACACATCGGACGACAGCGATTGACGATGCGCGCCGGCGTAATCTCCAACCAGTGAATCAGCGCGTCATGAAGATTGCGACATCGCTGCTGCTCGGGTCCGTCTGGGGCCGAGTTGCGATACTCCGGCAACGTCTGATCATCAATCATGCGGGAATAGGCGCCGGTGATTTCCGTCAAGTCAAAGCTCTGATCGCCTATCGATAAGCTTCCGCTGATTCCGTGTGAGCCAAGATCGAAATCGAGATGGTTAGAGGCGAAGTTACGTTGATTGAAAACAGCCGTCGGCACACCGAGATTGGCAAGCGCATCGCGCACCATGGCGATCGGAGATTCAGAAGGAATGCCACAGAGGAGAATCATGACGTCAACACCTGAAACAAGGCATCCTGTAATTTGTTTCCACCCAGTCGCAGTTCTGGAAATGGTGTAGCTTCTCTGAACATCCATTTCCCACCCGGCGATACGTTAAAACCGACGCCTAAAAGCCTGGTCGTCGATAATTTCGCCAAACGCGTGCATCCCGCTTCGATGTTCTGTGGAGCAGGAGAACCGCAACACACACTGTCGACAACGATCACGGTATGATCAGGAAGGTTTACTGACATGCGAAGCGGAGGCGCCCCGCGAAATTCACTTTGACCATATGGCTCTGTTTCAAGTCCAGCTTGATTTGCAAGCCACACCCATTCGGATGGATGTCGCCACTCACCGCAGAGGCCCAGTGGGCTAGGCCGATTCAGCATCTCACCGGGCAAGCTATGGAGCCAGCTCAAATAGAGTGCATAAAGTTCCTGTTCTGCATACTGACGGTCCTTCGAGTTTGTGCGCAGGTGCGCGCCCGGAACTAACTGTAAACGGTTGAGCGTCCCGCGAACGGTCGCGCTATCAATAACTCGACCGTCCGCGAGAGTTATCTTTACGCTTGCACGTCCATCAACCAGACGATGTTCCAGGCGTTGGTTATAGGCCAGTGCTTCCGCAGTAACGACTTGCAGCGTTTGAAGGCCGCGCGCATATAGGCCACGCGCCACCCACAACGCTGCAAGATCGTCAGGCATACAGAGAACGAGCCACATGGTTTAAGTTTCGCGAAGTTTCTCGATGTCCTTATTGTCCTTGGCAGACTTGGCGTCGTTGGCTTGCTGTTGCAATTGCTGACTCAGGGCTACGAGATCCTCTTCCCCGCTGAGGGCAGAAGATTGGAGATCTGGTCGCAGTTCACCGCTGATAAAGTGAGTCAATTCACCGACTGCCTGTTCGAGGGAGCTCACGCGCGACTCGAGGTCACCAACGGCTCCTGAAGTGCTGCCACCTATCTGAGGACCGAAGCCACCGCCAATTCTCTCGGTGAGATCCTTCAAGTCCTTTATAGTCTCTTTACCTTCCTTGTCCTTGTCCTTGATAATTTCTTTGGTCTCGAGCTTGTCCTTGCGCTCCTTGATCTGTTCCTTGATCTCGGACTTCTCTTTAACAATCTCCTTAATCCGATCCTTCAGTTCCTTTCTTTCCAACTTCTCGTTCTTGACCTCTTTGATGAGCTCTTTGCCTTTCGTACTAAGCCCGAGTTGGCCAAAGGCCTGTCGCAGATTGGGACGATTGCCGATTCGTTGAGTGGCCGGACGGCCTGGCTCATCCTGCTGTGGCGAACCCGTGGTTCTCAGTATGTTGCGAGCAGTCGCAGGTGTGAGCAACGTTTTGTTGGCGGCACGTAAAGCACCCTGCATGCAACCGACTGTGCCGACTATGATAGGCGACGCGCTTGAAGTCCCACTGAATACGTCTGTGTACCAGAGGTCTTCGTTCGAACCACCCTGTAGATCGCCATACGCACTGGTCGTGACTTCACGACCCCATCCCTGCACATCAACGCGTGCAGCGAAATTAGAAAAGCCCAGACGCGAACGGTCAGCGCCGTGGTTGCGACCATGTGTTCCCGGCGGCGGAGCTCCCGCGCCAACGATGATGGCTCCAGACTGCGGGTTTGCAAGATTAAATGGATTTCTCCACGTGACGGGAAAACCAGCCGGCCGATTGTTGTAAATCGCATCGTCGAGATTTTCAGCACCATTGCCGGCGGCTTCTACCACGATCACGCCGCGTACGGAGGTGGCGAAAACGATGGCCGCCAAATCATCGGGCCACCACTCGATCGCGATATAGCCAAGCTGATCGTTTCTGACCTGAAAATTGTTACGCGGCCCTGGACGGTGCAGTTCAAGCAGAATAATGTCGCCCGGACTCAAGGCGTTGGCCGCATCAGTAATCGCTTTGGCCGATCCCATGTTGGCACCGAAAATCGAAATTGCGCGTGTATTGGCGAGCGGACAGATCCCGGTAATGCCGAATGCATTCTCGTCACCACCAAATTCTCCGATCACTGCGGTTCCGTGATTACGCCAGCCAATGTCACCAGACGGCACCCCTCCAATTACACCTCCCTGATTCTGCACCAGGTCTTCATGCGAAAAGCGCCAGGCGCCTTCGATATCAATGATCCTGACACCCTGTCCCTTGCCACCCGCAACTGTCGCTGCAAAGCGAGCATCAATGCCCGCCGGCGCAGCATCGAGATAGATTTGTCGCGCATTAAAGTTTGGAGTCGCGGGCGGGGCTGGCTCCGGACTAGGAGGAGCCATGTATTCATCGATAATGACAGGCGGAAACGCAGGCGGCTTTACGAACGCGGATTCGACTACCTCGGTCTCCAAAAGTCTTCCCGCGATATAGTCCAGCTTTTCATCATCGGCAACGACACGATAAAAGGAAGTGAGATTCGCAACCTGCGGCACTTCAAACATCGCACCTGATTCAGATAACGTTCTGGCCACGCGATCCTCATTGCCGAATACCGGCACCATCGTGGCACCACTTTCGCGAAGCACAGCATTGAGAGGATCGACATCCGCACCCGCTAGTGAGGTCAAGGCTTCCCTCGCGGCGCGTAATCCCGCTGCCGGCGTTGTGACTACAATTAATTCGCGCTCTTCATTCACGGGCACTGCGGGGGACGAAGCTCCGCCCCGTGAAGATCTTTTTTGTGATGGCATTGAAAACTCCTTTCGGGTTGTCTATGTCTCAGGGCAGCTCGTCATCAGGTTTGAGGTAAGCCGCTCTGACACCCTTGTTTTGTGAGAGACGATCGATAAGCTTCTCGGCTGTCTCACGATCTCGTACTTCAGCCGTGAAATAAGGCATCAGCAAAGGATGCGTCTGACCGGGGTGAAGCGGCTCAAGCTGGGCTCCAAATTCAGCCGCCGTATCAATCAACTCTCTGGTTTCAGGCTTTATGGCAGAGGTGCCCGAGGAGTCTAACTGACCTTGCTGCAGTTCTCTGGCTGAGTCTTCCTGCAATTGAACTGTGACGCGCATAGCACTACCTCCATGTCATCGAAACTCAAAACGCTGCCATGGCTGAGTGCAACTCACTTGCCACCGCCTTTACAAAAAGGCAATTGTCTCGAACATACCTCTTATTCATTATGGAGATTTCGAGACAAACGTTTCGGGTGATCGATATCTATTTGAAAAGATTATAGCTTCAGTCTGCGAAGCCGGCTGGAAGCTTAAGTCGTTTGGTGGTTCATTGCCGCGGATGACACTCAACGCACTGAAACATCGAGATGTCTCCAAGATTAATCGGATGCTGAAAAGGCTTACTTGCCTGGTGACAACTCTCACACTTCCGGTCGGCGAGCGCGCCTAGCATGACCGGATGCTTGAACGAACCGATGCGAGCGTTTTTCTCAGGCGGAGCGGCGGAATCAAGAATGACTGTGTGGCAGATATTGCAATCGTTTCTGATCACCTTGCCGGTATCGCTGCGATGCTCGCCATCGTGGCAACGAAAACATCCATTCGACCTCAAATGACCGACGTTGTTCGGATGAGCCTGCCAGTCAGTCTTCATCTCGGGAAAGAAGTTGATCTGATAGATCCTCTGGACCTCAGTGATCGCACCATCAATTGACGCGCGCTTTTCTGCATAGAGCTGGGGGTAGTTCGTGCGATAGAAAGCCTCCAGAGTTAAAGCAATTGATTTCACTGCTTCATCGTTAGTGGCATAAGGCCTGGAGAGTGCCTCCACCGCCTGGCGCTTCAGATATGGCAAGGAAACATCGAGCCGGTTCGCGGCAAACGAACCGTCGAGCGCGACGTCCGGCGGGTTGTAAATGTGCGCCGGTCGATTGTGACAGTCGATACAGTCCATGCGACGCTTCTCAGCGGCGGCAATCTGTGCCGTCGTGAGACGCGAATTGACCGACTCGTACACGGTGACATTCCCGTCTCTATCTTTCGCCTGGACCCACGGAATGACTTGTCGTTGCTCGTCGGCGGCAACAAAAGTGATCTCGTTGGCGAGATTCATGTGCCAGTGAACGCCACTCACCGGACCTGACTCAGGGCTGCCGCCACCAACGTTGAGCAGCATGCGAATCTCCCGCAGCGTGTTTTTCTCATCGTAGGCATAACGGTTGAATACTTTGAGTTGATTGCCCAGGAACTTTTCCGGCCAGTGGCATTCCGCGCAAGTGTCGCGCGCCGGGCGCATGTTATGTACCGGCGTCTTGATCGGTTTGTCATAAGTGCCGAAGATTACAGAATAGAGTTGATGAATCCCATTGAGCTTCGATCGCAGGTACCACTCCGCACCCGATCCAACGTGACAATCGACACAGTGCAGACGCGCGTGCGGAGAGTTTTGAAACGCGACGAATTCAGGCTTCATCACGGTGTGACAAGTCTGACCGCAGAAGGCCACTGATTCAGTGTGCTCATAGGCGCGATAGCTCCCGAAGACACTGATTGAAACAAACACAAAGGTGAACGCCAGGAATACCAGAAAAAATCTGCGCCGCTGCGGATCGTTGAGATCGATGATCGGATAAGCGGCGAACTTAGAAGTCGATTGACTACGACGACGGCGCCGTTCCAACACCATCCCAAACACAATAACTCCCAGCCCAAACACCATGATTGCCGGAAGAATCACCCAGGCGAAGATTCCGATGTACGGAGTACTTCGCCGGCCCGTCGTCTCAATCAACAACAGGAGCACGATGCTCGCGAGGCAAGCCAGGACGAGCACCGCGCCCAGGAAACTGACGTAGTTCTGATAAAGACGCGGGGACTTGTTTGCCGGCTCGAGCGCTTCACTCATTGCTGTTGGCTACTGTCTTAACGACTTCATGTACCCCAGCAACGCCTTCGCCTGCTCAGCCGTAACGCCTTTTGCTTCGTAGCCCGGCATGTTCGGCGGTTTCTCGGCCTTCTTTCCCTTCAAAATAATCTGGATGTGTTCTTCGTCTGACTTGGTGGGGTCGAATTTTTTCTCAGCTTTCGGTCCATGACAGGCGACGCATTTTTTATACGTCGCAGCGGCGTCGAATTCGGTCGAGCGGCTCGCGCGTGCTCCTGCTGAAACGAATCCCATTAACACGAGCGTGACGAGTATCGCGCTCAGGAAAAATGCCTTCTGCAATTTGCTAATCATGCGATTTTGCTCCTTTAGAAATAAGTCCAGAAATTTGATCACGCCTCGTTCGCGAAACTCCTACTCCCTGCGTCCAAGGTAGATGCGCAACGACGTGTAAGGCAGATGCGCGTGATAGTTCTGGGGGCGTGGTCCAACGATGGCGCTCTCGTTGTAGTTGTAATACTGGTAGCCGAAATTCCAATCCAGCCGTCTATTGATCTTGAACGCGAGCCGGCCCTCCGGTGATTGATGGCTCATCGGATACGACGAGATCAGATTCCCGGGAAAACCAATCGGATCGGCAACACGATTACCCTGGCCATTGTCATCGTTGATTCGGTATGACGTAAAAAGGGTAAGTCGAGGAGCGAGCTGGGCCGTCAGATCGAAAAAGAAAAAATTGTTGCGAACGTAATAGAGGCTGTGGCCCTGGGGATGGCGTACGCCGTTGAAGAAATAGTCGATGACGGAGTTGCTGTTAATCCAGTTGTAGTTGTACCCCGTGTTGAGTGAGAGTCGCGGGTTTATGGTCCAGTCGACAGACGAGGTAAAGACGCGAGACTTTGTGCTCACGCCAAAATCTTCGATTGAGACCCCGGCTATCTCTGAAGGATTGGCGTTGTCCCTGCTTATAAAGGACAGATTGAAGGATAAGTTCTTGTTGGGCGCATATCTGCTCTTGGCGCGAATGTTTGTGTAGTCGTAGTTTCCGATCCGGGAGAACACATTGTCGGCGGTGCCACGTTCGAAGTCGAAATAGATGTTCCAATTGTTAGCCGGCCGGGTCTTGAACCCACCGAGAACAGCGTGTGTGTTGTTTTCATCTGCATCACTCGTAGAAAACGGGGCCGGCGGAGGTATGGAGCCATTCGAACCGAGATTGAATCCCGCAAAACTCTCGGCAATGCTGCGACGTCCATAGCGATAACCGAAGTGCACCGCGTTGCGAGCGTTAAACTGGAAATCGCCTTCGACGGTGTTTTGATACTTCCGATACCTGGTAGTCGTGTGAGCGTCCAGATTACTGAAGCCGATGGTGTCGGTTACGGTGGTCGCGCCTGAAGGACGTGTAAGTGAGAAGAAGTCGGCAAACAGAGCGTCACCGAAGATCTTGAAGTCTTCAACGCGAAAAGTATTTGAGATTCGCAGCCTGTCGGTGATGAGGTAGGTGGCGCCGACGTCGCCGAGCCAGCTCGGACGGTCGGAGTTGCCGACGATGTTGTATTGTCCGAGATTAAGTGTGTTCGGTGTTGAAGGAAGGGGTCCCGGCGGCCAGCCGGAAACTCTCGCGTTCCAATTCGTGCCCGAATAGTTTTCGATGAAGGTAAAACTGGAATCAGTATGGCTATAGACAACTCGCGCGGTGATATCCAGTCTCTTGGCTACAAGCGTGTGCAGGCTGAACCTCGTGAAGTCGACGCTGCCACGAGCTGGTTCGTGGTGATTGAAACTTGTGAGTTGTCCTTTGGTTGGGTCCAGATTAATACCTGGCGTGTTGCCCAGGCTGGTAGAGGTGTCGTCGCGAAAGCGCCGAAAGCCCTGCAGAAATGAATAGTCGATTGGTCCAACTGTGCCGTCGGCCCCAAACCGGTAATCGTCTGCTCGCGACCTCAGGTTCAGGGGATAATTAAAGTCGTTTCCGCCAACATGATAATTGGTGAAAGCCGGCCCGTTGTATCTCTCAGGCGAATAACCCAGACTGAATCTGATTAACCTGTTCTTCGGCAGAATGGTGAGATCAAAGTCTCCCATTTTGGTTTCCGTGTTGAAGCCATGTTCACCGGTTACTGGTTTCGGCGGCACGCTGAAACTGGAAGGTGAAAAGACCCAGTTGGGGTTCGCGAAGTTGTTAAGAAACCTGAAGTACTTAAAACGACGATAGGTCCCCTCAAAACGATACCACTGAGGTTTCTCGACACTTATCCGCATGTGCCCACCGGGATCCGCACCCCAGCCTGTAGTCGTCAGCAGCAGCGTATCGAATAGAGCGCCCTTCCCATTTTGCGAGCGCATCAAAAAAGTGGAATCAAACAGACGTGGTCCTGCTCTGTAGTTCAGATCACTTTCGTACTTGTTGAGATCGCCGACGACCTGAAGCCCGCGATAACCAAACTCGATCGTAGATATGAACGAATAGTTGCCGCCATTCTCTCCTGCCTCAACTGTAGTGGCGTCGCTGCTGTTAGTCGTCTGTTTTGGGGCCGGCGATGGCGATGGTTGCTGCGCTTTCACGGCAATGAGGAAAAGCACCAGCAACAATATCGTTCCTACGAGTAGACGGAATGAACTTTTGGCTTTGCCCTTCATGGCTCTTTCCTTGCGTTTCCCCCTTTGCGCCTTTGCGTGTTTGCGCGGGGAATTCTTACCTGAAAAAGACCGGACTTGTTCGCGACCCGTGAATCTTTACGTGACAATTCGTGCAACTGGAATACTGCGCGTTCTGGTTATGTGTTGGACCAGCCGGTTCATCTGCGCCAACGCCGTGGTCCACGCTGTGACACGTCAGACAGAGTTGGTTCACAACGCTGAACTTCAACAATCTCGGATTCGACGATCCGTGCGGCGTGTGACAGGCGACACACCCTTCGGTCTTGAGTGGCGCGTGTTCGTAAGTGAAAGGACCTTGTTTGTCTGCGTGGCACTTGATGCACGCCGCATCACTGCCGGTGGCTAATCTCGATTGCTTCTGTTCGAAGCCACCATGGGGATTGTGACAATCACTACATTTCATTATCCCTTCGAGAACTTTGTGATGAAACGGTTTGTTGAAGTCGGGCTTCACCTCGGCATGGCAGCTCACGCACAACTGAGGCTCGCCGAGCTTCAGGAGATGAAGCGTTGAGAAGTCGGGCTTTTGGGCATTGGCAGGACCCACGAAAGTAATCGATTTCGAAATCTGCCTGTTACCTGGGAAGGAGTGCGACGAATGACAATCCGTACAGCCGATATCGTTGCGCCAGTGTTCACCGCGCCGGAAGTTATTGCGTTCTTCCCTACCTGCATGGCACGTGAGACATGTCTCCGAAATTGCTTTGGCTGATTTGTTCTTGAACGAAATGATCTTCGCCGGGTCGCCTTCCTCAACGTGGGCCTTGCCTGGACCATGGCAGGACTCGCAACCGGTTACTTTTCCCTTCCAACTGCCGATGGTTGCGAGTTGGGAGTGCGAGGTATGAGAAAATGCCTTGAACTGATCCTCGTGGCAGTCTTTGCAGGCATCACTGCCGACGTAGCCAGCATCGTCAACAAGTGGGATCCCCGGGGCCGGATCAACAGCCGCAGCGGCTGGCGACTGGCTCGCCGACGCAAACCACCATATCAGCGTGACTACTGATCCGCAGACAATCAGTGTCTTGATCAGTCCGGCCAGTTTCACCACAAGCCTCCTCACTGCGAAATGCACGATTGCTAGCGGCTAATTCTCCGACAGCGACTGGATCAGACGTACTAGTAATTTGTACAGGTCGATCAGAAACGAGTTCAGGCGGGCGAGAAAATCTAGGGTTGCAGCGTTAATGAAACATTCGATAGGTGGCTCTTTCATACGCCGACGGATTCGGGATCCGCTGGAAACTCATGTTGCCACGCATCTCCTCAAGAGAACTCCACTCGTACGCCGCCATCCACTCTCTCAATTCATTGTGCAGTGTCCGCAGGTAACGCGGACCGTTCTTTAAAATGGCTGAGATCAACTGCGTGACATTGGCCCCTGCCATGGTGGCCTTAATCACATCGAGCGCCGTGTGAACGCCGCCTGCGATTGCAATTGACGCGCTGACTCTGCCGGACAGGACCGCCGCGGCTCTGAGTCGCAACTGCAACTCCGAAGAGTCAGACAACTGGAGTGACCGCAGGACTTCAAGTTCAACCACGTCGATATCCAGCTTATGAAACCGAGTGAAAAGCACTAGTCCGTCGACACCCACTGCATCAAGCTGGTGGGCGAAGTTGGCGAATGCAGTGAACAGCGGTGAAAGTTTTGCCGACACTGGAATGTTGATTCCCTGCTTTACTTCTCGCACCACTTCAATCATCTGAGCTTCTACCTCGGCCGCGCTCGTCAGGGCATCACTTGCCGAATGGTAGAGATCCAATTCCACCGCGTCAGCTCCCGCTTGCTCGAGCAGACGCGCGTAGGAGATCCAGCCACACGTGCTCCTGCCGCAGAGTGAAGCGATCACCGGAACTGCAACTGCTTGCTTGACGCGTCGCAAATGTTCGAGATATTCATCCGGTCCCAGGGCCAACTCGGGTTCGGGAAAATAACTGGCCGCTTCAGCAGAGGATTCACCGGAGTTTTCACTATTAAAGAACCCATCCATCTGTTCGCCTGTAACTTCTTCTTCATGGAGCGAACGCAGCACCAGGGCCGCCGCGCCCTCATCTTCGAGTTGTCTGACGGTATCGAGATCATTCGTGAGCGAGCTTGACCCAACGACTAGAGGATGAGGCAACGGAATGCCCAGATATTTAGTGTTGAGATTCATTTTGTTTCCAAACCATCTCCATTGCTTGACGCCGGCTCTTCTTCCCCGGGCTCACGAGACGGTAACTTGATCGTTGCGAGTTGTTGGTAACCTGAATAACGCCTTTCTGCGGCGGCCTGCGCTTCATCGAGAAAGTGTTTGAAGCGCGCCGGGTCAGCGCGTTCAATCACCCGGAAGCGTGACTCGTTGCGCATGTACTCCGCAACTTTGGGTTTGGGTGGTCCATAGTCGAGGTTGAGCGGCGCCTCACCTTTGACCAACCGGCGTGGGTCGAATCGATAAAGAGGCCAGACTCCTGATTCCACCGCCAGTTTTTGTTGTGCCGCACCCTGGGCCATGTCGTAACCGTGCGCAATACAGTGGCTGTAAGCAATGATCAATGAGGGGCCGTCGTAGGATTCCGCTTCCTGAAAAGCCTGGGCGGTCTGGACCATCTTGGCGCCAAAGGCCACCCGCGCAACATAAACGTGCCCGTACATGCTCGCCAGTAATCCGAGATCTTTCTTGCCAACCGATTTTCCGCCGGCGGCAAATTTTGCGGAGGCGCCGAGCGGCGTGGCCTTCGATTGCTGGCCTCCCGTATTCGAATAGACCTCGGTGTCCAGCACGAGTATGTTCACATTCCGTCTGTTCGCGAGGACGTGGTCCAACCCGCCGTAGCCGATGTCATAGGCCCAACCATCGCCTCCGACCAGCCAAACGCTTTTCTTGACAAGATAATCCGCCAACTGGTCGAGCTTGCGCGCTTCCGCGGAGTTCAGAGCGGTCAACTTTTCACGCAACGCTCTAACGCGCTCGCGTTGTGCGAATATTCCTGCTTCGTTGTCCTGATTCGCATTCAGTAAATCCGTGACCAGGTCATCCCCGATGTCGGACGCAAGGTGTAGAACGAGTGTGCGTACAGCATTCTGATGGGCATCCAGCGCGAGGCGAAAACCAAATCCAAACTCGGCATTGTCTTCAAACAATGAGTTGGACCATGCCGGGCCTCGGCCTTCGCGATTCGTTGTGTATGGAGTTGTCGGAAGATTGCCGCCATAAATTGACGAGCAACCGGTGGCATTGGCGATTAGCAGCCGGTCGCCGAACAATTGAGTCAGAAGCTTCAGGTATGGTGTCTCACCACAGCCGGCACAAGCGCCAGAGTATTCAAATAGCGGCTCGAGAAACTGTGAGCCTTTGTGATCGAGACGGACCACCTCGGCACGATCCAGCTCCGGCAGGTTGAGAAAGAAATCGTAATTTGCCCGTTCGTTATCACGCAGCGGAGCTTGCGGTTCCATGTTGATCGCTTTGTGTTTAGGATTCGTTCGATCTTTAGCCGGGCAAACGTTCACGCACAGGTTGCATCCGGTACAGTCTTCCGGCGCCACCTGGATCGTAAAGAGTTTTCCTTTGTACTCAGGCGCGCGATAAGCGGTTGACTTGAATGTTGACGGTGACGAGGCAAGTGATGGCTCGTCGTACACCTTCGCGCGAATCGCTGAGTGTGGGCAGACCAGCGCGCACTGGTTACACTGAATGCAAATCTTCGGGTCCCACACAGGAATCTCGAGCGCGAGATTGCGCTTCTCCCATTTGGCGGTTCCGACGGGCCACGTGCCGTCAACCGTGAACGCGCTGACGGGAAGCAAGTCGCCTTTACCAGCCAACATGACCGCCGTGACTTTTTGTACAAAGTCAGGCGCCAGTGCAGAGACGATCGGCGGGCGCATGCGGGTGGCGCTCACAGCAGCAGGCACCTTAATCTCGTGCAGCTGAGCTAGAGCGAGATCCACGACCTCGCAGTTTCGGCGCACTACCTCCGGCCCCCGCTTACCATAGGTCTTCTCGATCGATTTCTTGATGTGTGAGATTGCCTCGTCGCGTGGCAGGATCCCGCTGATCCCAAAAAAGCAGGTCTGCATGATGGTGTTGATGCGCCCACCCATTCCGACTTGCTTTGCGAGCGCGTAGGCATCGATGGCGAAGAAGCGAATTTCTTTGTCAATGATCTGCTGTTGCATCTCCTGTGGCAGCCGATCCCAAACGAGACCACTGTCGCCGGGCGCGTTCAACAGGAAGACAGCGCCCTTTGCGGCGTACTCGAGCACATCGATCTTGTCGATGAAATCGAACTGATGGCAGGCTACGAAACCGGCTCGATCGATGAGATAAGCTGAACGTATTGGACGTGGGCTTGAACGCAGGTGTGAAACCGTGATTGCTCCGGACTTCTTGGAGTCGTAAACAAAGTAACCCTGCACAAACTGTTCGGTTTCCTGACCGATAATTTTGATTGAGTTCTTGTTGGCGCCTACAGTGCCGTCGGCTCCCAGACCGTAGAACAAAGATGTCGAAACGTCGTCCGCTTTGGTTCGGAACGATGGATCCCACGCGAGTGACAAGTGAGTAACGTCATCGATGATTCCGACAGTAAAGTGGCGGCGTGGATTCTCTTTGTTCAGCTCATCAAAAACTGACTTGACCATCGCAGGGGTAAATTCCTTCGACGATAGCCCGTAGCGCCCGGCGATCACCTGTGGCTCGACATTGAAGTGACGACCCGTTCCTCCGCGCGTCTCTCCCAACGCGGTCATCACATCGAGGTAAAGAGGATCACCGGGCGCTCCCGGTTCCTTAGTGCGATCGAGTACAGCGATACTGCGTGTGCTTTGGGGCAGCATCGCAACGAAAGCCGACTGAGAAAAGGGCCGGTAAAGGCGTACTTTGAGCACGCCAACTTTCTCGCCCCGGCCAACAAGTTCGTCAACGGTTTCGTGTACGGTTTCCGCGCCTGAACCCATGATCACGATGACGCGTTCGGCCTCAGGATCTCCTTCGTAATCGAACAAGCCATACTGACGGCCTGTTCGCTCGGCGAAGGTGCGCATCAATCGTACGACTATGCCGGCGCAAGCGTCATAAAAGAGATTCGCTGCCTCGCGCGCCTGGAAGAACACATCCGGATTTTGGGCCGTGCCGCGAATAACAGGTTTGTCGGGAGTAAGGGCGCGCTGTCGGTGCGCGTCGATCGCAGATTCAGAAATTAGACTGCGCAGATCGTCATCGCTCAGTTGATCGATCTTAGCCACCTCATGTGAAGTGCGAAAGCCATCAAAGAAATGCAGAAACGGAATGCGAGATTCGAGGCTGGCGGCATGAGCAATCGCAGCAAAATCATGCGCTTCCTGCACAGAGTTTGAGCAGAGCAAGACAAAACCGGTTTGACGGCAGGCCATGACGTCCGAGTGATCACCAAAGATCGACAGAGCATGTGTCGCGAGCGTCCGAGCAGTGACGTGCATCACGAAGGGCGAGAGTTCGCCGGCGATCTTGTACATGTTGGGGATCATCAGGAGCAGGCCCTGAGACGCCGTAAAGGTTGTCGAGAGCGCGCCTGCCTGCAACGCGCCATGGAGCGCACCCGCTGCACCACCTTCTGATTGCATCGCCGCAACCTCAGGAATTACGCCCCAGAGGTTTGTCTTACCGCGGTTGGCCCATTCCTCGCATAGTTCAGCCATTGGTGAACTGGGTGTGATCGGAAAGATCGCGATCACCTCGCTCACACGAAAAGCAACGGAAGCGGCCGCCTCATTGGCATCGATCGTGATCTTGTTGTTACTCACTTTTGCGGTCGTCTCTCTTATTTCAGACATGTGCGAGCAAGGACTTTGCCTCAAAAGTCCTAATTCTCTGTTGGATACGGTCAGTACCGTCCGCGGTAGCGGATGGGTTAAGGCTGCGGATTCAAAATCATTAGCGATATCACATGCTCATCATCGACCCATCCGCTACCGCAGACGGTACTGACCCTGTCCACGTGCAATGCTCACTTTGAGGCAAAGCTACGAGCAAGAATCTTAGACAGGATGGAAGCGTCCACTACCTGTCATTTTTTACAGGACACTGGCTGGTAGAACTTACAGGTCGGAATCCTTTTCGCCATCGCTAAATTTTCCCTGTCGTGCCCTACACACGAGAAATGAAATACTTGAAAGGAAGAACATGGAACCGATGAAACGAATACTGACTCTCGCAACAGTCCTTCTGATCTGCACAACCACCGCGTTTGCGCAGTCAGACGATTACAAGAAATGGGAGTTCTTTGGTGGCTATTCAGCCTTAAACTTCGACAACCTCGGAGACGACACTGACAACGCGGCAGTCAACGACCTGCTGAGCGAAAAGAACACACTACGCGGGTTCGAGTTGGCTGTTACACGCAACTTTCATAAATACGTGGGCGCTAAGTTTGATTATTCGCTCCACCTGCGTGAGGACGATTTCTCCCGACCGGCGGGCAGTGGCACTGTGGATACAACCGTGCAGAATTTTCTTGGCGGTCTTCAGGTCAAGGATAATTCTGAAGACGGACCGCGCTTCAAACCCTTCGCCCACGCTCTGTTCGGAGTGGCCAATCAAAAGCTCGACGTCGATAGTCCGCAACTACCGGTTGTCCTGGGCGTCAGTGATTTCCACGTCAACGAGACCAGTTTTGCGATGGCGTTTGGCGGCGGCATTGACATTAAGCTAAACGATCGCATTGATATTCGGGCCGCTCAGATAGACTGGAACATCATTAAACGCGGCGACCAGCAGTTGGGGATAGTGTTGGTGCCAACGCCGTTTCAAACGGTGGGCCAGCCCTTCGTCATTCCCGGTACACGACAAGACAACCTCCGTCTCAGCATCGGCGTAGTGATTCACTAAAACAGTCCATGGATCGACAGGGCTGGGCCAAAAGTCGGAAATTTGAGCGCCAACGGCGCGGCATATAAAAGCCAGGGGCAAGCGCGAAGCGAAGCGGAGCGCGTCGCCCCTGGTTAGACCACCAACATTACGTCAAGGCCTGAAGGGCCGAAATAGTATTGCGTACTTCCAGGGCTGGAAGGGCTTTTTTAATTTTGTCACCAGGGGCGACGCGCTTCGCGCTTGCCCCTTGCTGTCATATGCCGCGCCGTTGGCGCTCAGTTTTGACTTTGAGGCTAAGCTGTGTTGGAAACAAACGGCGTGACGCTTGGGGCGAGCGAATTCATCATTGCATATTCAATGAGTTCAGCGCTGCTCCTGATACTAAGATTCTGCATCATCACGTATTTGTGGTAAGCGACGGTGCGCGGAGACACGTTAAGAATAAATGCGGCTTCTTTCATCGATGAGCCTTCGGCCAGCAGTTGCAGGACCTCCTTTTGACGCGGTGTCAGATGGTTCGTCCGCTTCCGGCGTTTGAAATTCTGAACAAATGATCCATCCATGTCCTTGGTCATCAGCGAAGTCACGTAGAAGCCGCCTCTCATGACCTGGCGTACGGCGTGAAGTAATTCCGATGCGGCGGAGTTCTTGAGTAGATAAGCAGATGCCCCTAATCGAAAAGCCTCCCCGGTCATATCCGGATCCGCATTCATTGTCAGATAAACGAGCTTCACTAACGGCATCAGTTGCTTGAGCCGTTGGCCGGCGTTCAGGCCGTTCATCTTAGGCATGCCGATGTCGAGCACTATGACATTTGGTTGAAGCGCGGGCGCAGCCTCGATTAGCGAGAGGCCGTCACCGAACATACCGACGACTTCGAACTCGGGCTCGAGCAGGCTCTTCAAGGCTTCCCGTATCATTGTATGGTCATCTGCGAGTATGACGCGGGGGCGTTTCATAATTCCTCCTATCGTTCAAAGCCGAGCGCAAGGGGATCTGGCGCTAAGCCGGAAAGAGTAACCGTTGATACTTTACTGGGATCAGATTCGCGAACGAGCGGTATTGAGACGTTGAGGGATGTGCCTCGCAACGGGCGCGAGTGAATCTGAATCTCACCACCTACAAGGTGCAGCCGTTCTTTCATGCTGACGAAACCCAACCCCTTCTTCATCGCGTCGGACTTCGTATCAAAGCCGCAACCGTCATCTGAAATAGAGAGGCGAAGAACGTCGTCAGTCTTCTCCAGTACAACTTGAACTGTCTGTGCGCCGCTATGCTTGACGCAATTACGCAACGCTTCCTGCACAACCCTGAAGGCACACAACGTAACATCGTTTGAAAGGGTTGCCGGAAAACCTGTTTGCTTAAGTTCTATGTTGAGATTCGGGCGCTCGGAAGGTTGCTTACATAAGCCCTTGACCGCCGCCGCCAGGCCCAGGTGGTCCAGCTTTGAAGGATGAAGCTTGTATGAAAGCCGGTGAATGTCGTTGGAGATTTCATTCACTTGCTTCATTAGCTTCCGGAAACGTGAACGCAGGCTGACCTTCTTGTGGGCTTCCTGTGCCAGTTTTCCCAGCTCGATCGACGCCAGCGCTATCTTCTGGCTCAAATCATCGTGAAGTTCCCGGGCGACGCGGCTACGTTCCTCTTCCTGAGCAGCGACTAATCGCCCAGTGAGTTCTTGCAGGGCTTCCTCTGTTCGCTTGCGCTCGGATATATCAATCATGAAACCGTGCATTCTGGTGGGTTTCCCGTTTTCATGCGTAACACTGATGATATTTTGTACCCACACAACACGCCCGTCACGGGCCAGCATGCGAAACGTTAGATCGTGGTGGTCGGCCGGGTGAGGATGTTTCTGACAAAATGATAGTGCCCGCTGTTCGTCACTGCGGTGAATGTGTGAAAACAGAAAGCCTGGCTTACACCACTGCGCAATCGGGTAACCAAGCATTTCGACTGCTTGTTTACTTACGTAAGTGAACTTCCAACTGGCAGGCTCAGCTTCCCAAACTAATATCTTCGCCGTTTCGAGGAGCTGACTGAGACGCTCCTCACTCTTCTGGAGTGCTTCTCTTGCGACAACGACATCGTCATGATTTACCAGAACTCTGAATGCGGAACCTGGCAGGTCAAGCCGCGCAGCGTGTGTAAAAAGATAGCGCGGCGCATTAAGCTTGTCGTAACAGTACCTCCGGTGAAATTCCGTTTCGTCGCCAACCAGAATTCGCTGAATGTCATCGCTAAGAGTGGCGGTTGTATTATCGCCAGTTGAAGGCTCGTCAAACCTCCTGTAATGCTCGAAATAATTCAGAGATCTGTCGTGCTGCCGGCTACCAAGGCTGTTGGCCTTTTCAAACAGGTGCCAGGCCTTGCTTGCATAGAGCATGTTCCCTGATTCGTCGAGCACAGCGACGTTTGAAGCGCAGGCATCTACAACCGCTTGCAAAAACTTGTCAGAATCCTCGTCGGGTTCTGAAGAGAGGTTTTTGGCGAGCTCTTTCTCCGGAGCAGCTGCCATCCCGCCGGACCATCCGGTTCCGGTCTGAAATAGCAACTTCCGGCTTTCTCGCGGAAATTTTATGAGTGGGGCTGAAGTCATAACTTTCCTCCTGACCCGGGAAAGTAAAACGTGAACCAACTGGATTTAGCAAAATCGTCAACTTGAACATCATTCAATGTCGACGTGCGACGCTTCTCATTTAGGAAGTGCTTCCTGTCTATCTTGAATGTTAGTCATCGCCGGCCGTTTCCAATCTCTGAAGAAAATTTCCCTGGCGCACTGTGACGACCGAATACCTGGGTGATGAGCGCCCTGTAATCAGTGCTCTCGGTACTAAGGATCGTGATCGCGCCCTGTAGAATTGCGAAGTCCTCCGAATGAAGATAACTATTGAAGTCTGATTCCGTTTCCCATTCGCCCATTAGTAACGAGGAGTTCTCGTCGTTTGAGTCAACGTAACAGCGGAAGGTCACGCAACCTTTCGTTCTCGTTATCGGATCGACCAATCTTCCGATTGTTTGAAAGAACTCCTTGCGCTTTTCCGGCCGTAACGCAATTCTCGAAGTGTTGACAATCATCTGATCCACCATTTGATTAGCTGGCGTAGGGGACGCCTGCCAATTATCTATTTGGTTATGCTCTGCATAGTGCAAGTGTTGTGCACAAAAACGAATGGTGCTAAGGCGGGCCAGCTAATCTTTTTCTTTGCAGAAGTTTAATAGGAATCGCCTCAAGGATCAGAGGAGGATTCTTGATCAGGATGGCCCACCGTATTTTGCGGAATCCGTGATAGACGATGGAGGAAAATATCAACGGGGCATTTTGGTGCTCACGTGTAGCTGATGAGGCCTCTGTATTTGGAGCTTGTTCATTCGCGCGCGAAGCGTACTGGGATTCAATCCGAGGATTTTTGCCGCTCCATGGAATCCCTCGATTCGCCATCCGGTAATCTCGAGCGTGTGCGTAATGTGCTCCCGCTCCATTTCTTCCAGGCTCTTGGTTTCAGGAATTGATTCTTCCAAAACCTGTTCAAAACGATCCATAATCTTAAGCACACTGCCCTGGCTGTAAATGACTGCTCGCTCGATCACATTTGCTAATTCCCTGACATTGCCAGGCCACGAGTGCTCCTGTAGACGTTGCATGGCATTTGCCGATACTGAGGTTATTTCTTTGCCAAACTTCTTCGACCACCTGACGACAAAGTGTTCCACCAACAAAGGAATGTCCTCTTTACGCTGGTTGAGCGGCGGAGTGGTGACCGGCAAAACGTTCAGGCGATACCAGAGGTCCTGACGGAAGTTTCCTTTGTCAACTTCAGCTTTCAGATCCCGGTTAGTAGCGGCAATGATACGAACATCCACCTTAATAGTCCTGGTACCACCAAGCCTCTCAAACTCACCTTCCTGTATCACTCTCAAAAGCTTCGACTGTAACGGCAACGGGAGTTCGCCAATCTCGTCCAAAAAAATTGTGCCGGAGTTTGCCAACTCGAAACGGCCGAGCTTGCGCGTCGTAGCGCCGGTAAAGGCCCCCTTCTCGTGACCGAACAATTCGCTTTCGATCAAGCTTGCCGATAGAGCTGCGCAATTTACTTTTATCAGTGGCCGGTCTTTTCGTGTGCTGCCATCATGAATTGCATGGGCCACCAGTTCCTTTCCGGTACCGGTCTCTCCCATGATCAAAACAGTCGAATCGGTGGGGGCGATCTGACTGATGGTGAACAATACATACTTGATGGCATCGCTCTGCCCCACGATCTCCACTGACGTTTGGTCCAGCCGGAGCGTTTCCTGAAGATATATGTTCTCCACTTCGAGGTGGTTCTTTAGCTTGGCCAGTTCCTCCAAAGCTTTTTGTAAAGTCTCTTCGGATTGCTTCCGTTCGGTAATGTCGATACTGGATCCGATAAAGCCGAGGAACTCTCCGTCTGATGAGAATCGCGGTGCTCCATGATCTAACACCCAGCGATATTCACCTTCGGCCCGACGCCGACGATATTCAATCTCGAAGGGCTGGCGCCGGTCGAAAGCAGATTCATAGAGCTGCAGAAATTTGATGTAGTCGTCCTTGTATATACCGTCAGACCAACCTATGCCTAACTCCTCCTCCAAACTGCGACCGGAAAACTTTAACCAATTTTGATTGAAGTAGGTCCGCCGCTTGTCAGCGCCCGAGACCCATACCATTACCGGAGCAGAATCCGCCATTTCCCTGAAGCGCGCTTCGCTCTGACGCAGTGCCTCTTCGACAGTCTTGCGTGAGGTGACGTCGCGAACCACTGTCAGAATGTCTTCTCCGCTTTGCACAATACGCGCTTCAAACCATCGCCCACTCCCATTGAAGGGAAGCTGATACTCGAAAATCTGCGTGTCGTCTTTGCTCGCGCGTTGAAAGCGCTGCAGGAGATCGCCCGCTAACTTCTCCGGGAAGACGTCACGTACGTTTTTGCCAAGCAGCTTTTCCGAGGGTACGAGTGGATCCCCACGATGTTCAAGAAATAAACCGTCGCGAGTGTGCAGCAGCATTTGGTCAGGGATGGCCTGGAAGATAGCACGGTTGGTTTCTTCGCTTTGCCTGCGTGCGTGCTCGGCGAGATTCTGCTGAGTTGCGTCAAACGAAACACCACGAATGCCGACGATTGCCCCTTCCTCGTCAAGAATCGGGGCCATATGCACTTCGGCCCAAACCGTGTGCCCGTCCCTCGCAATCCACCTGAATTCAACCGACCCGGTAGCACCGGCGAGCACGGCTTGAAACTCATGGACAACTCTTTCACGATCTGCTTCATGAATGAGCTCAAACGCAAACTCCCAATTGGATAGAAACGCCCCCGCGGTGTATCCCAGCATTGTTTCAACGTAGTCACTACAGAAAGTCGCTTTGCGTACCCCAGTCTCGGGGTCGATGCGCACTTCCCATACGACTCCGGGAATATTGGAAACCACTTCATTCAAATGCCGGTGCTGCTCGTCAACAACTACCGAGAGACGTTCACGTTCTCTTTCGGCCTGCCGGCGCCGGATACGCATGAACAATAGCCAGGCGATGAGCAACGCTTCGACGACGACCGCACCCACGAGGCCGACTAGATACCATTTGTACAATTCCCAGAACGACGGTTGTTTGAACCTGACGATGCTACCGGGTGGAAGGCTTTGCTCGCTGATGCCCCAACGTTGAAGTTCGCGCCAGTCGAACACGGTGACACTCGGAACAGCGTGAGGGGCGATGGCCTCCGGCTTTTCACCTGCCAACACGCGCAAGCCTACTCTTGCTCCTTCGACACCGAGCGCGTCAAAGCTGAGCAGTCTTCCGCCTACGATTCCAGCGCCCAGATGAGCCTCAGTAGTTCCGTAGATGGGGGCGTTTGATCCGGGTGAGACCTGCCTCAGATAATCGGGACTTTCGTAAGTATTGCCGTTGTTATCGCGGATGTTCGAGACGAAAAACACGATGGTATTTTGCGGCAACCCATTCAATGCTTTTTGCATTTCCACAGAGCTCAAGCCGGTAAGTTGTGTGAACTCAAGGCTCGATTGGTAAGCGCGAAAATCCTCTTGTGCACGGGCTGCCCAACTCTTGTCATCCTCAGAAGTCCCTTCGATCATGACCACTCGCCTGGTTCCGGGATGCAATGCGAGGGCAATCTCCAGATTCGGCTTAAGACCGATCTCGCCCCAAACCCCGGTCAAATTCGGCACGGCGTCGAGGTCGGCAACGAGACGTTGATCAACGGCTAAAAAAATGATCGGAGTGCCGGGAAAGAGTTCAGCGCGGTTTCTCAGGAAAACTCTGGTTGGGAATTGGCCGATAGTAAAGATTAGATCAAACTTCTTTCCCTCGTATTTTCGCTGAACCAGGGTGACGAACTCTTTCTCATAATCAGTGCCGGCGCGCGTGTTGCCCACGTATTCAGAAAATATCTCGATGGGAACGGGCGAGTCCTTGAGAGTCGTGCGCAAGGCCCGTTGGATTGTGGTTTGCGTGGCTGTGAATGAGTCACTGCTTAGTACTACAAGCACCCTTTTATTTTCGGCCGCGCCCTGCGCTATCGCTGGAACTAAGCACGGCGCCACCATCACTAGCGCCAGCCATAAGCCTTGCAGCAGTGTTCGAATCAACAAGTGAGATGCTTTTCGAATTCGCACCTTAGAACTCAACTCTCAGCCCGAACTGAAATTGCCGCGCTGGGGCCGCCGCGACAAACGCGAGCGGCGCCGTCGGCGGCAAACCGGCAACTCCTCTGAAATCAAACGGCCCGATCAGGAACTTCGGGTCGCACCCATTGATGAACCCCGGATCGGCCGTGGTTCCGCAGACGATGTCGTTCACGCGCAAAAAATTGACATGATTAAAGAGGTTCGTCGCCTCTACGATGAACTCCACACTTGGTCCATCGGATTCCGAGCGCAAATAAAATTGCTTACTAAGTCGTAGATCAAAGTTGTAGAAGTTCTCACCAACCCCTGAATTACGTGGCGCGTAAAACGGCCGATCGGTGGTATTCAAATCGCCATTTACGTCTCGGCCTATGAATAGATTGAACGGAAAGCCGTTGCGCAGAGTGATGATCGGGCTCAGCGTAATGTCTGCCAGCGCCCGCGAGGTCCAGTGGTATCCAGCGCCAGACTTAAACGGGCTTTCAAAAGTTCCGCTCGCCACAAAACTATGGCGAAGGTCGTACGCCGAGAGTCCCCTCTCAAGGTAGCGTCGAGTCGGAAGGTATGGAGTCAGGCCGCCGTTGGAGTCGGTCACATCGTCAAGCGCCTTGCTGTAAGTGTAGCTGGCCCGAAACTGAAAACGGTTGCGAAACCGTTTTGTCAGGGACGTAGTCATCCCGTAATAGATCGAGTTGCCCTCGGATGAATGAACAATCTCTTGTGCGATTGCAGGGTCAATGCGCTCGAGCCGTGGGCCAAAAAGATCGCTGCCAGGCATACCCGGAACAGTTACCAACTGACCGCTCTCCCGGTAATTCCCTTCAAGAGCGATGGGCAGATGAATTCCGTGGTACATCTGAAAAGCAATTTCGAGGGCGAAGTCTTGCCCCAGTTGTTGGGACAACCCGAGACTGGCTTGAACTGTGTAAGGATTGTCGTAGTCCGCGGCGGCTGCGGTTACACGCCGGTTCGGCTGACCGGTTTCCGGGATTATTCCGAAGGCGCGAATGTCCGCTTCCGTCAGCCGCTCGAAAGGAAGTTTTCCGAGACTGACGCCGTAGGCCCACAAGGCCGGTGCTGATTGTGCGCCGTCCTGCAGCGAGCGCGATTGAGAACGAATGAACTGACCGTCATCGCTTAGTAGTCTGGCTGAGAGTAGAACGTGAAGGCCGACTGAAGCGTAGAAGGTGCCGAAACCGCCGCGGATCACTGTCTCACCCTTGCCGAAAGGATCCCAGGCAAAGCCCACACGCGGAGAGACGCTGGTATTCCGATCAAAAGGATCGGGTTCTCCATCATAGTTGAGCCGCGCACCCAGGTTGAGAGTCAGTCGCGGAGTTGCCTTCCAGGAAACCTGTCCAAAAGCGCCAAGACTTTGCTGCCAGGCCCGAAAGCCCGAGTTTCCAAATCCCTGCGTCCAGGACGAGGGAAGGCCCAGGTTGAAGGCTTGAAGCGAAGTCAACGTTGTGTCTGACGGTGGCGCCAACGGACCGCTCAGCAGGGCTAAGTCGGTTGCAGAGAGCGCGCGAAAAAGAGGCAGTCCAGCGGAGAATTGGTAAGTGCCTGGAAACCCTATCTCGGTGATCATCAGTGCGTCAACAGGTCTATAGGAGGCGCCGAATTTGAAATCTTTTGAACCCTGATTCCAACTCAGGATGTCTTCAAACTGGTAGCGCTTCTGCTTGATGATGAAAGGAACAGTGCTGAAGCTTCCGTAATTCAGCAGGCCACCGATAACAATTTGTGAGCCTCCGGGAGCACGTGAAACTTGCCGGTAATCGTCATAGGCAAACTGGGCTCGCAGTTCGTTCACGACACTGTTGCTGAAGACGTGATTCCACGTTCCAACCACGGTGTAATCGTCAGCGGTTTCTATGATTCCATTGGTCGGAGCCTCGACGTTGTCGCTGCGGAGTTGGTCATTGTCTTCCAGCGCCATGGTGAAGCGCCCGCTGATTAAGTCGCGTTCACCTCGGTTGTAATCGAGCCGTGTGGTCCAATTGTATTTACGGCTTGGCGCGGTAAATTGGCCTTCGCTCTCCCGCAGCAGTTGCATTGTGGTTGCGTAATTCGAGGAGCTGAGCGTCGTCTGCAACAGGGAGGCAATGCGCCGTGTCGCGTCGGAAGCGTTTGACCCGAGACTTAGAGTTTGCAGATATGCCGACTGCGCCGCGGTGGGAATCAGTAAAGAACTATTACCGGTGTACGAGCGGATCCTGGCGATGTCGTACTTGAGAGCTTCGAATGAAGTAAAGAAGAAGGCTTTGTTTTTGACCAATGGTCCGCCCAGGGAAAACCCCGGAGAGATTCTCTGTTCAAACGCTTCCTTGCCCGTCGCATTCAACGGATCACGAGCCGATGTTTCCTGAGAGCGATAAAACAGGTAGCCCGATCCATGAAACGAATTGGTCCCGCCGCGCGTGACGACGTTGAGTGCCGTGCTCGCGGTGAAGCCGTACTCGGCGGCGTAGGCGTTGCGATTGACCTGAAACTCCTGCACCGCTTCCACGCTCAGGTTTCTGATTCTGAGACTGCCGGTCCCCGAATCGTTCTCGCCCCCATCGATCGAAATGTAATTGCTTCGACCATTAGCGGCGCCGACGGAAAAACCAGAGGTAGAAACGAAAAGCACACGCGACTGCTGCACACGCGCCGCAGCGACGTCAGCGACGCCCGGCAGAGTGAAAACGTAGGAGGTGAAATTACGCGACAGGTTCGGTAGATTTTCGATTTGTCCGCGCTCGATGGTGTCGGACTGCTGCGTACGCTCGGTTTCGACGAGGGCAGGCGCAACGCCGACGCTCACCACTTCATCGATCGGTCCGATCTGTAGCCTGATGTTATAGACGGCAATCTGCCCCACAGTCAGCACTAGCGCCTGCAAAACCTGCGGCTTGAATCCAGTGTCCTCAACGTGAAGCTCGTAGGTACCAGGCTGCAAAAGGGGCACCTGGTAGGCTCCGTCCTCACCCGTCACGACGCTTCGCTTGACGCCCCGCTTGACCATGATGACGGTGACATTCGCGCCCTGCACTGCGGCGCCAAACTGATCCGTTACGTTGCCTTTTAGGGTCGAGTGTGCAACGTCCGCCTGACCTAACGCGATGCCCTCAACGCAGATCAGGACCAACACAGCCAGCAAGCGAGAACGCCGTTTGAGAGAAGTTATGGTACTGAGTTGTGTAGCGACGATTGGAGACGCACGGAAATCTCTGACGCGATCGCCAGATACACTGGTAGTAGTCTCATGGGGGAAACGCATCTCAAACTCTACGTCGTCTTATACCGAACGCCCGGCTGACTGCAGTGATCTCGACAGTGGGGAGAATCGCCCCATACTGATCATTGACTTGTCCTTCCGGCGTCGCTGTGGATCTTGCGTATACAGAACTACTGGGCGGGAGGCAGAGAACCTGAAGTGAGGTGATCAGCAATACCATGAGCAAATTTTTTTTAACAGGCCCCAACACAACAACCACCGAGGGCACTCCGATATTCTCGAACCGACAATAATGCCGGGCCTGCTCCCACTCTTTATCGGTTCGGAAGGGCAATCTCATAGCTCCCCGCACGTGAGCTTTTAGATCGACCCCTCCTCAACGGAGGTGTTGGGCGAAACACTTCGGGAAAGAGGAGAGGCGGCAGTAATGAGCTTACGCAAGTCAACTAATGCTTTCCGGTTATTATATATCTCTATGTGCGGCGCCGCACACAGTAAAATTACGGGGAAGCCCTACTTATTTTTGAAGTGCACCACTCCGAGCAGAGGCGTGCCTATCCGAGAAGACATGGAGCACAAACATCAGCGTCGCCCTCCTCCTCCTCTGCCGCCGCCGCCTCTCGAGAAACCTCCCCCTCCTCCTCTGGAACCACCGCTGCCTCTCGACACTCCTGAAGAACGATAGCCTCCGAGATTACCTCCACCTCCCCTGTTGTAACTGCCCCCATCACGCGTACGCTGCTCGCCCTGTGCGCGTGTGGATCGATCGCGCTCGAGGTTACCGTACGTTGAGCGATCCATTTGTCTCTCGCGCTGCCTGGCGCCTTCATTCAGCATGCTGTCGCGCGTCGAGACGCTGCCACCGGGTCTCTGAACCTGGTTCCAACTGCCGTTGTCCCATTTGCTCCAATTCCCGCTCTGGTCGCGCCTATAAACGTTGCCGTCTCGTCCGGCATATACGTTGTCGTTGCGTGTGCCGAGAAAACCACTGCCGTCCTGTCCCTTTTGCCTGATCATTCCGCCCTGATCTCCGCGGGTAACGCGAGTGGTGGTGTCGGTCTGTAGATTAGTGAAGCGCTTAGTGCTGGCCCAGTCGTCTCCACGCTGAACGTAGGTCGAGCCCCAACTTCCGTAGACTCCACTACCCTGGCGTGTGGCAGCGTACGTCCCGGTACGCGGGTTATAGGCTTGCGCCGCTCCACGTGCGCCGTATGGTCCATACGCAAAAGCACCGCGTGCATACGTGCCGGTACTCGGGTTATATCTGGCGCCGAAGCCGACACCGCCGTATGGTCCATAGATCCTGCCTGCGGTGCCATATATGCCGGTGTACGCGTTGTACCATGCGCCATATCCGTAGGTTCGCCAGTACGGGTAATAAATCGGGTAATAACCGCCGCCCCAGTAGTAGGGCGGGTAATACCAACCCGTGCCCCAGACGGCGCAACCCCAACCGATCATCATTCCCGAGTAGCCCCCGACTGCCGCATACGTCACCCAGTCGTCGTTACTATCGTCATCTGCCTCCACCGTCACATACGTCACGCTGTGGGACGCAGAGCTGGCGGGGATTTTGTAGATCTCCGGGGGAACTGAACTGGCAATGGTCCATGGGCCACCCGCGCCACTGGACATAAACCAAATCCCCTGAAAGCACATGTAGTAACCGTCGCCGACCTTGATGATGTCCTTGTCGGTGTTTACGGCGCGCTGGAGTTGAGTCGGCGGGATGCTTTCGAACTGCGGCTCGCCCTGATAGATCACCTCAGGGGCTTTGATCTGCTCTCTATTGACGCGTGCGATCTGTGGGACCTGGGCCAGCAGCACCGCTTCCGCCGCCTGCTGAGTTCCAGGAACTGAAGCCAGCACGCGTGAACGCGGATGCTCGAGCGAGATCTTTCTGAAGTCCTCCGGCAAGGTTGACGTAGCGAAGGTCCAGTGTCCATTGAAATTGGGAGCCTTGAACCATCTGCCCGCCACGAGATAATAAAGCGGGCCGTCCGGCCCGGTGGCAAACAGGTCACTCTCCGTGTTACTTACCCAAAGCAGTCGAGTGCCCGGAACCGGAATAAACTTCGGCTTGCCTTCAATCAGGATGAGTTCAGCGGGCGTGGTACTGAAGTAAACCGTCGGCGCATGAGTCACAGGTTTACCCGGCAAGCTCGCCTTAACATCCTTCCAGTTGTCGTCGGCCGGGAGTTTGTCGAAGCTGTCCGGCAGTTTGGCCGCATAGGACCATGGACCTTTTAGATCCGTAGCTCTCAGCCAGGTCGTGTCGTTGCGCAAGTAATAAAGTCCGGTTGGTCCATGCTGAAATAGATCCCAATTGGTATTGACGGCGAACTTCAACTCGTTTTCCTTGATGGGACTCCAGATCGGATCTCCATCAAAGCTCAGAAGTATCGCTGGTGTCCGGCTGAGAAATATTCCCGGCGGATCGCTCTTGAGACCTTCTACGTTCTTCGGAATGATCTGGCTCTTGTCTACCTGGACCAGTACGCGATCGAGAGCAATCATTCGATCTGCATCGGGAATCGTCTTTTCAATCTCGCTGGTGATCTCCCTTGCCTGTTCCTTTGAGAGTGTTTGAAAATTTGACTCGGTAATCTTTAGCGTAGAGAACTTCACCAGCCGTTGCTCTAATGAGACCAGCGTATCGGCCTCGAACTTAATCGTGCCCAAAGTCGACTTCTTCTCGCCCTTTGCCACATATGAAACCGCGGCCAGCGCGACCATATGTTTCTGATCCTCCCAACTTGCAACTTGAGGTTGGAAAAGTATGACCTGGGCTTCGCTCGGCAGGCTGTAACCGCGCGGCCAGCCTCTATCTCGGGGCTCCTGCGCCGAACGAGCCTCGGCCGGCGGAGTTGTTCCTGCTACTCCCAGTTGTGCGAGCGCTGAAGTGGATAGGGCTACTGACAGACTTAACACTAAGACAAGCATTGCCGAAACTAAAGTACGCTGCATGTTGATATCTCCTGCCGTAACACAAAGCCATCACTTAAACTTGTTCTAATAATCGTACGCACCTGCGTGCAGAGGTTTACCTGTCAGTTTTGACAGGGGAATTTACTGAGCTACAAACGAAACCTTGACCCTTCGCTGGCTCGTATTGCTGGCGCCTTCGAGTGTCAGTCGCGAAATTGACTTGCCGTCATCGCGGAGAAAGATTTTCCCATTACCCTGCACGCCGCTCCCGGTGGCGCCCCCCGTGATCTTTACGTCGATCTCTTGATGTCCTTTTTCATTTTCGACCCACGTTCCCTTAAGGAAGAACGTGATGTCTGATACCAGGATGAACTCAACCTGGCCATCTTCCATCACCTTTACGATTACTGAATGCAAATCCATTTTTTCCCGACCGACTTCGATCGTCCCCTGGCCGTCGGCGATCATCTGTCGAGTGCTGCGCTCCTGCGGGATGACCATCCCGGCGGTTGCTAACAAAAGGAGGAGAATCAGAGAAGGAGTAGAGATGAGCTTTAGAGTTGCTTTCATTTGGTCTCCATTTGCACTGTTGCGCTAACCAGTTCATGTAATGATCGAGCCGGCCACTTGGGGTTCAGCGCGATCCAGTTGAGAGAGCTCAACTTGTGTACCACCCAGGCCTTGTAAGTCGCTTATTTGCGCCAACGCCTGGTCGTCCAAGTCCGGAAATGTTCGCGTCGCTGAGCACTCGAGTAGATACAATTCTTTGCTGAGCAACGCTCTGCGTCGATCGGGCAACGTCTCGATCAGGTTCTCCAACATAGCGCGCGAACGGCGCATGACCTGAATGCTATCGCGGCCATATTGTCTAACTTCGGTGACGGCCAGGTTCACGAAGTCTTCCCAATTCGGTGTGCGATATGCCAATCGCAGTTGGCCGGACCGGTCTACTTCACGACCTTCTGCAAGGTAGCGACTGCCAACGTCTCGAAGTAGGTGATGGATCTGGTCTATCGCCAGCACAGCCGTAGTAGGATCGTTGACGGCGGGCGACAGGGCTTTGGAAGCGATATCCACAATAATGCGGAACGCAAACATGGGATCCTGCTCAAGGGTACGCTCCTGGCCCAAAGCCACCGAGTTTCGCAGTGCATCGCTCGGTAGATCGTCCCCTCCTTCGAAGACCCTGAACAAAGGATCGCCGGCAGCAATGAAGTCGCCTACTTCCGGCACCAGCTCAATGACACAGTTCCATCGCTCCGCATGTGAAACCAGTCCTTTCAAATCAAACGCCAACACCACGCCATCCTCTTGGTTGAGGACTATGCGTCGTGGAGTTCCAACCAGGCGCTTTACGACTTTGGGCGGCGTTTGCTCATTATCAAACGGATTCGGATAAACAGTCCGAATGACGTGACGGCCGGCCATGGATACAGCTCTCAAAGTGGTGCTCGGTCGGAGTGTCTTGCCCATGCTATCGACGAAGTAAAGAAACAAAGCCAGCGTCAACAGAAAACCATAGGCGGCTGCGTAGCTCATCAACCAGGGTACCGAGTCGTCGATCCGAACCAGGACAGCCATCGAAAACGTGAAGGTAAAAACAAATGCTGTCAGAGAGAATTTTCGGATGCGGCTTCGATAAACAAACGTAATGATTCGTGGTGTCAGTTGTACGCTTGCAAGTTGCACGGCGAGTAGCAGGGCGGACAAACTTACGACCACCAGGGTGAACAACGACCCCGCGATCGTTCCCATGAGGACCCGCCCCGTTTCAGGACTCATCTCGAGCTGCCAACCGAGGATCCCCTGTTGTTGCGTCAGGAGCTTCACCACCAACAGTGCCGCACCAATGCTCAGCACCGGGAAGAGCCAGATCGAATTATTCACGTAGAACCTGATGCGGTATCGCAAAAGCCAATTCATTGGAGCTTCCTCAATCTACTGAAGTCTATTGAGGTCGAAAGCGAGCAGTAACTGGTAGTTTTAACAGGAAGTGAGGAGGTGAGAGCTTACTGCGCAATCAGCACAGCAAAGTTGAAGCGATAAACCTCGTCAATATCTTTGCCTCGGTTGGCTTTGCATCAAAGTCGGAATTTAAATTTGTGCAGCGCCAAAGGCGCGAAACATGGTAGCCAGGGGCAAGCACTGAGCGGAGCGAAGTGCGTCGCCCCTGGATAAAAGGCGAAACAGCTATGAAGCTCTGAAAGAGCGAAATAACATATCTCGCACTTTCAGTGCTCTCTTCAATGGATATCGTACGGACCAGGGGCGACGCGCTTCGCTCCGCTCAGCGCTTGCCCCTGGCTACCATATTTTCGCGCCTTTGGCGCTCTAACATAAATGTCTTACTTTTTAGGCAAAGCCCCTCGCGTTGGCTTTGCACAAAGAGTTCTTTTCGACTCAGGTTTCCGGCTTCGCCGCCTGATCTGAGGCGGGGCTCGGCTCCATCCTTACTATTACCAAATTAAGGTTTCATCAGCTGATCGTAAATCAATTGATAGGAGTCTGGAGGTATTCCCAGATCACCACGGAACGGGCGGTCGAGGGCCAGGATCATAAAAATTATGAGCCCGATGAAGATCGCGAGGAGGAGCACCTCGATTATGTGCAGCCGCGGATCCTGCACTCTAAAAAAGAATGAAGCGCTCAACCCGATAAACGCGCCCAGGACAATCACCGCCCACATCACGCCAGGCAAACCAGTGTTCACTGCATCAACTCGCAGACGACGAGCCAGGATCAGCTCGTTGTAAGCGCGGAGGGTTTCGGCGTGTAACAGCTTCTGACTCTCGGTGGTCGGTTCAAATGAGAACAGCGTGGCCTGGAAGGTGTTCATGAGGGAAACGCCGGCTGTCGGCACCTCCCGCCGCCGTTGTGCCGGCCACGCTTCGTAAATGATTTGATGAGTATAGTCCCGTAGTTCGGTCTGTAATGTTTGGCGAACAGAATCGGGATAACCGTTGGCGTCACGGTAAATCCTTGCCAGGGCTGTAGCCTCTCCGGATACAACTTTTGAAACATCCGAGTAGGTTTGCCAGACACTCACGGCGATGAGTGCGACTGCCAGTCCGTAGAACACCATCACCGACTGCAACATCGCGCCGGTGAAGTCGGAATCCCCGGCTTCAACTCGCAGCCGCGGGAGTAGCCAGCGCCGGACAACCATTAACCCAACTACGGCGAAAAGGCAGAGCGTTGCAATTATCACCAGCCCGACAAGCAGCAACGGAAGATCGAAGAGAGATTCAAACATGGCTATCGCTCTTTTGCATTCGGATTTGAAAGAGCGCATTAACGATTGCAAAAATGAAAGCCGTTGAAAGGCCACAGAGCAGAACGCCTGAAACTCCTTCAAGTCCGCCAAGCAGCCGCCAGCGTTGCGGCAGCACAACATCTCCGTAACCGATCGTTGTATAGCTTCCGAGCGAAAAATAGAAAGAGGTTTCGTAATCCGCGAAGAGATCACGCCAATAGTAAAAAGTGGCCCAGATACTTGTCTCGACCAGATGCAAGAGGATGACAAGGGCAAAAACGAGGATGAGTAGCAGCCCGAAGATCAGGATGCTCGAACGTTGTTCAAGAAGTGGACGCTGCCTGAGCAGCCAATCAACAAGGATGAGCATACCGGTGGTGTGGATAATCACGCAGACGGCAACGATTATGAATGCGATAAATAGTTCACGGGCCATTGATTCACGCTTACTGTTGCCAGCCACCGCCAAGGGCTCGGTATAGTTGGACCACGGCAGTAAGCTCATTGAGCCTGATCTGAGCGAGCGTAACCTCCGCCTCAAACAGATCGCGGTCGGAATCCAGCGCGTTGAGCAGTGTGTCCACACCACCTCGATACCGGAGATAGGCAAGACGCGAGCGCTCTTGCAGCGCTTGCACGAGCAGTTCCTGTTGTGTGCGCACTTCGACGTTTTTGCGATAACCGACGAGAGCATCCGAGACTTCACGAAAAGCACCTTGTACTGTGCTTTGATAGCTAACTATGGCTGACTCCTGTTGCGACTTATTCAACCTCACATTTGACTTCAGCCTTCCCGCGGTAAAGATCGGCTGCGTCACCTGTGTACCAAATCCCCAAACACTTCCGGCGCCGGTAAACAAGCTTGATAGCGCGGTGCTATCCCCTCCTAAAAAACCACTCAGCGAGATGCGTGGAAAGTATGCTGCCCGGGCTGCTTCAACGCTGAAGTTCGTCGCCACCAAAGTCTGTTCGGCGGAGCGAATGTCGGGTCGACGTTGCAACAGATCTGACGGCAAACCCGGAGGCACGGTCGGAATGAGTCCTTGCGCAACCAGCTCCCTGCCACGCGCAACTGGGGCCGGATTCTGGCCCAGCAATAAATTGATCAGGTTCTCCTGTTGTTCGATAGCGCGTTGCAGATCCGGAATGGTGGCGGTCGCTGCATAAACAAGCTGTTCAGCCTCGCGGAACTCCAGCTCTGTCGACACTCCTTTGTCGGCGCGCAGCTTGATTATTCGCAGCGATTCCTGACGCGTTGCCAGTGTTCGCCTGGAGATTTCTAATTCAAGGTCTAACTCTCGTAACTGAAAGTAGGCAGTCGCAACCGTGCTTACGACTGTAGCCAACACGTCGTACCGCTCTTCTTCAGCTGCCTTAAGGTCAGCGTTGCGGGCGTTCTTTATCTTTCGTACTCGCCCCCAGATATCGATCTCAAAGTTAAGCAGGTTTAGCAGCACCTGGCCGAAGCTCGTGTTTCGATGTGTTCCGCTGGTCAGTTCGCCAAGCGAACCATCCTTTGGTATTCGTTGGGTAAGCACACCGGCGGAGCCGACAAAATTTGGAAACTGATCGGCACGGGCCAGGCCAAGTTGAGCGCGCGCGGCATTGATCCTCGCCACCGCCTGACGGACGTCATAGTTCTGAGCAATTGCCGTACGAATCAAATTCTGCAACTGATCATCCTTGAAGACTTCGAACCATTGCAGGTCACCGAAAGACTTCTCACCGGGCTGAGGAGTTGTTTCGGCGGCGCGATAGACATCCGGCTTTTGCATTGGCGCCTGCTGATCGATCTTCTTTTGACCCAGTACAGAATTGCCCAGCAGGACGATGATGAGAGCCGAAATCGAAATTGGACGTTTCACTAGTGTGCACCTCCCGTTTCGACGATTGGTTCGGGAATCACTTTGGCAACTACCGGCTTTCTCGCCCAAAAGCGCAAGTTGAGCTTTTGCATGAACGTGAAGTTGCCGGGAATGATGAACACGCCGAGGAAAGTGGCCACCAGCATGCCCCAGAATACAGCGGTGCCCATAACGTTTTGCGCTCCCGAGCCGGCGCCGCTGGAGAGCATCAGCGGTACGACACCCAAAATGAACGCAAACGCGGTCATCAAAATCGGGCGGAAGCGCAGGCGCGCTGATTCGAGAGCGGCGTCCCCAATTTCCATGCCCTCATCTTGTTTCGCCTTGGCAAACTCCACGATCAGAATCGCGTTCTTGGCCGCGAGGCCGATCAACATGATCAGGCCGACCTGCACGTAGACGTTGTTGTCATAGCCCATCAGCCAGACCCCAAAGAATGCACCCAGTGCGACCAAAGGCGAGCCCAACAGTACCGCCCAGGGCAGCTTCCAGCTTTCGTACAACGCAGCCAGCAGCAGGAAGACGGCCACGATGGCGAGGACGAGTGTCGGCGCAGCAGGTGGCGCCACTTTCTCCTGATATGACAACTGGGTGTACGCAAAACTCATCTCTTTTGGCATCGTCTCGGCGAAGACCTCCTCGAGTGTCTTCAGCGCCTGCCCGGATGTATATCCGCGGCCTGGTATTCCACTGATCTCAACAGAGCGTAGCAGGTTGAACCTCGTGGTGATCTCTGTTCCCGGAACTTCAGTGACAGTCACCAAAGTAGAGAGAGGGATCATTTGGCTGGTAGTCTTCGACCGGACGTAGATCTGTCCGATATCTTCGGGCTTCAGCCGGGCTCCGGCGTCAGCCTGGACGTAGACGCGGTACAGACGCCCGAAACGATTGAAGTCGTTGACGAACGCTCCTCCCAGAAAGGAGGACATTGATTGGAAGACATCGTTTACTGGAACGCCCAGCGTACGCGCCTTCTCGCGATCGAGGCTCACCTTTATCTGCGGATAGTTTGGATCAAACGAGGTGAAGAGATTGGCCAGTTCCGGCCGCTGTCGTCCCGCTGCAATGAACTTTTGGGTCTGCTCGCCCATCTGCTGGATCGTCATGGTGCCGCTACGATCCTGTAGCAGAAAATTGAACCCAGCGGAGGCGCCAAAACCCGATAAGGTCGGAATGTTAAAAGGAAAGACGACCGCCTCCGGTATGGAGGTAAACTGGCTCTGCAGAGACGCCATGATTCCCTTTAACTTCTCCTTTGGATCTTTACGCTCTTCCCACGGCTTTAACCGCATGAAGATCGTGCCGTAGTTTGGTTGGTAGGTGTTGGTGACAATACCTAAACCAACAATCGTCTGGTAGGAATCCATACCCTCGGTTTTGGCAACGATCGCTTCCACCTTCTTCATGACCTCATCCGTGCGCTGCAGCGACGCACCTGGAGGCAGTTGAACTCCGACACCTACGATTCCCTGATCTTCCTCAGGTACAAATCCGGCGGGGATCCTGCTGCCAAGGAGGCCCGCACCCACGACCACCACCCCCACCACGACGAGCGAAAGAATCGCCTTTCGTACAAGGATGCTCGAGGTCTTCACGTAGCCCCTGGTCACAACGTCGAAC
>Ga0105248_10000731_pt1 | contig 36959 bp, 40 predicted proteins | sample KBSS34metaG_FD_81524 | JGI IMG/M metagenome (GOLD analysis project Ga0105248, IMG submission 81524) | Switchgrass rhizosphere microbial communities from Kellogg Biological Station, Michigan, USA - KBS S3-4 metaG | ecosystem: Host-associated > Plants > Roots > Rhizosphere > Soil | place...
TGGCGAAGAAGAAGCACCGCAAGCTCCTTCGCAAGACGCGTCACCAGCGTCGCAACAAGAAGTAGTCCCCTCCGGGATGTCGCGCGTCAGGCTTCGGCCCGACGCGCTCTTCTCGTTAAGGCAGCTGCTTCTTCGCGCTCTTGACCGTGCTGTTCTTGACCGCGCCCCTCTTGAGCGAGCCCTTCCTGACGGCCCGGGCTTCGCGGCGCACCCGGCGCTGCGCCTCGCGGATGCTCGCCGGGCGCAACCTGAGCACCGGCCAGCCGCGTTGCTGAGCGTGGTGGGCGAGGATCACGTCCGGGTTCACCACGACGGGGTGCCCCACGAGTTCGAGCAGCGGGATGTCGTTGCGGCTGTCTGAATACGCCCAACTGTCCGCCAGATCGGCACCACTCGACTCGGCGAGTTCGCGCACCGCAGCGGCCTTGCGCTCGTTGTGCAGCACATGACCGATCAGCTCGCCGGTATAGACGCCGTCTTCGACCTCGATCCGCGTGCCGAGCGCCCCGGTCAAGCCGAGGCGGCGGGCGATCAGATCGCCGATCTCCCACGGGGTCGCCGACACCAGCCAGACCTCATGGCCCTTGGAGACGTGCTCCTGGGTGAGGTCGACGGTTTCGGGATAGAGCCTGGGTTTGATCCGGTGCTCCCAGATCGACTCGGCGAGTTCGAGGATCTCGGTCTGCGTGTGACCGCCCACCAGGCCGAGCGCCCGCTCGCGGGCGGTCACCAGGTGCTCGTCGTTCTCGCCGACCTGGATGAAGCGGCGCTGGTGCCACGCGAACAGGGCGACGTCGCGAAACCGGATGACGCGCTTGGCCCAGGCCTCGCGGCCCAACTGGAACAGGCTGGTGCCGCGCATCAACGTGTTGTCCACGTCGAAGAAGGCCAGGATGGGGTGGTCGCTGGGAGCCGGTAAGGGCGCGGGGCTCGTCGGCTCGGACATCGCTTCATGGTATCTGCGCCGGCGCGCGTAACCTCGGACCGTGACCCGCCTCACTTTCGTCGGCAAGCCGGACTGCCACCTGTGCGACGACGCCCGCGCGGTCGTCGACCAGGTGCTCGCCGACTTCCCCGGTGTCGAGGTCGTCGAGCGCTCGATCCTCGATGAGCCGGCGTTGTTCGAGGCGTATGTCGATGAGATCCCGGTGCTGCTGATCGACGATCGGGTGCACACCATCTGGAGAGTGGATGCCGGCCGGCTGCGCGCCGCGCTCACTGCGGCCATCGACACCGGCCCCGCGTCCTCCTAGGCTCTGCTCATGGAGCGCACGACCGTTCTCGCGATCTGCGGGAGCCTGCGCCAGGACTCCCTGCACCGGGCATTGCTGACGGCCGTCGAGCGGCGCTCACCCGGGCTGCGGCTGGTCGGTGCGGAGCTCGTTCGCGACCTCCCCCTGCTCGACCCCGACCTGGACACGCCCGACCGTCTGCCCTCGGTGGTGCGGGAGTTCCGGCTGCTCGCGGAATCGGCCCGGGGCGGCATCATCTCGTCGCCCGAGTACGTGCATGCGGCATCCGGGGTGACCAAGAACGCGCTCGACTGGCTGGCCGGCTCGACCGGCCTGTACGGCAAGCCGGTGCTTCTGATGAGCGCCTCACCCGGTCAGACCGGCGGCATCCGGGGGCTCGCCGCGCTGGTTCCGACGCTGCTCGCGCTCGACGCGGTGCTTGTCGACCCGATCTCGGTCTCGCGTGCCTCTGCGCGGATCCTGCCCGACGGCGAGGTGGTCGAGGCAGGCCTCGATCTGCGACTCGACATCGCGCTCGAGCAGTTCTCACAGGCGATCGACGTAGCCGGGTCGGTGGTCCGCGCCTAGGCTGGCAGAACGCAGCATTGATGCTGCACCGAGAGGACCTCGCCATGAAATTCCAGATCGTCAAAGGCAAGAGCTCGACCCAGCCGTACTTCTGGCGGATCGTCGCAGCCAACGGGCAGACCCTCGCCGTCAGCGAGAACTACGTGGCCAAGGCCTCGGCGAAGAGCGCCGTCGAGTCGGTCATCAAGGGCGCGGGCGGCGCCACGGTCGAAGACCTGACGTAACAAGCTCCAGCGCGCGCTACGGCGCCAGGCGGTTCGGGCCTCGGAACAGGTAGGTCACCTCGCGGATCGACGGCTGGTGCAGCAGCAGCATGATCACGCGCGACAGACCCATGCCGAATCCGCCGTGCGGCGGCACGCCGTAGCGGAAGAAATCGAGGTAGGTCCCGATCTCGTCGGGATTGAGTCCCTTGTCTTTGGCCTGCTCGATGAGCACGTCGATGCGGTGCTCGCGCTGAGCGCCCGTCGAGATCTCGACCCCGTTGAAGATCAGGTCGTAGCTGTTGGTCAGCCCCGGGTCGTCGGAGTGACGGCGGTGGTAGTAGGGGCGGATGCTCGAGGCGTAGTCGGTCAGGAACACGAACTCGTGCCCGAACTCTTCGTTCACGTACTCCGAGATCTGGCGCTCGCCCTCCGGGTCCATGTCGGCGTCGGCGCGCGGCACGACGTAGCCGCGCTTGGCGACGATCTCTTTGGCCTCGGCCAGCGGGATGCGGGGGAACGGCACGCTCGGCACCGTCACCTCGAGCCCGAACAGGGCCTCGATCTCGGCGCCGTGCTTCTGCTTGATCGCCGTGAAGCCCGCCACGAGCAGTTGCTCGTGCACGGCCATCACGTCTTCGTGCGAGTCGATCCAGCTGAGCTCGGTGTCGACCGACACGAACTCGGTGGCGTGACGCGAGGTGAATGAGGGATCGGCGCGGAACGCCGGTCCGACCTCGAACACGCCGCCGAAGCCGGCGGCCTGGCCCATCTGCTTGAAGTGCTGCGGGCTCTGCGCCAGGTAGGCGGTGGTCTCGAAGTACGGCACCTGGAACAGCTCGGCGCGCGACTCCGACGCGGAGTCCATGAGCTTCGGGGTCTGGATCTCGATGAAGTCGTGCTCGATCCACCAGGTGCGCAGCGCGTGCAAGAAGGTGGTCTGCACGCGGAACAGCAGGTTCATCTCGGGGCGGCGCAGGTCGATCCAGCGGTAGTCGAGGCGCTTGTCGACGCTGGAGTCTTCGGCGATCGGCATGTCGAGGGCGAGAGCCGCGACGTCGAGTTCGTCGATCTTGACCTCGAGGCCTCCGAGTTTGACCCGCTCGTCGTGCTTGAGTTCGCCGGTCGCGGTGAGGAAGGTGCCGGTGGTCAGGGTCGAGATGGTCGCCGCAACGGCGTCCGGGGCGCTGCCCTCTTCGACGTCGGTGCGCGGGTGCACCAGCTGCACCGCGCCGGACTCGTCGCGGAGCACGATGAACTGCACCTTCTTCTGATCGCGCACCGTGTCGACCCAGCCGGACACCGAGACGGGTCCATCGGGAGCGGCGGCGAGGTTCTTCACGAGGGTGCGAGCGGTCACGGTCTTCGAGCCTACCGGCCAGCGACTGCGCCCTCAGGGGCCCGTTCGGGCGCCCGTAGAATCGAGGGGTGCCCGCCGACCTGATCCACCTCGTCCGTCATGGCGAGGTGTCCAACCCGACGGGTGTGCTCTACGGGCGGCTGCCCGACTTCCACCTGAGCGAGCTGGGTCGGCGCATGGCGAAGGTCGCGGCGGATTCGATGGCCGGTCGTCCCATTGCACGGGTGACATCGAGCCCGCTGCTGCGCACGCGCGAGAGCGCCGAGCCGTGGACCGCCGAGTTCCACCTTCCGCTGCAGATCGACGACCGGCTGATCGAGCCGACCAACCGCTTCGAGGGCGTCAATATCCGTCGCGCGATCCGCGCCAACCCGCTGTTGGCACGCCGGCTGATCAACCCGTGGAAGCCCTCGTGGGGCGAGCCTTTCGTGTCGATCGCCGCCAGGATGATGGCGGCCGTCGCCAGCGCGCATGCGTCGGTCGACCGCGGCGAGGTCGTGCTCGTGAGCCACCAGTTGCCGATCTGGATGGTCGCCAGGACGGTGCAGGGCAGGCGGCTCGCCACCGATCCGCGCCGCCGCCGGTGCAGCCTGTCGAGCATCACGACCGTGGCCTGGGATCCCCGAGCCGGCGGCGATGGCAGCGGCGCCTTCGCCGAGGTCGACTATCAGGAACCTGCGGCAGCATTGCTGGCAGAGTCCATCGATCTGGGAGCCGTGTGAACCGCCTCACGCCCGTCGCGCTGATCGCGGTCGCCGTCTCGCTCGCGCTCGCAGGCTGCACGAGCGATTCCCTGGCCACCGACTACAACTCGAGCGACGCGAACAGCAACTACGTCTCGCCGGACGGGACGACCAAGACCATCGCCCCGGCCGATCGCGGAGCAGCGGTGACGTGGTCGGGCACCACCGAGCGCGGCACGACCGTGTCGAGCAGTGACTACGCCGGCAAGGTGGTGGTGCTCAACTTCTGGTACGCCTCGTGCCCGCCCTGCCGCGCCGAGGCGTCCACCCTCGAGAAGCTCAACGCGGAATACTCCGCCAAGGGTGTCGTCTTCGTGGGAGTCAACGTGCAAGACACGGCGCCCACGGCCCGCAGCTTCGAGAAGGCGCACGGGGTGACCTACTCGTCGATCATGGATGCCGACGACGGCGCCGTGAAGCTGGCGTTCGCCGGCAAGATCTCGCCGACCGCGGTGCCGACCACGCTGATCATCGACGCGAAGGGCCGGGTCGCCGCGCGGTTCTCCGGCCTGATCACGAGCCCCTCACTGGTCGCGACGATCCTCGACGCCACCCTGGCCGAGAAGTGAACCCCGGGGCGGAGGTCGTCGGCGGAGCGCTCTGGCTGGCCATCCCGATCGCTCTCGCCGCCGGACTGCTGTCGTTCCTGTCGCCGTGCGTGCTGCCGCTGGTTCCGGGCTATCTGGGCTACGTGAGCGGCGTGACAAGCGGCCGCGAGAACACCCGGGGCCGGATGCTGGCAGGCGTCGGCCTATTCATCGCCGGCTTCTCGGTGGTCTTCCTGGCCGTCTCGCTGCTGTTCGGAACGGTCGGCGTCTTCGTCACCCAGTACACCGACATCATCCTGCGGATCGCCGGCATCGTCGTCATCCTGATGGGCATCGTCTTCATCGGCCAGGTCAGCTTTTTGCAGCGCACGATCAAGCCGGGATGGCAACCGCGCACCGGGCTGATCGGCGCCCCACTGCTCGGCATCGTCTTCGCGGTGGGCTGGACGCCGTGCGTCGGGCCGACCTTGATCGCCGTCCAGTCGCTGGTGCTCGATCAGGGCGACCTGGGGCGCGCGCTGATCATCGGCCTGGCGTACTGCGTCGGGCTCGGCATCCCCTTCCTGCTGGTGGCTATCGGCTTCGGCTGGGTCGGCGGCTCGGTGCGCTGGGTCAAGCGCCACATCCGAGCCATCAACATCGCAGGCGGGGTGCTGCTGATCCTGATCGGCGTGCTGATGGTCTCGGGGCTGTGGCGCGGCATCATCTCGGCGTTCGGGGCGGTGATCCTTGGCTTCCAGAACCCGCTCTAACCCGACCCCGAGCGACGACGGCACCTCGGTCGTCGGTGATCCGCTGCGGCCGTCCGACCACGTCGACGGCACGCCCGTCGACGACGGCGGGGGCGTCACCCAACCCCGGCTGAACCTGGTCGGCTATCTGCGGTTCTTCTGGCGGCAGCTGACGAGCATGCGCACCGCGCTCATCCTGCTGCTGCTGCTCGCCCTGGGCGCGGTGCCCGGTTCGCTGGTTCCGCAGCGCAGCTCCGATCCGAACGGGGTCGTCGCGTACCAGACGAACAACCCGGACACCTTCAAGATCCTGGATTCGCTCGGGCTGTTCAGCACCTTCACCTCGCCCTGGTTCTCGGCCATCTACCTGCTGCTGTTCGTCTCGCTTGTCGGGTGCATCATCCCGAGGTTGAAGCACCACCTCGACGCGCTGCGTGCCAAGCCTCCGAAGACGCCGGCCCGACTCGAGCGGCTGGTCGGCTTCACCTCGGTGACCACGACGACCGACCCCGCGGCCGCGATCGCCGAGGCCCGCTCGCTGCTGAAGCGGCAGGGCTACCGGGTCGCGAGCTACGAGAACTCGGTCTCGGCTGAACGCGGATACCTGCGCGAGACCGGCAACCTGATCTTCCACATCGCGCTGGTGGGCATCCTGCTGACGGTCGGGGTCTTCGGCAGCTTCGGCTACACCGGGCAGCGGATCCTGGTGCAGGGCGAGGCCTTCACCAACGTGATCGGCGACTACGACTCCTACGAGCCCGGGCGCTTCTCGGATGAGAACTCGCTGCAGCCGTTCCAGCTGCGCCTCGACACCTTCGAGCCGAAGTACCTGTTCCAGAACGGCGGATGGGCGCCAGAAGACTTCGCGGCGAACCTGAGCACGCGAGTGCCGGGCGGCTCGTGGACGAAGCAGACCCTCAAGGTCAACTCGCCGGTGGACATCGGCGGCACCCAGGTCTACCTGCTCGGCAACGGGTTCGCCCCGGTGGTGACGGTCAAGAACCCGAAGGGCGCCGTCGTCTACTCGGGCCCCGTCGCCTTCCTGTCGCAAGACAACAATCTGACGAGCACCGGTGTGATCAAGGTGCCGGACGGCCTGGCGAAGCAGGTGGCGTTCCAGGGCTTCTTCTGCCCGACGCCGGTGACGACCACCACGGGGTGCGCGTCGATCTCGCCCTACCTGTCGAAGAATGCCAAGGCTCTGCCCGTGCTCCAACTCTCGGTCTTCACTGGCGACCTCGGGCTCGACAAGGGAGCCGCGGTCAACGCGTACTCGCTCAACGAAGACGGGCTGACCAAGATCGCCGGATTCCGCACGAGTGTGCCGGGTCTCGACCTGCACGTCGGCGACTCCGCCGAGTTGCCGAACGGGCTCGGGTCGATCGAGTTCACCGGGATCGACCGCTTCGTGAGCGTCGACATCCATCACGATCCGACGCCCGCGTTCGCGCTGCTGTTCGCCCTGCTGATCCTGGGGGGACTGCTGCTCAGCCTGTTCGTCCCGCGTCGGCGGGTGTGGATCAAGGCCGTTCCGGGGCGGGGCACGCAGCTCACCCGCATCGAGTACGCCGGGCTGGCCCGCGGCGAGGACCCGACGCTGGCCCGCGCGGTCGCCGAACTGGCGCAGCGCCATCAGCAGCACCTCGACGACGTGCCCGGTGCAGCCGCCGATGACCCAGGAGAAGAGCGAACATAGGATGACCTCGTGACCCCCGCAACGCTCGCCGCGTACTCCGTCTTGGCCGTCTACTCGGCGATGGCCGTCTACGTCCTTGCCTTCATCGCCTTCGCCCTCGACCTGTCGAAGCGGTCGGCGATCGCGCAGAGTGCGAGCGCGGGCGCGCAAGCGCCCGCATCGCTGTCCCGTGCAACGACCGGTACCTCGGGAGCCGCAAAGACTGCCGTGCTCGATCGTGCTGCACCGCCCGCTGTCCCGACCTCATCGACCGTCGCGGGTCGGGCATCTCGGTTCCAACGGACCGCGTACGCGCTGGTCATCGTCGGCTGGGTCGTGCACGTGACGGCCCTCGTGCTGCGCGGGGTGGCATCCGGTCGCGTGCCGTGGTCGGACCTCTACGAGTTCGTCATGACGGGCACCGCGATCATGGTCGGTGTCTTCATCTTCGTTCAGCTCTGGCGCGACGTGAAGTTCCTCGGCGCCTACATCACCGCGATCGTCGTGCTCCTGCTCGGTCTGGCCAGCGTGAACTTCTACGTGCCGGTCGGGCCGCTCAACCCGGCGCTGCAGTCGGTCTGGCTGGTCATCCACGTGTTCGTCGCGACGCTCGGAACGGGCTTCTTCGCGGTGGGCGGCGGCCTGTCGATCGCCCAACTGCTGCAGACCCGTCGCGAGATGGGCGGGCTGGCTCGCGTGCCGTTCCTCGCGACGTTCCCGGCATCCGAGGTGCTCGAGAACATCGCCTATCGCGTGATCGTCGTCGGCTTCGCGTTCTGGACCTTCACCCTGATGGCCGGGGCGATCTGGGCCGAGCGTGCATGGGGCCGGTACTGGGGATGGGACACCAAGGAGGTCTGGACCTTCATCATCTGGGTCACCTTCGCGGGCTACATCCACGCGAGGGCGACACGGGGATGGCGCGGCTCGCGCTCGGCGTGGCTCGCCATCATCGGGTTCACCGCGGTGATGTTCAACTTCACGGTCGTGAATCTGTTCTTCAAGGGACTGCACGCCTACACCGGGCTGTGAGACGACGGCCCGTAACCGGCGGCTGGTAACCGGCGGCTCTGAGCAGTAATCCGGCCGAAAACGACTGATTCCGAAGGCATCCGACCCGCTACGCTGTCGGAATCGAGAGTCGGAGGTCGATGTCTTCCGTGAGTGCCACGCCCCAGCCGGTTGCCAGCAGCCTTGTCTCGACCGCGCCGCAGGTCGAGTTGCGCGGCCTGCGCAAGACCTTCGGACGCGTGGTCGCGGTCGACTCGGTCGATCTCGAGATCGGTGACGGCGAGTTCTTCGCCATGCTCGGGCCCTCCGGGTCGGGCAAGACCACCGTGCTCAGGATGATCGCCGGCTTCGAGCGCCCGACCAGCGGCAGCGTGATCCTGGGCGGTGTCGATGAGACCGCCCTGCCGGCCTTCCGCCGCGACGTGAGCACGGTGTTCCAGGACTACGCGCTCTTTCCGCACATGACCGTCGGCCAGAACGTGGCGTACGGCCTCAAGGTGCGCGGCGTGGGCGGCGCCGAGCGCGCCCGTCGCGTCGGCGAGGCGCTCGAGATGGTGCGACTGGGAGACCTGGGTGCGCGCAAACCCGGCGAGCTCTCGGGCGGGCAACGCCAGCGGGTCGCGCTGGCCAGGGCCCTCGTCACGCGCCCGAAGGTACTGCTGCTCGACGAGCCGCTCGGCGCGCTCGACCTCAAGCTGCGCGAGCAGATGCAGCTCGAGTTGAAATCCATCCAGCGCGAGGTGGGCATCACCTTCCTCTTCGTCACGCACGATCAGGATGAGGCCCTCACCCTCTGCGACCGGCTCGCCGTGTTCAACGCGGGGCGTATCGAACAAGTCGGCCCTCCCGGCGAGGTCTATGAACGACCGGCCAGCCGCTTCGTCGCGGGATTCGTCGGCTCGTCGAATGTGATCCCCTCGGCGCTCGCGCCCCGGATCGTGGGCAAACCGGGCACCTTCGCGATCCGGCCCGAGAAGATCCGGGTGCTGGCCTCGGGAGCCGCCGCGGCCACCGCCAAGGCCGCGACAGGCGAGCACTCGGTGCGCGGCACCGTCGATGAGGTCGTGTACGCCGGGCCCACCACACGACTGGTCGTCTCGGGCCCCGAGGAGCTGCTCCTGTCGGCGACGGTGCTCAATGCCGACGACGCGTCCGCTCTGCGGCGCGGCGACCCGATCGCGCTGGCCTGGCACGAGAGCGCGCTGCGCCCGCTCGAGGGCTGAGCCCGCAGCATCCCACCACAGCACCACAGCACGCACACGAGAGGAACGTCATGAACCGGATCACCAAGCTCAGCGCCATTGCGATGGCCGCTGCGCTGCTCGTCACGATCGCCGGCTGTTCGGGCAGCGGAGGGGGTACGAGCCCGTCATCGCAGGGCAATCTGCCCAAGATCGCCGCGCAGAAGAAACTCGGCGCCGGCGAGGGCAAGCTCAACATCATCGTCTGGGCCGGCTACGCCGAAGACGGCTCGGACGACCCGTCGGTCGACTGGGTGACCCCCTTCGAGAAGCAGACCGGATGCCAGGTGAACGCCAAGACCGCCGGCACCTCCGACGAGATGGTGCAGCTGATGCGCACCGGTCAGTACGACGGGGTGTCGGCATCCGGAGACGCGACCCTGCGGCTGATCTACGCGGGCGACGTGGCCCCGGTGAACACCTCGCTCGTTCCGAACTACGCCACGATCAGCGACTTCCTCAAGCTGAAGGCCTGGAACTCGGCGGGCGGCAAGATGTACGGCATCCCGCACGGCTGGGGCGCCAACGTTCTGATGTACAACCCGGCGGTCGTCACGACGGCGCCCGACTCGTGGTCGGCCGTGTTCGACAAGAGCTCGCCGTACGCCGGCAAGATCACCGCATACGATTCGCCGATCTACATCGCCGATGCGGCGCTGTACCTGAAGTCGACGGACCCGTCGCTCGGCATCAAGGACCCGTACTCGTTGACCGAGAAGCAGCTCAACGCGGCCGTCGCCCTGCTGAAGACGCAGAACGCCAACATCGGCGAGTACTGGTCGGACTACACCAAAGAGGTCGAGGCCTTCGAATCGGGTAGCTCGGTGGTCGGGACGACCTGGCAGGTCATCGCGAACCTCATCCAGTCCGACGGCAAGGCCAAGGTCGAGACGGTCGTGCCCAAGGAGGGCGTGACCGGCTGGTCCGACACCTGGATGATCGCGGCGAAGGCCAAGCACCCGAACTGCATGTACCAGTGGATGAACTGGATCACCTCGCCCAAGGTGAACGCGCAGGTCGCCGAGTGGTTCGGTGAGGCTCCGTCGCAGACCAAGTCGTGCGCCGAGACCTCCGACCCGACGTTCTGCGACACCTATCACGCGACGGACGCGTCGTATGCGGCCGACATCCACTACTGGACCACACCGCAGACGGCCTGCGTCGACGGCAGCGGCAAGACCGACTGCACGGCCTATTCGGAGTGGACCACCAAGTGGCAGCAGATCAAGGGGTAGCGAAGCGCGGCCCGGTCTCGGCCTTCTTCGCCACCCGGCCGAAGACGAGACTGGGCCTGCTTCTCGCTCCGCCGCTCCTGTGGCTCGTGGTCGCGTACCTCGGGTCGATCGTCGTGCTGCTCATCACGGCGTTCTGGAGCGTCAACGGATTCACCGGGGCGGTGGTGCCGGCGTTCCAGGTCGGCAACATCGTCTCGGTGTTCACCGAGCCGCTGTACCGGGAGGTGACGCTGCGGACGATCCTGGTCGCGCTCTCGGTCACTGTGATCGACGCGGTGATCGCCTTTCCGATGGCCTTCTACATGGCCAAGGTCGCGTCACCGCGCACCCGCGCGTTCTTCCTGGTCGCCGTGACGACTCCGCTGTGGGCGAGCTACCTGGTCAAGGCCTATGCGTGGCGCGTGCTGCTCGAGCCGCACGGTCCGATCGACATCCTCACCGGCGGCCACTCACCCGGGTACGGGTTGCCGGCCACCGTGATCACGCTGGCCTATCTCTGGCTGCCGTACATGATCATCCCGTTGTTCGCCGGCTTCGACAGGGTGCCTTCGTCGCTCATCGAGGCGAGCGCCGATCTGGGGGCCTCCACCGGGCGAACGGTGCGATCGGTGATCCTGCCGCTGGTCTTCCCGGCGATCGCCGCCGGGTCGATCTTCACCTTCTCGCTCAGCCTCGGCGACTACATCGCGGTCACCATCGTGGGCGGCAAGACCCAGCTGCTCGCGAATCTGATCTACGGGCAGCTCGTCACCGCGAACAACCAACCGCTCGCGGCCGCGCTGTCGATCGTGCCGTTGATCGCGATCATCCTGTACCTGCTCGCCATGCGGCGCACCGGCGCATTGGAGAGCATCTGATGGAATTCTCGCGCGGCTTCCGGATCTTCTTGCGGGTGTGCATGTGGATCGGACTGGCCATCCTGTACATCCCGCTGATCCTGATCGTGGTCAACTCGTTCAACCAGTCGAAGACCTTCTCGTTCCCGCCGACCGGCTTCACGCTCGAGTGGTGGATCGCAGCATCCCACAGCGCGGGAGCATTGAGGGCGCTCGGCACCTCGGTGATCGCCGGGGTGGGGGCGACGGTCGTTGCCCTGCTGCTCGGAACCATGGCGGCGTTCGCCGTGCAGCGGTACCGCTTCTTCGGCAGGCAGACGATCAGCTTCCTGGTGGTGCTGCCGATCACCTTTCCCGGGATCGTCACGGGCCTGGCCCTGCTGGCGTCGTTCACCAACATCCTGGGTCCGCTCGGTGTTGGGCTCGGGATCGCGACGGTGATCATCGGACACGCCACCTTCTGCATCGTGATCGTGTTCAACAACGTGCAGGCGAGGTTGCGGCGTCTCGGCACCTCGCTCGAGGAGGCCTCGGCCGACCTGGGCGGGACGGGCTGGCAGACGTTCCGCTACGTGACGTTCCCGAGCATCCGGGGGGCGTTGGTCGCCGGAGCGCTGCTCGCTTTCGCGCTCAGCTTCGACGAGATCGTGGTCACCACCTTCACGGCGGGCCCCGAGGTGCAGACGCTGCCGATCTGGATCTTCGGCAACCTGTTCCGCCCGAACCAGGCGCCCGTGGTGAACGTGGTCGCCGCCGTGCTGACGATCGTGGCGATCGTGCCGGTCTGGGTGAGTCAGCGCATCGCGGGCGACTCGGTAACGAGTCGCGTGTAGCCCTTGGTGGTCGAGTAGCCGCGAAGCGGCGTATCGAGACCACGCTCGATGGTCTCGATACGCGCCTTCGGCGCTACTCGACCGGCAAGAGCACTCGGTAGCAGCGCTCGAGCCGCGCGCGCCACCAGTTGTCGCGATCCTGGCTCGCGGCGTAGTCGCGGAGCACTCGCTCGTTCACCTCGACCCGGCGCACCTCGATCGCGCCGTCGACGGCGACGAGAGGCTCGACCGCAACGTCGTACTCCAACAGCCCCACCGTCGCCAGGCCGCAGTCGTAGTTCAACTCGGGGATCGCGGCAGCCAGCGCGGCGCCCATCGAAATCCCGACCGAGGTCTCGAGCGCACTGGACACCACCACCGGCAGCCCCGCGTCGGCGACGAGCTCGAGTGCCCGGTGGATGCCGCCGAGCGGCTGCGCCTTGATCACCAGCAGGTCGGCGGCGCCGGCACGTGCGACGGCCAACGGGTCGTCCGCCTTGCGCACGCTCTCGTCGGCAGCGATGGGCAGCTGCCAATCGTGCAGCCGCGCGCGCAACTCCACCAGCTCGTCGATCGTGGCGCAGGGCTGTTCGAGGTACTCGAGGTCGAAGCCGGCGAGGGCGTGCGCGGCGTGCTCGGCCTCGTCAACGTTCCAGCCGCCGTTCGCATCCACCCGGATGCGCCCCTCCGGCCCGAGGAACGCGCGCGTCGCCTTCACGCGCGCCACGTCATCCGCCAGCTGCTGCCCCGGCTCGGCCACCTTCACCTTGACGGTGCGCGTACCGGCGAAGCGCGCCAGCACGGCCTCGACCTGATCCGCCGCCACCGGGGGCAGGGTCGCGTTGACCGGGATCCGGTCACGCAGCGGCGCCGGGGCCTCGCGCCAGCCGAAATCGATGGCGGCGCGCAGCCAGGCGCTGGCTTCGGCGTCGTCGTAGTCGGTGAACGGCGAGAACTCGGTCCAGCCGAACGGCCCGCGCAGCAGCATCGCCTCGCGCAGCTCGATCGAGCGGAAGCGCGTGACGAGCGGAAGCGCGACCAGGTGGGCGTCGGCGAGCAGCTCGTCGAGCGGGGGCAGATCGCTCGGCAACGGCATGGGTCACAGTCTGCACCCGGGGCCTGGACGCTGCGGCCATCCCTGTCACGCCGGGGGTCGCGTGGCTAGGCTGAGCCCAGGCGACGGGTGCCACTTTCGTGGAGACCGCGCTGCGAAGGGAATCCCGATGAGCGTTCCACCCCCACCCCGGCAGGGAACGATCCGTCCGGCAGGCATCGGCGCCTCCTATGCGCTCAACAACACCCCGCAGGGCAGGCAGTCCGAGTACATCCCGGTGCAGGCGGCCGGCAAGACCGAGGTGATCACGCACGCACCGACGCTCGGGCAGTTCTGGCGAAGCGATATCCGTCGCACCACCGGGGCGAAGCGCGCTCGGTGGGCCGGCCTGACGGCGTTCTGGCTGGGCCTGGCGTCGATCGCTTTTCTGTTCATCGGGGGTGGGATCGGGTCGCTACTGATCCGTGACATCGCCCTGCCGATCAGCGTCGTCGCAGGCCTGTTCGCCCTGATTGCGATCATCGCCGGGGTCGGCCGGGCGTTCGGGTGGTTCGGTCTGATCTTCGCCTTGATCGGCAACTACTTCGTCATCAACTGGCTGGTGTCTGTCTTCGGCTAGCGGCTGGGCACGCGCCGTAGGGTGGATGCCATGAGCGAGTCGCCGAGCGCCGAGCAGCTGAGCGCCGAGCAACCGAACGCCGAGTCGCCGAGCGCCGAGCAGCCCGAGCAGCCGGCGCCTCCCGCGCCGATCGATGGCCTCGAGCCCGGGATGACGATCGTGCGCCGAGTACGCGGTCCGCGCCGCTGGCCCGGCATCGTCTCGGGGCTGCTTGCGCTCCTGATGCTCGCGTCGACGACGGCCGGCATCCAACTGGCGTCCCGCAATCAGCTGGTACTCGCGAACGATGCCGCCTATGCGGCCATCGCCTTCAGCGCGGCGGCGATCGTCTTCGGCCTGATCGCGATCGTCAAGAGCTGGGGCCGCGGGGCCGGCATCGCGGGAGCCGTCGTCGCGGTTCTCGGCAACCCGCTCGTGCTGCTCTACGGCCTGAGCGCACTGGGCGGCTCGTGATGATCCGGTGCAGGGGCGCTGCGGCGCTGACACGGTGAAGCGGCTCCGCGTCGTCCCGCCCGGACCGGGAGTGTTCGCGGCCCTGCGGGACGCGCTCGCTGGCGGCGACGCGATCCTGGTCTCCGGCTCGGCCGGCGTGACGTCGACGAGCGATCTGCCGGCCACGGTGGGGCAGCGCGTCGCACTGGTCGTCGAGACGAGCGGGTCGACCGGCCGCCCCAAGTGCGTCGAACTGTCGGCCGACGCTCTGCTGGCCAACGCCGCCGCGAGCGAGTCCGCGTTGGGCGGCCCCGGGCAGTGGGTGCTCGCGCTGCCCACGAACTACATCGCCGGGCTGAACGTGCTCGCCCGCTCGCTGGCGGCCGAGACCGAACCCGTGACGGTCGAGGGCGAGCACTTCACGGCGGCGGGTTTCGTCGCAGCGGTGCGACGGATGTCGTTGCCCGATCGGTACACCGCGCTGGTGCCCGCGCAGCTCGCCACGTTGCTCGACGATCCAGCGTCGTCGAAGGCGTTGACCGGATTCGCCGCCGTGCTGGTCGGCGGACAGGCGACGCCGCGCCCGTTGCTCGACCGGGCGACGGCCTCCGGCATCCGGGTGCGGCGCAGCTACGGCTCCAGCGAGACCAGTGGCGGCTGCGTGTACGACGGCGTCCCGATCGGCACCACGGCCGTGAAGGTCGTCGACGGCGAGATTTGGCTCGGAGGCCCGAGCCTGGCCGAAGGCTACCTGGGCGATCCCGAGTTGACGGCCGAGCGGTTCGCGAACGAGGCGGGCGCGCGCTGGTTCCGCACGGCCGACGGCGGGTCGTTCGAGAACGGCGTCCTCACGGTGCTCGGCCGCCGCGACGAGGTGCTGATCTCGGGAGGCGTGAAGGTGGCGCTCGCGGCCGTCGAACGAGTGCTGCGCGAGCAACCGGGCCTCGGCGACGCGATCGTGGTCGCCGTGCCCGATGGGCGCTGGGGCGAGGTGCCGGTGGCGGTGACGGCCTCGACCGATTTCGATCCGGATGCCGCAACGGCCGCCGTCGCAACCGAACTGGGCCGGCCCGCACGCCCGGCCCGGGTGCTGACGGTGCAGGCGCTCCCGCTGCTGCCCAGTGGCAAGGTCGATCGGCTCGCCGTGCGAACGCTCGCGCTCGCAAGAGTCGATGACGGCGACCCGGGCGTCCGCCCATCGCGCTGAAACGCGCCCGGTAGACTGCGCGCGTGGCGAAGCAGCAGCGCATAGACCCCCGTCAGATCGAGCGGACGAAAGGGTCGGCCGCATCGAAGCCCTCGTCGAAGAGCGTGGCGCCGTCGAAGCCGACGTCCGGGCGCAACCGCGGCAAGAGCGGGCATCCGGGTGGGCGCAAGGCCGGCGAGGCGCGCCCCGCGACCCTCAGCACCTGGATCGCGGGAGCCCGGCTGCAGACCCTGCTGCTCGCGGTCGCGCCGGTCGCGGTCGGCACGGGGGCGGCGTCCCTGCTGCTCCCGCAGTGGTACGACCACTGGTTCCGCGCGGTGCTCGCGCTGATCGTCGCCCTCGCGCTGCAGATCGGCGTGAACTTCGCGAACGACTACTCGGACGGCATCCGGGGCGTCGACACCAACCGGGTCGGGCCGCCGCGGCTTGTGGGCTCCGGCCGCGCCAAGCCGCGCGCCGTTCTGACGGTCGCAATCGTGTTCTTCGCCATCGCGGCGGTGGCGGGTGGCATCCTGGTGTGGCGCAGCGGCCAGTGGTGGCTGCTCGCCGTCGGCGCGGTCTGCTTCGCGGCGGCCTGGTTCTACACGGGGGGCAAGCACCCGTACGGCTACTACGCCCTCGGTGAGCTGGCCGTATTCGTCTTCTTCGGTGTCGTGCCGGTCGCCGGAACGATCTACACCCAGACCGGCACCGTCAACATCGAGGCGTGGCTCGGCGGCGTCGCCCTCGGCTGCTTCGCCTGCGCCGTGCTCGTTGTGAACAATCTGCGCGACCGGGAGCGCGATGCGGTCAGCCGAAAGCGCACCCTCGCGGTGCTGCTGGGCAACCGGCTCAGCCGCGCCCTTTATGTCGTGCTGATGCTCGTGCCGATGGGGCTGCTCGCGTTCTACACCGTGTTCTATCTGACCGCCGGGTACGTGTTCTTCGTGGCGATCCTGGTCGTCCCGGCGATGGTGATCGTGCTCTTCGCGAAGACGGCGAGCGAATACGTCTCGGCGATGCGGCTCACACTGTTCGCGGCGTTCCTCTACGGGCTCGGGCTCGCGGCGGCGCTCGCCTTCTAGTGGGGCGAGGCGGGAGGGCGCCATTCGCCATCCGCCCCGTCCATGTCATCGGTGTCGTCGTCATCGCCGGTCTCGGCATCGGCCGTCATCAGAACGACACGGAAGACGACGATCGCGGCGGCAACGATGACGACGAGAATCACGGCGCCCGCGACGAGCCAGGGAACCATGGTGGTCCTCACTTCTCTGAAAGCGCTCACGATCCGGATGCGATCTGAAGCGGCAGGCACGACAGTGTCTCCTGCTTCTGAAGACTCGCAGAGGATCGTGCCAGCACGAGGCGAATAACCGTGAAGGTTCGTACAGGAACGAACTTCGGGCCCGGCACGCCGTTCACCGACGGGATAACCTCTGGACAGTGATATCCAGGTGGGTGAGGCTGGCACGCAAGATCGTGCGGCAGCTCCGTCGCGGGGCACGCCACGAAGTTCAGTCCTACTACCGCCGCCAACCCGTCCTTTCGAATGTCGTCTTCTACGAATCGTTCGCGGGCAACGGGGTGTTGTGCAATCCGGAGGCGATCTTCCGGGCTCTGCTGGCCGATCCGGAGTTCGCACACCTCAGCCATGTCTGGGCATTGCGCAGCAAGCACGAGAACCGGAATGTCGTTCGAGAGTTCGCCCACGATCGTCGCGTCAGGTTCGTGCGGACCGGGTCCGTCGGATATTTTCGAGCGCTTGCTCGCAGTGGGTGGTTGGTGAACAACGCCACATTCCCCACCGAGTTCTCGAAGCGACCGGGTCAGACCTACCTGAACACCTGGCACGGAACCCCGCTCAAGAAGATGGGCTACGACATCAACGACCCTGCTTCTCGGGTCGCGAATGTGGTCCGCAACTTTCTTCAGGCCGACTACCTCGTCGCGGCCAACCCCTTCATGATCGAGCAGATGTATGAACGGGCACACCGCCTCGACAACATCTTCGGCGGGAAGATCATCGACGAGGGCTATCCACGGATCGACCTGCAATTCATCGACGACGCCGAGCGCGAGGCCGGGCGCGCCCGCGTCGCGGACACACTCGGCATCGAGCTCGGTGAGCGAAAGATCATCCTGTACGCCCCCACCTGGAAAGGCACCAACTTCAACCGCCCCGAGGATGACATCGATGAACTCCTCGACCGCGTGACAGAACTTCGCCGCGGGATCGATGAGTCCCGCTACGTCGTCGTGCTGAAATCCCACCAGGTCGTGCATCGCTTCGCTGCCGGTCGCCCGGGGCTGAAGGGTGTTCTGTTTCCCAACGAGTTGCCGACGAACGCGCTCCTCGCGGTCACCGACATTCTGGTCACCGACTACTCCAGCATCTTCTTCGACTTCTTGGCCACGGGCAGGCCGATCGCGTTCCTGACTCCCGACATCGACGACTACGCCGGATATCGCGGGCTGTACTTCGAGCCGGACGAGTGGCCGGGTCCGGTCGCCAGATCGGTTCCGCAGCTGGTCGAGACCCTTCGCGACATCGACGAGAACGGCGTGAGCGAAGCGGTCCGGGCGCGGCACCTCTCCATGCGAGAGCGATTCGCATCGCGAGAAGACGGCGGAGCGACATCCCGGATCGTCGACATCGTGTTTCGAGGCAAGACCGAGGGGTATCGCGTCGTCGACACCGCGCGAGACGGCAAGAAAAGCCTGCTCATCTACACCGGTGGGATGCGGCCGAACGGTATCACCTCGTCGATGATCAACCTTCTGAACGCGGTGGACTACGGGCGTTTCGACGTTACCGTCGTGTTCCCGAACTCCTACCGGCCGGTTGTCGTCGCCAAGCAGGGAGAGCTGAATCCGCAGGCACGGCAGCTCGCACGCGTCGGGGGGATGAACGGATCCAAGGTCACTCATCTGCGGCGTCGGCTCTCGTGGTTCACCCACAATCTCGTCTCGCATCGAACCAGCGCGGCGCAACGGAAGCTGTGGGATGAGGAATGGAGGCGCTGCTTCGGCGGCGCACGATTCGACGAGGTCATCGATTTCAGCGGGTACGGGCCGTTCTTCTCGACGCTGCTGCTGCACGCGCCAGATGCCGAGCGCTCCATTTGGCTGCACAACGACATGGTCTCGGATGCCCATCGCGTGACACGAGGTCGCCGTCGACACCTCCGAGACCTGCTCGGGGTCTTCTCGCTGTACCGCGATTTCGATCATCTGGTGTCGGTCTCGGCATCGCTCAACGAGATCAATCGCGCAAAACTCGCGAGGTGGGCGAACCCCGCTCGCTTCAGGTTCGCGAGGAACCTGGCGAACGTCGAGACGGTGCTCGACAATGCTGCGGTCCCGGTTCGGACCGCGGTGATCGATCCTGATACCGGAGAGACGCCGCCGTGGGCGTCTCGTCTGGTTCGCGGGTCCGCACGGAAGACCTTCGTCACCGCCGGTCGGCTCTCGGAGGAGAAGAACCATGCCCGACTGCTCGACGCGTTCGCGAACGTTCATCGCATGCATCCTGATACGCAACTGGTGATCGTCGGATCGGGACCGCTCCTCGACGCACTCGAACATCGCGCTCACGTTCTGGGCGTTTCGGATGCCGTGATCTTCACGGGCCACCAGAGCAACCCGCACGCCATCATGGCCGCGAGCGACTGCTTCGTGCTCTCGAGCAATTACGAAGGTCAACCGATGGTCCTGCTCGAGGCGCTGATGGTGGGGCTGCCGATCGTGACGGTCGCGTTCGGCGCCGTGGCCGATGCGGTGCCCGAGGGCTCTGCTCTGATCGTCAGTCAGGATGTCGAAGGCCTGGTCGAGGGAATGAACGCGTTCCTTGACGGACACGTCGCGGCCGTACCGTTCGACGCGGAGGCGTACAACCGCGAGGCGATCAGCGAGTTCTATCAGGCGATCGGTGCGACCGCCGGGGGCGAATCGGCCTAGCTGCCCGGGGCCCGGTCCTCGGCGTCTTCGTCGCTACCCGCCCGGGGTGCGTTCGTCGTCGCACCCGATCGTGCAGCGGCGACGCCCAGGGCGACCCGGTCGCGCAGCGGGCGGAAGAAGATGTACGAGATGCAGAGGGCGAGCAGCGCTGCAGCACACGCCGAGATCAGCCACGCCGGATTCAATCCGATCGACGCAGTGAGCGCGTAGAGCAGCGCGAAGAGCACCAGGAACACGCCGACGCGCAGGGCTGAGTAGACGATCCAGGCGCGCACGGTCGCCAGTCTAAGCGCGGTGACTGAGTGCCGATCTAGACTCCTGGCATGGCCAAGGTGCTCGCTCCGATCATCGTGCTGCTGCTGATCTTCGCAGTGGTCGACATCGCGGTGATCGATCGCGCACGCATCCGGACGCTTCCTCGCGCGGCCTGGATGGTGATCGCGATCCTGCTGCCGGTGGTCGGTCCCGTTCTCTGGTTCTTCGTCGGCCGCCTGCGGGTCGGCGAGGGGACGTCCGTGTCGGCCGCGGCGTCCGCACCCCGCCGGCTCGGGCCGATCGCCCCCGACGATGACCCGGACTTCCTCGGGCGGCTCCACCGCGAGCAGGAGCAAGAAGACCGGATCCGCGAGCTCGAGAGAAAGCTCAACGAGTTGCGCGATCGCGGCGATGCCGACCAGCACGACAGCTGAGCCCTCGAACTCGCCGGCGAGCGCCTTCGCCACCGCCATGCTCGGCGAGTTCGTGCGCTCGGGTGTGACCGATCTGGTGCTCAGCCCGGGGTCGCGCTCGCAGGCGCTCGCACTCGCAGCGGCACAGTTCGAACGCGCCGGGTTGCTGCGCGTGCGGGTTCGCATCGACGAGCGGTCGGCCGGCTTCCTCGCGCTCGGTATCGCCGTCGAGACCGCACGCCCGGTGCTGCTCGTCGTGACCTCCGGAACTGCTGTGGCCGAGCTGCACCCGGCCGTGCTCGAAGCGGCGCACTCGGGGGTGCCCCTCATCGTGCTGAGCGCCGACCGCCCCGCCGAGCTGCGCGGCATCGGGTCGAACCAGACGACCGTGCAGCCGGACATCTTCGGCGGTGCGCCCGAGAAGTCGTGGGACGTGCCGGCGCCGACCGCGGGTGACGCCGATGTCGAGCGGCTCGCTCGCGAGCTCGTCGCCGAGGTGCTCGGCGGCATCCGTGGGGTGCGCCACGTCAACGTCGCGTTCCGCGAGCCGTTGTCGTCGCCGCGACGGCTGCCCGACGTCTCGCCGGGCTCGTGGCCGCCGCCCCCGGCACCCGTGGAGGTGCTCGAGTTGCGGCCCGAGCCCGCCACGATCGTGGTCGCCGGCACCGCAGCGGGAGCCGAGGCCGAGTCCGCCGCCCGGGCTCTGGGAGCTCCGCTTCTGGCCGAGGTGGCGAGCGGCGCGCGCTTCGGGCCGAACCTGGTCGCGGCCTACCGCGAGGTGATGACAGCCGGCAACTTCGGAGACCGGGTCGAGCGCGTCGTGGTGTTCGGGCATCCGACCCTCAGCCGCGAGGTGCCTGCGTTGATCCAACGCGACGGGGTCGAGACGATCGTGGTGCGCCATTCGGGTCGTGACGACTACAACCCGGGTCATCGCGTTGCGCGGTTCGCGGATGCCGTGACCGTGGTCGATGATCCGGCCGCCCTCGAGGCCTCCCGCGGCTGGGTGGGCCGCTGGGTGCAGACCTCGCGGGCGATTCTCGAGGATCTGGATGACGCGGCTCCCGGTGCCGCCCTGACCGACGACTACCGCGAACGTGCGGCCTTCGCGCTGACCCAGCTCGAGGCGCTTCGTGCCCCGGTCACGAGGCGGAGCCTCGCCCTCGCGGTCTGGAACGCCAGCTGGCCGCACGACCGGCTCGTGCTCGCGTCGTCACGACTGATCCGTGAGCTCGACAGGGTCGCGCCCGGCAAGAAGATCCCGGTGCACGCGAACCGCGGGCTGGCCGGCATCGACGGCACGATCGCGACCGGCATCGGCGTCGCGCTTGCACAGCAATCCGGCGAGGGATCCCGCGAGGCTCGCGGCATCACGCGCGTGCTGCTCGGCGATCTGGCGATGCTTCACGATGCCGGCTCGCTGTCGTTCGGGGCGGGCGAACAGCGCCCCAACATCCAACTCGTCGTCGGCAATGACGGCGGCGGCACGATCTTCGACGGCCTCGAAGTCGCGGGCACGGCGGATGCCGAACTGCTCGACCGCGTGCTGCTCACACCTCAGAGGGTCGACCTCGAGGCGCTGGCCGCCGCTTACGGCTGGGAGTACCGCCGCGTGTCGAACCGGGGCGAGCTCGACCCTGCGCTGACCCCGACCCCCGGACAGGTGCTGATCGAAGTCCCGCTCGCGCGCTAGCGTGACGGGATGACGCACGCCCGAGGGATCGAGCCGCTGCTGCGCGCCGGAGACGGCTTCGATCTCTCGAAGCTGGACACGGCGTCCACTCCCGGTTTCGACGGCGGCAAGAAAGAGGGGGTGAAATCCCTCGCTGCCGGTGCGGCGCAGCTCGCCGAGCTGCAGGAGAAGCTCTATGCCAATGGCCTCTCGGGCGATCGCCGCCGCATCCTGCTCGTGCTGCAGGCGATGGACACGGCGGGCAAGGGCGGCATCGTCGGACACGTGGTCGGATCGGTGAATCCCTACGGTGTGCACATCACCTCGTTCAAGGCTCCCACCGACGAGGAGAAGTCGCACGACTTCTTGTGGCGCATCCGCAGAGAACTGCCGACCGCGGGCACGCTGGGCGTCTTCGACCGCTCGCACTACGAAGACGTGATCGTGCACCGGGTGCGGCAGTTCTCGACGCCCGAGGTGATCGAGGCGCGCTACGGCCAGATCATCGACTTCGAGAACGAGTTGACGGCCGGCGGCACGACGGTGATCAAGGTCATGCTGCACATCTCGCCGGACGAGCAGAAGGCCCGGCTCGAGGCGCGTCTGAATGACCCGACCAAGCAGTGGAAATTCAACCCGGCCGACATCGACGACCGCGAACTCTGGCCGCAGTTCATGGAGGCCTACCAGCTCGCCATCAGGCGCACGTCGACGGATGTCGCACCCTGGTACGTGATCCCGGCCGACCACAAGTGGTACGGCCGCTTGGCGGTGCAACAGCTGCTGCTCGACGCCCTGAACGACCTGCACCAGGACTGGCCTGCGGCCGACTACGACGTGGCGGAGCAGAAGGCGCGGCTCGCGAGGGACTGATCAGTAGTGATACCTGGCTTGGATGATCGTCACCGACTCGACGTCAGCCACGTACACCAGGCGGTTCGCCTCGTCGATCCGCCGGGACCAGGCTCCAGCCAGCGCGTGCTTGAGCGCTTCGGGTTTGCCGATCCCGGCGAAGGGGTCGCGCAGCACGTCGGCGATCAGAACGTTGATCCGTCTCAGAATCCTGCGATCCTGGGTCTGCCAATACAGGTAGTCGTCCCACGCGAGTGGAGTCCAGACCAGCCTGCGGGTCGTCACTCGTCGATCAACTCATGTTCCGCAACGTCGCCGGCGCGCGCCGACTCCAATGCGTCGATAAGTCGTCGTGCGTTCTTCGGTGAACGAAGCAGGTAGGCGGTCTCGACGAGTGCGTCGTACTCGCCCTTCGACATCAGGACGGCTGAACCTCGCTTGGAGGTGATCTCGACCTCGTCGTGATCCAGGTTGACGCGCTCGATCAGGCCGAAGAGGTCGCTGCGCGCTTCGCTCGCGGTGATGGCCATGTCGTCCTCCTAGTGGTACGAGATACGGTACCACTCTCAGCCGAACGCCTCCACGATCGGCCGGAACTTGAGGCGCGTCTCGGCGAGTTCGCGTTCCGGCTCGGAGTCGGCGACGATGCCCGCGCCGGCGTAGGCGGTGATCCCGCCGTCGGGGCCGACCTCGGCCGCGCGCAGGGCGATGGCCCACTTGCCCCTTCCGCTGGCATCCACCCAGCCGACCGGGCCTCCGTAGCGGCGCCGGTCGAGTGGTTCGAGTTCGTGGATGACGCGCAGCGCCGTCGCCGTCGGTGCGCCCGCCACGGCCGCCGTCGGGTGCAGAGCGGCGGCCAGGTCGAGCGCCGAGGAGCCGTCGGAGAGCGTGCCCTCGACGTCCGACGCGAGGTGCCACAGGTTGGGCAGCTTGAGCGCGAACGGCAGTTCGCTGGCGACGACTCCGGTGGCGTGGCCGGTGAGCGAGGCGAGCACGCTCTGCACGGCGAAGCGGTGCTCGTCGAGGTCTTTGGTCGAGGTGGCGAGGGTGAGGGCTGCCGCCTGGTCGGCCTCGGCATCCACCCCGCGTCCGATGCTGCCGGCGAGCACCCGCGCGCTGACGATGCCGTGATTGACCCGCACCAGCGTCTCGGGACTCGAGCCGAGCAGGCCGTCGACCGCGAAGGTCCAGGTGTCGGGGTAGCCGAGTGCGAGCTCGACGAGCACGCGCCGGAGATCGGCCCCTTCGGGCAGGTGCCCGACCAGGTCCCGTGCCAGCACCACCTTGCTGAGCTCGCCGTCGCGGATGCGGCGCACCGCCTCGGCGACCGCGGCCTGGTAGCCGGCCGCGTCGAGGGCGCCGGGGTGCAGCGAGATCCGGTACTCGGCGCCGAGCGGGCGGTGCTCGGGCTTGAGGGTGGAGCCGTTCACGCGGGTGACCCAGCTGACCCCGTCACGGCGGCCGACGATGACTTCGGGAACGATCAGCACGCTGACGGCGTCCGACTCATCCGCGAACGCGAAGGCGCCGAACGCGACCAGCCCCGAGCCCGAGAGCCCCACCTCGTCGCTGATCGTCGCGGCGGCGGCGACCTCCCGCCACCGGTTCGCGGCATCGCGGATGCGGTTCGGACCGCGGAACTCGAGCCGCAGGGCCTCGCCGAATCCGGCGATCCCCTCGCCGCGGCGCACGAACATCAGAGGGGCCCGGGGATCGAGCAGCGGGATGAGCGAGGGCAGCGGGTGATCGACAGCGCGCGTCTCGACCGTCAGCGCGGGAGTGTCCACGTCGTCGAGCCTACGGGGGAGCCCGAGTGTGTGCCGTGAGCGCCCCCGGGGCCGGAAGCACTCGAGCGCCTTTCACTAGGATCGAACAGTGGCCAGGGCCGAGATGGACAAGCAGCCGGATGAGGTTTCCGGCATGTTCGACGACGTCGCCAAGCACTATGACCGCACCAATGCCGTGATGTCGGTCGGCAATGCCGCCCTGTGGCGCATCGCCACGGTGCGCGCCGTCGATCCGCAGCCCGGGGAGCGCATCCTGGATGTCGCTGCCGGCACCGGCACGTCGAGCGCCGCGCTCGCTCGCACCGGAGCGACGGTCGTGGCCGTGGACTTCTCGCCCGGGATGATCGCGGCCGGCCGCCAGCGGCATCCGCGCATCGAGTTCGTCGAGGCGAACGCCGAGAAGCTGCCGTTCGGCGACGACGAGTTCGACGCCGTGTCGATCAGCTTCGGGCTGCGCAACGTCGAGCATCCCAAGGCGGCGCTGGCCGAGATGTACCGCGTGCTCAAGCCGGGCGGCCGGCTCGTCGTGTGCGAGTTCTCCCGCCCGCCGCGTGCGCTGTTCCGGATCGGATACCAGGCGTACACCAGGTTCGTCATGCCGGTGATCGCCAATGTGGTCAGTTCCGACTCGGAAGCCTACGACTACCTGGCCGAGTCGATCCGCAACTGGCCCGACCAGGGAACGCTGACCCAGTGGATCCGGGGCGTGGGTTTCACGCGCGTCGCCTATCGCAACCTCACCGCCGGAGTCGTCGCCCTGCATCGCGGCCGCAAGCCCGAAGACGCGGCGATCCGCGCGTCGACCGCGAAGCGCAAGGCGCCTCGCGCACCCCGTCCGACGGCCGGCCCGTGACCCCGAGCCCGCCGCTTGCGCGCCGCAGCAACACTCTGAGCTCGTCCCTCGGGCTCGGCGAGAAGCTGTTCGCCTCGAGCGAGGAGCGCAAGTTCGCGGTCGCGATCGACGACGGCCTGAAGGAGGTCGAGAGCGGCTTGCTCACCGAGCTGTCGTTCGCCGACGACATCGCCGACGTCACGAGCCGGTATCTGCTCGATGCCGGCGGCAAGCGGGTGCGCCCCACCCTGACGCTGCTCACCGCGCAGCTGGGCGCCGGTGCCAACTCGGAGGTGATCCGGGCCGCGGAGGCGGTCGAGATCACCCACCTGGCCTCGCTGTATCACGACGATGTGATGGATGAGGCGCAACTGCGCCGCGGCGTCCCGAGCGCCCAGTCGGTGTGGGGCAACTCGGTCGCGATCCTGACCGGCGATCTGCTCTTCGCGCGGGCCAGTCGCCTGATCGCCGGGCTCGGCGACCGGGGGCTCGATCTGCAGGCCGGCACCTTCGAGCGCCTCTGCCTCGGCCAGCTGCACGAGTCGGTCGGACCACGCGAAGGTGACGACCCGATCGCCCACTACCTGCAGGTGCTCGCCGACAAGACCGGATCGCTCATCGCGCTCGCCGCCGTGCTCGGGGTGATCTTCTCGAATGCGCCCGGCGAGTTCCAGCAGCCGGTCAAGGACTTCGGCGAGCGGGTGGGCGTCGCCTTCCAGCTCGTCGACGACGTCATCGACCTCTCGGCCGAGACCGAGCACACCGGCAAGCTGGCGGGCACCGACCTGCGTGCGGGAGTGCCGACCCTTCCCCTTCTGTACCTGCGGCGGGCAGCCGCGACGGATGCCGCAGCCGCCGAACTGCTCGAGCGCATCGAGCGCGACGTGGTCGAGGCCGGTGCGGCGGGCGACGCCGCCGACGAGGACTTCGTCCGCGCCATCGCCGAATTGCGCGACCACGACGTGACCCGCGCTACCCTGACCGAGGCCCACCGTTGGGCCGCCGACGCCGTGTCGGCGCTCGAGCCGCTTCCCGAGGGTCCTGTCAAGAAGGCCCTGACCAAGTTCGCCGAGGCGATCGTCGAGCGCTCGGCCTGAGTGCGCCATCCTCACCGGGCACAGCCGCCCCTGCCGCTAAGGAAACGTGCATGACCACCCTCCGACTCGCCATCGTCGGCGCCGGCCCGGCCGGCATCTATGCCGCCGACATCCTGCTCAAGCAGCAGCGCGAGTTCGACGTGTCGATCGACCTGTTCGACCAGCTGCCTGCCCCCTACGGCCTCGTGCGCTACGGCGTCGCGCCCGACCATCCGCGCATCAAGGGCATCATCACGGCGCTGCGTGACGTGCTCGACCGCGGCGACATCCGCATCTTCGGCAATGTCCGGTTCGGCACCGACATCACTCTCGACGACCTCAAGACGCACTACAACGCGGTCATCTTCTCGACCGGGGCGATTCACGATGCCGACCTCGACATTCCCGGGATCGATCTGCCGCGCAGCTACGGGGCCGCCGACTTCGTGAGCTGGTACGACGGGCACCCGGACGTTCCGCGCGATTGGCCGCTCGAGTCGGCGTCGGTGGCCGTGATCGGCAACGGCAACGTGGCGCTCGACGTGGCGCGCATCCTGGCCAAGCACGCCGACGACCTGCTGCCCACCGAGATCCCGGCCAATGTCTACGACCGGCTGAAGACCTCGCCCGTCACCGATGTGCACGTCTTCGGCCGCCGCGGTCCGATGCAGGTGAAGTTCACCCCGCTCGAACTGCGCGAGCTCGGCGAACTGCGCGATGTCGACATGATCGTGCACGACGAGGACTTCGACTACGACGACGCATCCCGCACCGCGATCGAGACGAACAAGCAGGTCTTCGTGATCGACAAGGTGCTCTCGCAATGGCGGGAGCGCCCGGTCGGCTCGGCGTCGCGGCGCTTGCACCTGCACTTCCACGCCCGGCCGGTCGAGGTGCTCGGCTCGCCCGAAACCGGCGTGACAGGTTTCCGCTACGAGCGCACGGTTCCGGATGCCGCGGGCGGCGTAATCGGCACCGGCGAGTTCCGCGAGGTCGAGGTCGGCGCCCTGTACCGTGCCGTCGGGTACTTCGGCTCGCCCCTGGACGGCATCCCCTTCGATGAGCGGCGCGGCGTCATCCCCAACCGCGAGGGCCAGGTCATCGACGAGCACGACGAGGTCATCCCCGGCGTCTACGCCACGGGCTGGATCAAGCGCGGGCCGGTCGGCCTGATCGGTCACACCAAGTCGGATGCCATGGAGACCATCTCGCACCTGGTCGTCGACCAGGCGAACTGGTGGTCGCCCGCGTCGCCCGAGCCGGCGGCCATCATCTCGCTGCTGGAGTCCCGCGGGATCGAATACACCGACCTCGACGGCTGGCACCGCCTCGACGAGCACGAGATCGCCCTCGGCGCACCGCAGGGCCGGGCGCGCGTCAAGGTCGTGCCGCGCGACGAGATGGTGCGGATCAGCCTCGGCTGACGCGATGACCGGGCTGTTGCTGGCTCTCGGGGCGGCCGTCGTCGGCGCGCTGCTGGGGTGGCTGGCGCTCGTGCCCTGGGCGCGTGCGAACCTGCGCACCGCCACGTGGCGCCGAGCGGCAAGCGTTTGGCTGGTCGTGGCCGTCTCGGTCACCTTCGCCCTCGTCACCGCGGTGGTCGGCCTCGCCTGGACTCTGCCGGCCCTGCTTCTGTTCGCTGCCTGCGGCGCGGCGATTGCGGCGGTCGATCTGCTCGAGCGACGCATCCCGAACCGGATGCTGCTGGTCGCCGCGCCTGCGGTGGCCGTCGCGATCCTGGTCGGCGCCCTGGGTCGAGGCTCGGCCGCCCCGCTGCTGTGGACGGCGGTGGGCGCCGTGGGGCTGTTCCTGGTCTACCTGGTGATCGCGCTGCTGGCACCGTCGGCGATGGGGATGGGCGACGTCAAGCTCGCGGCGCTGGTCGGAGGCGTGCTCGGCTTCGTCGGCCCTGCCGCGATTCTCGGCGGCGCAGTGGCGATCGCCATCGTCGGCGGGGTGGCGGCCGTGATCGCACTGGTGGCTCGCCGAGGCGGGGTTAGAGACGGCGTGCCCTACGGTCCGGCGCTGGTGATCGGCGGGCTCGTCGGGGCACTGCTGGTCGTCGCGGTGAGGTGAAATCGCGACGTGGAAACCGACGTGAAAAGAATTCACCGTAGGGGCTAGTCCTCCATAGGGAGGACCCGCTACTGTGTGCCTACGCCCATCGTGGCAGAAACCCGAATTACACCCGAATCACTGAAAAACCCGGTCCGACACCCCGCGGATCGCTTACCCCCGAAACGCCGCAGGCTGCTTCCCGGCAGTCGCTCTCAGCGGCGACCCGACCCCCAAGGGAAACATCATGCTCAAGTTCCTCGTCTCAGCCCAGAACAAGTTCGCCGAGCTCCGTAACAACGAGTCCGGAAACGCTGCCGAGTACGGCCTCATCATCGGGATCGTTGCCATGGGCATTGTTCTCGGCCTCGGCATCCTCGCAGGTGCTCTTTCCGGCCTCTTCGGCGCAGTCGCCGCCAAGCTCTGATCATGTGAGGCCGATCCGCCTGGTCGTTGCGATCAGGCGGATCGGGCCCATCATGTCTCGCTCCCACCGCGATCGTGAACGGGGGGCGGCGGCGGTCGAGTTCGCGCTCGTGCTTCCCGTTCTGTTGCTCCTCGTCTTAGGCATGCTCGAGTTCTCTCGGGCTTACAACGTTCAGATCTCCCTCACGAATGCTGCCCGCGAGGGCGCCCGTGTGATGGCGATCCATGACGACCTCACGATGGCGAAGAACGCAGCCATCGCTGCCGCCGCCCCCAGCGCGGCGTTGACGGCAGCCCAGGTGACTGTGACCCCCTCTTCCTGCTCAGCCACCCCCGGAGCCACCGTGAAAGCCACGATCAGCTACCCGCTCACCCTGATGACTGGGATGTTCGGCGCCTCCATTCCGATGACCGCGGTCGGAGCGATGACATGCGGCGGCTGAGCCGGCGACTCCGCGACGAACGCGGCGCCACGGCCGTTCTCGTCGCGCTCATGTTGATCCCGTTGATGGGATGTCTCGCGATCTCGGTCGATGTCGGGGCGCTCTACGGCGAGCGCGCCCAGTTGCAGAACGGCGCAGATGCTGCGGCCCTGGCGGTCGCCACCTCCTGCGCCAAGCAACTGCCCAGTTGTGCGAGTCCGCAGCAGATCGCCACGAGCTACGCGGATCAGAATGCCCTCGATGGCGCCACAACCGCTCTCACACCGACCTTCCCGAACAACCACACTGTCACCGTCTCCGTGCAGACCCTCAACTCCGACGGGACAAATGGCGAGTCCCATCCCTTCGCGAGCATCCTCGGCATAGGGTCGACCACGGTGCACGCCTCGGCCACCGCCGAATGGGGGTCGCTTTCGGCGGGCGCCGTGCTTCCTCTGGCCCTCGCTTACTGCGACTTCAGCGGCGCCGCCTTCGGCGTGCGCACGCTCGTGCAGTATGACGAGAACAAGCCGTGCAAGGGCCCGATCGGTCAGCCAATCAAGGGCGGCTTCGGCTGGCTCGACCAGCTGCCAGGACAGTGCCTGAGCTTCGTCGATCTTGCTCAGCCAGATGTTGGCAGCAACCCGGGCTCTGACCCGCCGAGCAACTGCACCTCGATCTTCTCGACTCTCGCGGGCCAGACCGTGCTAATCCCGATCTACGACTGCAGCCATACCGCCAACAGCACGAACTGTGCAAATGGCACCAATGGTCAGAAGGGCATCTTCCACATCTACGCCTTCGCGGCGTTCACGATCACGGGCTGGAAGTTCACCGGCAATGGCAACTCGATAATGAACAACCCCGACCCGCTCGCGCCGGCCTGCTCGGGCAATTGCCGCGGCGTTCAGGGATACTTCCAGCAGTACGTCGACCCGGCAGCGGCTGCGAACTGGGATATTGGCGGCCCCTCCCTTGGGGCAAGTATCGTCCGTTTGACAAACTGACCTGCAACGAACGAGAACGAGCCACATCATGAGAATCCGCATCATCGGGGCGATTATCGCCGTGCTCTTGGCGGTCGCGGGCACCGTCGCCGTCGTGCTCTACGTCCAGGGCGCCGATCAGCGCGCGGCGCGCGGCGCGCAACTGGTCTCGGTCTACGTCGTGAAGGATGCGATTGCTCAGGGCACCAGCGGAGCCAGCATCCACGATCACATCGAGGTCGTGAAGATCGCACGTAATGCGGCGCAGCCGGAGCTGGTAACGGGCCTCGCCGAGATAGACGACAAGGTGACGGCTGTCGACCTACTCCCCGGCGAACAGTTAGTGCTCGGGCGTTTCGTCGACCCGGCGACCCTCGCCCAGCGCGGTGAGGTGCCGGTGCCCAAGGGTCTACAGCAGGTCACGGTCGCACTTCCCGTCGAACGGGTCGTCGGCGGTTCGGTAGCCGCGGGCAGTCACGTCGGCATCGTCGTCACCGTTGATGGGATAGCACCCGACGGAACCACCACCTCTCCCACAACGAAATTCGCGTTCGAGAACGTCCTCGTGACCAAGGTGCAACAGGGCGACAGTTACACCCCCGCCGATTCCTCGGCTACGGCGACGAAGACGGCCACTCCCGCCTCAGTGCTGATGGTCACCTTCGCCGCGAGCACCCCCGACGTCGAACGACTGATCTGGGCCGCTGAGCAGCAGTCCCAGCAGAAGGCGGGCATCTGGCTGACACTCCAGACCGACGGGACCGATCGCAGCGGATCGACGGCCGTCTCCGGGAGCAATGTCTTCGGGTGAGCCGCTATCTTCTGGTCAGCCGGAGCGCCGACTTCGAGACGCGGCTCGAGTCGATGCTCGGATCGGCCCTGACCTCGGTCTCGGGCGATCGGTTGAAGCCGGGGTCGGGTTCAGCCGTGGCGCGCACCATCGCGCGCCCCTCGGTGGCGATCCTGGGGCCGCTGCTGAGCTACGAGGAAACCCGCGAGCTGAGCCTCGAACTCACCGGGCGGTATCCGGGGATGGCCGTGTTGCTGGTGCACAGTGGACGCTCCGAGCTCGAGGACTGGGTGGATGAGATGATCGTCCACGCGGTGATCGATCCAGACGCCGACGACGCGACCGTGCGTCGGGTGCTCGACCGGCTCGAGGAGATGAACCCGAACGCAGCAGTCGAGACGGACGTCGACGGGGGCGACCAGGGCGGGCCTGAGAGCGCCCCCCCGATCGACGTGATCCCTCCAACTCCGGATTCCGATCGTCGGCAAGTGATCGCCGTGGTCGCCCCGAAGGGTGGGCAGGGAAAGACAACCATCGCGATCAACCTCGCCACCGGCTTGGCCGAGGTCGCGCCCAACTCGGTCGTGCTGGTCGATTCCGACCTGCAGTTCGGCGACGTCGGCAATGCGCTCGATGTGGTGGCCGTTCGCACCCTGGCCGACATCGTGGACTCCTCGGTCGATGACGAGATGGTTCTCAAGACATCCCTGGCCCGCCACAGCGACGACTTCTTCGTCGTGCCAGCGCCCCGCACGCCGGAAGACGCCGACAACGTCTCAGCGGAGGACCTCGCCCGATTGATCACCGCCCTCTCCGCGATCTTCAGTTATGTCGTCATCGACACCGCGCCCAGCCTCGGCGACCACACCCTGGCGGTGCTCGAGAACGCGACGGCGGGAATCTTCGTCAGCAACATGAGCGTCCCGGCCCTTCGGGCGATGCACTCCGAGCTCAGCGTTCTGGCGGCGGCGGGCCTGCTCCCGGCACGGCGACGCCTCGTGCTCAACTTCTCCGACTCGACCAGCGGCATCACGCCGAAGGATGCCGCGCGCATCGTCGGCACCGACTTCGACGTAGTCGTGCCGCGATCGACTGGGGTGCTGTTGGCGAGCAACCTCGGCGTTCCTCTGATCCATCACGACGTGCGGGACGCCGCCGCCAAGGCCATCCGCTCCCTGGTCACCGACTTCGAACCGTCGGCGCTTCCGACCCGTCGACGCATCTACCGCAGGAGGAGTTCATGAGCCTGAGTGATCGGCTGAACGCCGCAAGAGGGATCGCGCCTGCGCCACCGCCGGCAGACGCACCTGCTCCGGTACCCGCTGAAACGACCCCAGCCGCAGAGCAGCCACTGGCCGCACCCTCTCCGGCGGCGACCCCGCTCGCCGCCGACCTGTCGCCGGCATCGATGCCGCGCGCCGAACGCGTGCCCGACGCATTGAGCGAATTGAAGGAGCGCGCGGCCCAAGAGCTGTTCGTTCGGATCGGGAGCCGTCTCAACGACTCCTCGATGACCGAGGCGCAACTGCACGTGCTCGCCCGGGAAGAACTGGGCCGGATCGTCGAGGCCGAGAAACTCGCGCTCAGCGCCGGCGAGCGCAGCCGCCTGATCTCCGAGATTGGCGCCGACGTGCTGGGATTCGGCCCGCTGGAGTCGCTGCTCGACGACGACGCGATCACCGAGATCATGGTCAACCGTTACGACCAGATCTACGTCGAACGCGATGGCAAGCTGCACGAACTGGCCGCGCAGTTCTCGGGCGAAGCCCAGTTGAGACGGGTGATCGAACGGATCGTTGCACGCGTCGGCCGCCGGATCGACGAATCGTCGCCGCTAGTGGATGCGCGCCTCGACGACGGGTCACGCGTCAACGCGATCATCCCGCCGCTCGCCGTCAATGGCGCTTCGCTGACCATCCGTAAGTTCTCGAAGACGCCGCTCACTGCCGCCGACCTCATCACCTACCAGACCATGAGCGAAGAGATCGCCGCCGTGCTGTGGGCTGCCGTGCGTGGTCGACTCAACATCCTGGTCTCGGGCGGCACCGGCACGGGCAAGACGACGTTGCTGAATGTGCTGTCGGCGTTCATCCCCGGTGACGAGCGGATCATCACCATCGAGGACGCCGTCGAGCTGCAGCTGCAGCAGGAGCACGTGGTGCGCTTGGAGGCCCGCCCCCCGAACATCGAGGGGCGCGGGGAGGTGACGATCCGGGATCTGGTGCGCAACTCCCTCCGGATGCGGCCCGACCGCATCATCATCGGCGAGGTCCGCGGCGGCGAGAGTCTCGATCTGCTGCAGGCCATGAACACCGGTCACGAGGGGTCGATTTCAACGATCCACGCCAACTCGCCGCGCGACGCGCTCTCCCGCCTGGAGACTCTCGTGCTAATGGCGGGCATGGATCTGCCGTTGCGCGCAATCCGCGAACAGGTGGCCTCGGCGATCGATGTGATCGTGCAGATCTCGCGGATGCGCGACGGCTCGCGACGCATCACCCAGGTGACCGAGGTGCAGGGCATGGAGAGCGACATCATCCTCCTTCAAGAAGCCTTCTCGTTCGACTACTCCGCCGGTGTTGACGAGACCGGTCGCCTTCGCGGACACGCGGTGCCCACGGGCGTCCGTCCGCGCTTCGCCGAGCGCCTGGGCGATCTCGGCATCGATCTGCCTGTGAACGCGTTCATGGCGCCCACCGCGCCCCGGAGGCCGTGATGTCGCCGCTCCTTCTTGCCGCGATCATCTGCGTGGTGAGCGCCCTGCTTGCCGCGGTTTTCTTCGTGGTGGCACCACCCGCGCCGCGGGTTCCCCTTGAGCGGAGACTGCGGCCCGGTGCCGAACACGTCGCGCTCGTCACTCGAGCGACCGATCGCACCGTCGCCGCGATCGACGTCGCGTTCCGCGGTGGTCGCGCGCTGTTCAGCGACGCCGAGCTCGAGCTCGCAGGCATCCGGATGGAGACCTCCGCCTTCCTGTTGCTCACCTTCGCGGGCTCGGTCGTGACTGCGCTGCTCGGTGTCGTGCTCGGTCTCCCTCTCGGCGCCGTGGGATCGATCGTCCTCGCGGTGCTCTTCGCCGCCCTGGGCCCGGTCGTCGCGAAGGTTGTTCTCCGAGTCAGGACAGGCCTGCGGCGGGCGCGGTTCGCCGATCAGCTGGATGACACCCTCCAGTTAATCGCCGGCAATCTGCGCGCCGGGTACGGGCTCGTTCAGGCGATCGACAGCCTCGCTCGCGATGCCGAGCCCCCCACCTCAGAAGAGTTCGCGCGGGTGGTCAACGAGACGCGAATCGGTCGGGATCTCGGCGACGCCCTGAGCGGGACAGCCGAAAGGATGCACAGCGACGACTTCATGTGGGCGAGTCAGGCCATCGCTGTCAACCGCGAGACCGGCGGCAACCTCGCCGAGGTGCTCCAGCACGTGGCAGGAACGATCCGCGAGCGCAACCAGATCCGGCGCCAGGTGAAGGCGTTGAGCGCGGAGGGGCGGCTGTCCGCGATCATTCTCATTGCGCTGCCGATTGTGGTGTTCTTCGGCGTCATGTTCATTCAGCCGGCCTATCTCGCCACGTTCTTCCAGAGCCCGATCGGCATCGCGGCGCTGATCCTCGCCGTGATCCTAATGATCGTCGGGTCAGTCTGGATGACGTTGACTATCCGCGTGAAGTTCTAAGGGGATGCCGTGCCCCCGCTGATAGTTGTCGCCGCGGTGGCGCTGTGCTTCGGCCTGGCGTTCCTGGCGTTCCTGGCGTTCCTCGCGGTGCCGACCGGTGCTCCGACCGTGCACCTGATCGAACCGCCGAGCAGCGGGACGCCGGCGTCCAGGTCCGAGCGGCTCGTGCGAGCGGCCCCGAAGGGTTACGTCGGGTGGATCGAACGGCAGATCGTCTACGCCGGTCGGCAGGCCGACTGGTCTGCCGGTGCTTTTCTCATCATCAAGCTCGTTGTGACCCTCATCGCGCTCGTTTTCTTGGTCCCGGTCTTCGTGTTCGTTCGAGTGCCTTTTCTGGACGGGGTGGCTGTCGTCGGTCTCATACTCGCCCTCGTCGCCCCCGAGGTCCTACTCAACAGTCGGGCGGATGATCGTCAGACCGCGATCCGCCTTGCCCTTCCCGACACGCTCGACCAGATGACGATCGCGGTGGAGGCTGGCCTCGGATTCGATATAGCCATGAGCAAGGCCGCCACGAGCGGCCAGGGGCCGCTCTCCGAGGAGCTGATCCGCACCCTGCAGGACATGAGCATCGGCCGCTCCCGTCGCGACTCGTACCGAGAACTGGAGCGTCGGACCAGCTCCGAGGACCTGCGGCGCTTCATCCGGGCCATCGCGCAGGCGGATGCCTACGGCATCTCGATCGCCGACGTGCTGCGGGTGCAGGCAGCTGAGATGCGGGTGAAGCGGCGCCAGCGCGCGGAGGAGCAGGCGATGAAGGTGCCCGTGAAGATCATCTTCCCGCTGGTGTTCTGCATCCTCCCTGTGCTGTTCATCGTCGTTCTCACGCCGGCCGTGATTGGGATCTACAAGACCTTCAGCGGGCTCTGACCGCTACTGCACCGCCGCCGTCAACCGCGCCACATTGTCCAGCGCCCGTGCCAGCCGCGGCCGCGCGAGCCACTCGTCCAGTGACAGTTCGCGCGAGTTCTCGCGGTAGTCGTTCTCGATCGCGCGAAGCCGCTGCAAGAAGGTGCCGCCCCAGATCATCACCGAGATCTCGAAGTCGAGGCTGAACGAGCGCATGTCCATGTTGCTCGAGCCGATCACCGAGACGTCGTCGTCGATCGTGAAGTGCTTGGCGTGCAGGATCGTCGGCGCCTTGTACAAGAAGATGCGCACCCCGGCCCTCAGCAGTGCCTCGTAGTAGCTGCGCTGCGCGTGATAGACGAAGAACTGGTCGCCGATCTCCGACACGAACAGCTGCACCTCGACCCCCGACTGCGCGGCGGTCGTGATCGCATAGAGCATCGAGTCGTCCGGCACGAAGTAGGGGCTGACCAGAATGACCTTGCTCTGTGCCGCGTAGACCAACGAGTTGAACAGCCGCAGGTTGTTCTCTCCCACGAACCCCGGGCCGCTCGGCACGACCTGGCAGTCCAGCGGGCCGGGACCGGTGCGGCGGGCGGGCGCGGCTTCGCGTGACAGCAGTTCGTTGGTCTCGGCGTACCAGTCGGTGACGAACAGCGCGTCGATGCCGGCGACCGCCGGCCCCTCGAAGCGGACCATGAAGTCCTTCCACTGCAGCCCGCGCCGGGCATTGCGGCGCCTCTCGTAGCCGGGATCGATGATGTTCTGCGACCCGGTGAAGGCGACCTCGCCGTCCACGACGACCAGCTTGCGGTGGTTGCGCAGATCCGGGCGCTGGATGCGGGCGCGCAACGGCTGGAACGGCAGCATCAGATGCCACTCGGCGCCCATCGCGGTCAGCGCCCGCTTCGCGGGACCGAATCCCTTGTACTGCCAGCTGCCGAGGTGGTCGAGCAGAACCCGCACCACGACTCCGCGTCGCACGGCCGCGGCGAGGGCGTCGAAGAAGGGCCGCGTGGTCCGATCCAAGGCGAGCACGTAGAACTCGACGTGCACCGACCGCGTTGCGCGCTCGATCTCCTCCGTCATCGCGGCGAGAGCTGCGGCATCCATGTCGTAGAGAACCGAGGAGTTGCCGCCGACCATGGGCATCGCGCCGAGGGTGCGGTTGAGTTCGACGATCGGGGCGAGCCAGTCGGGCCAGGGGGCCTCCTCGGCGACCCGATCGAAGCCCTCGGTGGTGTCGAGGATGTACTGGTTGATCTCGACCTGCTTCTCGCGCCGCCGTTTCGGCAGCCGGAAGGTGCCGACCAGCAGGAACAAGCCGATGCCGATGTAGGGGATGAAGAAGATCGCCAGCAACCACGCGAGTGCGGTCTGCGGTCGGCGGTTGCGGGGAATCAGCACCA
>Ga0105248_10000732_pt1 | contig 36950 bp, 30 predicted proteins | sample KBSS34metaG_FD_81524 | JGI IMG/M metagenome (GOLD analysis project Ga0105248, IMG submission 81524) | Switchgrass rhizosphere microbial communities from Kellogg Biological Station, Michigan, USA - KBS S3-4 metaG | ecosystem: Host-associated > Plants > Roots > Rhizosphere > Soil | place...
CAGGGTGCGCGACATGAGCCCGTGGCGGCGGCACGCGTTGACGATTCCACCGGACTCGTTCGACGCCTGGGCCAGGCTCGCCGTGTGGGAATGCTGGATGGGAGTGCTCGTATACGCCGCGCTCAGCGTCGCAGTGCACCTGATCCGCACCGCTCCCAACAACATCATTACCGTGTTCGACCTCAGGAACTGCTATGCCGCGGCGCCCGTGATCCAGCCCTGCGAGCGCGTGGCATACCGGGCGGGCGCTCTGAACGTGGCGTTCAACCTGTGGTGTGCGATATTGCTGATCGCCGTCGCGGCCTGGCTCCTGTGGGAGTTGTGGAATGCCGTCGCGCCCAGGCCGATCACCGACGACTTCCTGAAGCTGCTCGACGACTCCTTCGGCCGCGACTGGCGCAAGCCGCGGACCTGGCCGTGGGCGCGGATGGTGTGGGCCTACGGCTTTACGTTCGCGGGCGTCACCTCGGCGATCGGCATCGGGTTGCTGATCTCGTCGGTGATCTCCTCGTCAACACCCGCCAAACCGCCGGCGGTTCACGTCGCCACGTCGCAGAGCTTCAGGCTGAGTCAGTAGCCGCAGCCTGAAAACCGAACCGCCAAGAGTATCTCGCGCGCCGGGGATCCACTCTTGGCGACCGCACGAGCCGCACCTGCAATGTCTCTGGCGAGCCACGCCGACTCGCTCACGGAAGCGTTGTCGCGCTCGCCGTATTCGAATACGGTGACACCAGCGTCCCATTCATCGTTCGAATGCGGTAGTAGTACGTCGTCCTCTTCTTTGCACTGGTGTCCACATAGGTCGTTGATGCAGGCGCAACCGTGGCAATCTGCGTGAACGGCTGATTCGGATTTTGTTTGCGCTCGATCGCGATACCGGTGGCGGTCGTCGCGTGATTGACCCAGTTCAGGGTCACCCGCTGACTGCCGCCGGTCGCGGTGAGGTTGCTGGGAGCCGCTGGCGGAACCGGAGCCGCGTTCGGCGTGGCGTTGACCTCGTTCGACAGCGCGCCTTCGCCGTTGGCGTTGGTCCCCGCGATCTTGTAGTAGTAAGTCGTCCCGTTCGTCACGGCCGTATCGACGTAGCTCGTTCCGGCGATGCCCGGCGCCAGCTGCGTTTCCCCATTCGAAGCCGTGCCGCGATACAGGTTGTAGGCCTGCGCGCCGCCGGCCGCCGTCCACGTCAACGACACCCGACCGTCGCCGGCCTGCGCGCTCAGCGTGGATGTGCCAGGTACGGAGGTCGTCCACGCGGTGGTGATCGGCGTGGCCGTCGCCGCGGCCCCCGCGTAGCCCAACCCATACATGTCCTCAATCGTCCGCAGCACGTTGAAGTGGTTGATGCGGTTCGAATACAGACCTGGCGCGACCATCGGCCCGAGAAAGAGAGTGAAGATCTGGTTGCTGGAGCTGGAGTCGTCTTCGTCGAAGGTGAGGATCAACAGGCTGTTGTGCGTCTGGGCCCACTGATAGTAGCCACTGAGGTTGTTCCAGAACCAGGCGTCGCCCTGAGAGATCGAGCCATCGTGCATGTCGTTGACCAGATTCGGCACGACGATCGAAACGGTCGGCAGCGCGGCGAATCCGGTCGCAGTCGTCGGCCAGGAGCCGGCGAACGGCTTGTTGGCCGACGATGGCACCGCGTTGGGAGCGGTGTTGAAGTTGACCCACGGATTGTGTTTCCGCGCGTAGCCGCCGGACGTGCAGACCGTCGAACCGACAGACGGCAGATCTTCGGAGTAGCCGCCGAAGCTGAGCGCGGCCGCGAACAACTGCGCGCCGAGATTGGGCGTGGAAAAGGAATGCGGGCAGCTGTCGTCGGTCACGCCCTGGTTCGAGCCCGAGAACAGGTCCAGGTAGTTCGGCTCGCTCGGGTGCTCGACGGCGAAGGACTGCGTGAACAGCGCACCCTCGGGCACCAGGCTGTTGATGAAGGGCGCCGAAGAGGAGTTGTAGATCTCTTGAAACGAATGGTTCTCCTCGATCACGATGACGACGTGGTCGGGGCGCGGGAGTCCGGCTGCCGCATGTGTCTGCCGCGGCGTCGCCGTGACCCACGCGGCGAGAAGACAAGCGGCCGCAACGATCAGGAGCTTTCTCAATTGTTTCGAATCCATTCCAGGTCCTTGTGCGGCTCCGTCGGAGCCTGATTCCCATTCCCGAAGTGTTCGAAAGCGCGCAGCCTCGTGCCGATATCGGTCACCGGCGAAAGGCGTTCGATGCTAACCCATTCTGTCCATTGAGTGCTCAGCGGTACGCGCCTTGCTCTTGTCGCCGTCCGACAGGAGAGTGGAGGATCCCATGCTCAACGACATCCGCATCGCCCTGCGCACGCTGCCACGGATGCCCGGCTTCGCCCTGGCGTTCATCCTCACACTCGGCCTCGGCATCGGCGCCAACACCGCGATCTTCAGCGTCATCAACGGCGTGCTGCTGCGCCCGCTGCCGTATCCGGATGCCGACCGCATCATGCATCTGCGCCAGGCGCAGACGGCGGTGGGCATCGACAATAGCTCGTTCTCGTTCCCGGAAGTCGCCGATTACCGCGCGCAGTCGAAGACGCTCGACCAGTTCGTCGAGTTCGGCGACTGGACGTTCAACGTGCTCGGGCACGGCGAGCCGCACCGCGCGACCGGTGGGCTCGTCACGGCGAACTTCTTTCCGATGCTCGGCGCCCGTCCACGGCTCGGCCGTCTGCTGGTGCCGTCCGACGAGGGGCGCGGCGCGCCGCCGGTTGCGGTGCTGACCGACGCCTACTGGCAACGCGTCTTCGGGTCCGACCCGAACGTGGTCGGGCAATTGCTGGATCTGACGACCACGAAGGCCCAGATCGTCGGCGTCCTCCAACCTGGCTCGCATTACGCCACGTTGCGCAAGCAGGACTTCTACGTCAATTACGCCGCCAACGATCACTACATGAGCGCGTCGATGCAGGACGAGCGTCCGCACCGGATGACCGACGTGTACGCGCGTCTGGCGCCGGGCGCGACGCCGGCGGCGGCGCAGGCGGAGCTGCGGCAGATCGCCGGGCGGCTGCACGCGGCCTATCCCGAGGCGTATCCGAAATCGCGCGCCTTCGACACCGTCCTCACGCCGTGGAAGGACGAGCTGACGGCCAAGGCGAAGCCGATGTTGATGATTCTGCTCGTCACCACGCTGTTCGTTCTCGTGATCGCGTGCGCCAACGTGGCCAACCTCACGCTGACACGGCTCGTGCAGCGCGAACGGGAGATGGCCGTGCGCGCCGCGCTCGGCGCGCCGGTCGCGCTCCTGCGCCGGCAGCTACTGGCCGAGAACCTGGTGCTGTCCACGCTCGGCGGCGTTCTGGGCCTGGCGATCGCCGTCTCCGGACTGAATCTGCTGATCGCGTACGCGGGACGGTTCACCAACCGCACCGGCGAGATCGCGCTCGACGGGTGGGTCCTCGGTTTCACCCTGCTTGTGTCGATCGCGATGGCGCTGCTCTTCGCCTGGGCGCCCCGGCTGACCTTCATGAACGATCCGGTTCGCTCGATGGCGAGCGGAGGAGGACGGTCGACGGGAAGCGCGAAGCGCCGCCGCGTGCAGCGGCTGCTCGTGGTGAGCCAGCTCGCCGCGTCGTTCATGCTGTTGATCGGCGCCGGGCTCCTGACGCGCACGCTGGTCCGGCTGTACGCCATCGATCCGGGCTTCGACTTGTCCAACGTCCTGAGCCTGCAGTCGCCGAATTTCGCGCAGCAGACCCGCGAGCAGGGGCTGCAGTTCACGCGCGATGTCCTGGAACGCGTCACAGGGAATGCGACCGTGAAGGGCGCGGCGATGGCCTCGGCCGCTCCGCTCGCGGGATCGTTTCCTCAACCGCGTGAGATCCGCGTGGACGGCGCCGATCCCGATGCCGCGCCGGCGTCTCCTCCCAGCGTCCTACGCGTCGTCAGCGGCGCGTACTTCGAGACGATCGGCACCACGCTGCTCGCCGGCCGGTCCTTTCAGCCGACCGATCTTCAGACGGCGCCGCCCGTCATCATCATCAGCGAGTCGATGGCCCGCTACTACTTCAAGCAGGACAATCCGATCGGCCGGCGTCTGAGCTGGAAGCTGCTCAACGGCCGCAATGGGCAGGTGACCTGGACGCGGCCCGCGGAGATCGTCGGCATCGCGGCCGACTCGCGGGCGGACGGCATCGATCAGAAGCCGCTGCAGACCGTGTATCAGGCGGACACGCAGTCAGGGCCGGTGTCCACGCTGCTCGTGCGCACGGCCGGCACGACCGATCGGCTGGCGCCGCGGATCGTCGAAACGATTCGCACCGTCGATCCGAACCGCCCCGTGGACCACGTCCAGACGCTCGAAGAGATCCGGGACGACACGATTGCGCCGCAGCGGCTCAACGCCACGCTGATCGGACTGTTCGCCCTGCTGGCGCTGGCGATCGCGACCGTCGGCGTGGCCGGCATCCTCGCGTTTTCCGTGACTCAGCGGACGAACGAGCTCGGCATCCGCATGGCGCTGGGCGCAGAACGGACGACGATTCTGCGCATGATCCTCGGCGAAGGCGCCGCGATGGCGATCGTCGGCCTCGTCGTCGGCGGCGTCGCGGCCGTGCCGTTGTCCGGACTGCTCAGCGGTCTGCTGTTCGGCATCGAGCCGATCGATCCCCCGACCATCGGCGGCGCGGCCTGCCTGCTTGTATTCGTCGCTCTTGCGGCGTCGGCGATTCCGGCGCGACGCGCCACGGCAGTCGATCCGATGACGGCGCTGCGGAGAGAGTGAGACTCGAGTTCATCTCGACGTCCGGAGCTGCTCCTGAAACATCACTTGTGCGTACTGCGCGAGGAAATCGCGCCACAGGAACCAGTAGTGGCGGCCCGGAATCTCGCGATACGACGTCTTGAACCCGTCCTTTTTCACGAGCTCCGCCAGCGTCACCGTCCGTTCGCGCGCCATGTCGGTCGTGCCGGCGCCGAGCCAGTAGAACTTCACACCGCCGGCCTTGACCGCCGCGAGCTGTTTCTGGAACGTCTCGTCGGACGTCTGCGGCCCTGAGCTGAAGACGCCGATGTAGGCGAAGAGTCCCGGATTGTTGTTGGTCGCGGCGAGCGTGTGGCCGCCACCCATCGACAGCCCGGCAATCGCGCGATCGTCTTTGGCGGCCTGGACGCGGAAGCGTTTTTCGACGAACGGGATCACGTCCTTGACGAGGCTCTCCGGATACGACCCGGCGTACGGCTGCGGCGCGGCACCGCGTCCGCCGCCAGGTCCACCGCGCCCGTCGGCGGCGGCCGCCGCCTGCACCGGAGGCGGGGCGGGCGCCTGCACCGACTGCGGAGCAGGAGTGGGGCCGAAGCCAAAGCCCTGCGACACCGTCTGCGTCGCGTTGCCGTTGGGCATGACGACGATCACCGGCTTCGCCTTGCCCGCGGCGATCAGGTTGTCGAGGATGATGTTGGCGCGGCCCATGGTGAGCCACGCATCCTCGTCGCCGCCGCCGCCGTGCAGGAGGTAGAGCACGGGATATTTCTGGGTCCCGGTCTCGTAGCCCGGCGGCGTGTAGACCATCATCCGGCGGTTGGTGAGCTTCAGCGTTGGCGACGGATACCAGACGGCCTGAACCGTCCCGTGCGGCACGTCCTTGAAGTCCCACCATTCCGACTCCGGACCGGAGATCATCAGCAGGTTGTCGTAGCGCGCGCCATCGCGCTGCGTCTCCGCGTTCCCGGGATCGAGGGCTTTGACCCCATCGACGAGATACCAGTAGCCCCACAATTGCGCGGCGAGCGGTCCGACAGTCGTCGACCACACCCCGGCCGCGTCCTTCGTCATCTTGATGTTGGTCGCGCCGTCCCAGCTGCCGTTGAGCGTGACCTCGCTGGCATTGGGCGCCATCAAACGGAACGTCACCGTCCGATCGGGATGAATCTCGGGAGATTTCGGAGGTACCGGTCGCGCGGCCTGCGCGGCTGCGGGCGCCTGCGCGTAGAGAGACGTTGAGCCTTGAGACAACGTAACTGCCAGCAGGGCAGTGACCATGATCGTGCTGACGAGGTTCATAGGTTTCCCCTCCTCCGTCCAAGTACGCGAAACTGAAACGGTCGTGATACTACTACCGCGCGCCGGCCTCACCTCCAGATTATTTCCGTCACGCGCTTCAGTGTTTGCGCACTGGAGAGATTCTTAGAACTCCCGTCGCTCGGCCTTCGTCTACGATCGATCGAGGAGGACGTGTGACCCTGTGGCAAGACTTCCGCTACGGCTTCCGCATCCTGGCGACCAGTCCGGGCTTCACCATCGTCGCGGTGTTGTCGCTGGCGATCGGCATCGGCGCCAATTGCGCCATTTTCAGCTTTGCTGATGCCCTGCTCCTGCGGCCGTTGCCGGTCGCGCGGCCCGGCGAGGTGCTGACGGTGGGCTCAAGGTCGTCGGTCGAAGCGTTCAACGCCAGTTCGCTGGTGTCGTCCTACCGCGACTACGTGGACATTCGCGATCGCAACAAGAGCTTCGACGGCCTCGCGGCGTTTTCCTATCTCACGGCCGCATTTGCCAACGATCCGGCGGCGACCCCCAAACTCAAGATGGGGATGATGGCCAGCAGCAACCTGATTCCGCTGATGGGTGTCGAACCCGCCATCGGCCGCACGTTCAGGGCCGACGAGGATCAGGTTCCGGGCCGCGACGCGGTTGTCGTGCTCAGCCGGACGATGTGGGAGCAGGAATTTGCCTCGGACCCTGGCGTCCTCGGCCGCAGCGTGCGGATCAACGGCGTGCCGTTCACGGTGATTGGCGTGGCGCCGGAATCCTTCACCGGCCTGAATGCGGTCGTGCGCTCGGATTTCTTCCTGCCGCTGATGATGTCGCCGCGCGTGATCAACGACCAGCGGACGGGATCGCTGGAGGCACGCGACGTGAGGAATTTTCGCTTGAAAGGGCGGCTCAAACCGGGCGCGACGCAGGCGCAGGCCCAGAGCGAGTTGACGGCCATCGCGGCCGACCTCGAGCGCGCGTATCCCGCGACCAACAAGAACCGGCAGTTCTTCGTCAAGACCGAGCTGCAGTCGCGCATCGCCGAAGATCCGCCGGATGCAATGCTCATCGCGATGCTGTCGACGCTGGCGATCGGCGTGCTGCTGGTGGCGTGCGGCAACGTGGCCGGCTTGCTCACCAGCCGCGCGCCCGTTCGCGCCCGCGAGATGGCGCTGCGTCTCGCCATCGGCGCCGGACGCGGACGGCTCATTCGCCAGCTCGTCACCGAAAGCCTGATGATCGCCGTCGCCGGCGGCGTGCTCGGCCTCGGCGTCGGCTACGCGGGCATGCTGCTGTTCAGAGGCATCGAGATTCCGAGCGATCTACCGATCAGACTGGCGTTTCAAATCGACAGGCGTGCGCTGGTCTTCAGCTTCGTAGTTGCCGTGGCGAGCGCGGTGATCTTCGGCCTGGTGCCCGCGCTACAGGCGTCGCGCACCGATCTCACGGCGATCATGAAGGCGGGCGATGCGGTCGCGCCAGGGCGCCGGCGACGCTGGGGACGAGCAGTGCTCGCGAGCGGACAAGTCGCCGTCTCCGTCGTCCTCCTCGTCGTCGCGATGTTCATGTATCGCGGCTTCCGCACGCAGCTGCTGATCGGTCCAGGCTACCGGACCGATCACCTCATGATGATGGGTTTCGATACCAGCCTGATCCGCTACACCGACGCCAAGGCGCGGCAGTTCTTTCAGGATGTTGCCGATCGCGCGCGGGCCGTCCCCGGCATCACCGCCGTGACGATGACGACGTCGATTCCGATGTTGAACGACACGATCGGCGGCGTGGCGATCGCACCCGAAGGATTTCAATTCCCGCCCGGGAAAGAGAACACGGAAACCCTGGCATCGCACGTCGACGAATACTATTTCGACGCGATGGGCATCGCGATCGTCGGCGGACGCCCCTTCACGCGGCGCGACGACGACAAGGCGCCGCGCGTCGCGATCGTGAATCAGCACCTGGCGGAGCACTACTGGCCGAATCAGGATCCGCTGGGCAAGCGTTTTCGCCTGAAGAGCGCGAACGATGCGTGGGTGGAAATTGTCGGCGTGGCGAAGACGAGCAAGTACATCTTCATCGCCGAGCCGCCGACCGACTTCCTGTACCTCCCGTACCGGCAGAACGCGTCGCCCTCGATGATGCTGGTGGCGCAGTCCGCGGGCGACCCGGCCGCGCTCGCCGCGCCGCTGCGCGACGTCGTCCGCGGTCTCGACGTGAACATGCCGCTCTTCAACGTGCGGACGATGGAACAGCTCTATCGGATGCGGGCGATCAGCGTCTTCAACGTCCTGATCACGATGGTGGGTGCGATGGGCCTGATGGGGCTCGGGCTGTCGATCGTGGGGCTGTACGGCCTCGTCGCCTACTCCGCGACCCGGCGTACGCGCGAGATCGGCATCCGCATGGCCATCGGCGCAACTGCTCCGACCGTGCTTCGCATGGTGCTCCGGCAGGGGCTCGCGCTCGCGCTGACCGGCCTGGTCATCGGACTCGCGGCCAGCATCGGCGCCGGCGCCCTGCTGGCCGCGGCATTTCCGAGCGGCGACAATCAGCGGGACTTCGTGTCGCTCGCGCTCGTCGCGCCGGTCGTGCTCGCCGTCACGATGCTGGCGACGTACGTGCCGGCGCGCCGCGCCTCGCGCATCAACCCGATGGATGCGCTCCGCTACGAATGATCGCGTTCGAGTATTTTCGATTTGTGTGGCGCAGGGCTTCAGCCCTGCGTTCTTCGCAGCCCTAAAAGGGCTGCGCCACTGCAGCCATATCGAAACCGCTCTGGTGCGATCCGGCCTCTGGCTCGTCGTGCTGCGCGTCGCATAGACTTCCGCCGATGCGCACCGAGCCCCAATCCATCGGCGAGCTGATCGAAAGCTGCCGCGACACTGTACCGACTCCGTACTATCTTCTCGACGAAACGCGTCTGATCCGGAACCTCGAACGGATTTCGTCGTTACGATCGCGCACCGGCGTCAAATCCGTGCTCGCCCTCAAGTGCTTCTCCACGTGGTCGGTCTTCGATCTGATGCGGCCCTACATGGACGGGACAACCGCGAGCTCGCCGTGGGAGGCGCGGCTTGGAGCCGAACAGTTCGGCAAGGAAGTGCACGCCTACAGCGTGGCCTTCTCGGACGCCGACATCGCCGCGGTCCGCCAGCACGCCACCACGATCATCTTCAACTCGGTTTCGCAGCTGGAACGGTTCCGGGCACAGGTGCCGCCGTCGACGTCCGTCGGACTCCGGATCAATCCCGGCACCAGTTACTCACACTACGATCTCGCGGATCCGGGACGCCCGTTCAGCCGGCTCGGCGCCGGAACCCTCGACGCCGTGATGGCGGTGTCCGGTTCATTCAACGGCGTAATGTTCCACAACAATTGCGAGAACGATTCGCTGGACGCCTTCCGCGAGATGCTCGGGCACGTGGCGAACAGGTTCGGTCGGCTGCTGCAGCAGATGGAGTGGGTCAGCCTCGGGGGCGGCATCTCGTTCACCGGTCGCGACTATCCGTTCGATGCGTTCTGCGACCTGCTCGCCGAGTTCGGCTCACGCTTCCGCGTGCAGGTTTATCTCGAGCCGGGCTCGGCGGCAGTCAGCGGCGCCGGCTTTCTCGTGACCCAGGTGCTCGACGTCGTCCACAACGGCCTCGACATCGCGATCGTCGACGCGGCCGCGGAGGCCCACATGCTGGACCTGCTCGTCTACGGCATGACGGCGAGAGTCGAAGGGCTGGAAGGCGCGCCCGGCCGTTCGTACATGGTGGCCGGACGTTCGTGCCTCGCCGGCGACGTGTTCGGCACGTACGAGTTTCCGGAACCCCTCGGCGTCGGCAGCCTCATCGCGTTCGCCGATGCGGCCGACTACACGATGGTGAAGAAGAACTGGTTCAACGGCCTCGCCATGCCTTCGATCGTGGTGCGCCGTCTCGACGGACGTGTGGACGTCGTCCGCACGTTCGACTATCACGAGTACGTGGCCAGCCTTTCCTAGAGCCTTTTTGACTTGTGTGGCGCAGGGCTTCAGCCCTGCGTTTTTCGCAGCCCTAAAGGGCTGCGCCACTACAGCCATATCGAAACTGCTCTACGACGCGCGTGCCGGCGCTCAATCGGGCATGCGCTGCGCTGCAGAGTCGACGAGCCGCGCGATGAGTTGCCCGAAGTTCAAGCCCCGCGCTCCGGCGCCGGCCAGCACCACCGACTGCGGATCGAGCTCGGGGTTGGCATTGACGTCGAGCACCTGGGGCTCGTCGCCGAGCATGCGCATGTCGAACCGGCCATAGTCGCGGAGGCCGAAGGCGTGGTAGGCGGCGAGCGCCACCTGTTCGACGCGATCCCGCCAATCCGGACGATCGAGTGGAGCGGGACACGGCATCCGGATTTCCTTGAAGCCTCGCGAGTCACGATCGATCTTCCAGGCCTGCGTGTGCAACCGATCGCGCATGTCGGCGAACGTGTCGTAGAGAATCTCGCTGGGTGGCAGCACCTCCGGGTGGCCGTCGCCCAGCACCGCCACCTGAAACTCGCGTGTGTCGAGGAACGGCTCGACCAGCGCGTCATCCGCGTGGGCGTTCCGCAGATGGTCGATACGGGCGGCGAGCTGGCCAGGCGTCTCGACGACGGATTCGCGATCGATGCCGACACTCGCGTGCTGGTTCGCGCATTTGACGATGGCCGGAAACATCGACCAGCCGGCCGCATCGGCCGGATCGGCGCATATGCGCCACGGCAGCGTCGGCAGCCCGGCGGCGCTCAGGCGCTCCTTGATGCGAGCGCGGCTCTGCGTGAAGCGCAGCACGTCGGGTGGCGAGCCCGTATACGCGAATCCGTATCGCTCGATTCGCGCCGCCACCTCCGCGTCGCTCCATGCCTCACCCGCCCATTCTTCGCCGCCGTTGAGGACCACCCACTCGCGGGGATCGAATCCGGCGAGAAAGCTGAGGTCATCGAAGAACTTGAACGCGCGGCAGATGTACCCCTCGCGGTCGAGGCCGTCGAGCACCAGCTGCCAGTCCTCGTCGGCGTAGGCCTTGTCGATGGCCGGCCAGTCGGGGTTCTCGTTCGTCAGCGCGATGACCTTGGGGCGTCTGCTCCGTGTCATGCGAACGACGCTTCTCCCTCGAGGCTGGCGCCGCGGACATCCTGCTCGTCCATCTGCCACGGCAGGCCTTGCCGTTCGAGCTCGTTCAGAAACGGCTCGGGCGGCAATTGCTCCACGTTGAGCACCCCCGCGCCTGTCCACAGTCCCTTCAACACCATCATCGCGCCAGTCACCGCAGGCACACCGGTCGTGTACGACACCGCTTGGGCTCCGACTTCGCGGTACGTGCGCGCATGATCGCAGACGTTGTAGAGCGTGACTTGCCTCGGCGCGCGGTCTTTCATGCCCCGGATGACGGCGCCGATCGACGTACGTCCCGTGTAATGCTCGGCCAGCGACGAGGGTTCGGGCAGCAGCGCCTTGAGGAACTGCAGCGGCACGATCTTGCGGCCTTCGTAGTCGATCTCGTCGATCCGCGTCATTCCCACGTTCTGGAGCACCGTCAGGTGGGTGATGTAACTGTCCGAGAACGTCATCCAGAACCGGATCCGCTGCAATCCTCGAATGTGCCGGACGAGCGACTCTTCTTCCTCGTGGTAGATGAGGTACGCCTTCCGTGGGCCGACACCCGGAAAGTCGATGATCCTCGACACGCTCAGCGGCGCGATCTCGATCCAGCGGCCGCGCTCCCAGTAGCGGCCCGGCTGCGTCACCTCGCGGATGTTGATCTCCGGGTTGAAGTTGGTGGCGAACGCCTGGCCGTGCTCGCCGGCGTTACAGTCGATGATGTCGATGCTCTGAATCTCGTCGAACAGATGACGGCCCGCGTAGGCGCAGTAGACACTGACGACGCCCGGGTCGAAGCCGCAGCCGAGAACGGCCATGATGCCCTTGTCCCGATAGCGCTGCTCGTAGGCCCACTGCCAGGTATAGCTGAACTTCGCCTCGTGGCGCGGCTCGTAGTTGGCGGTGTCGAGGTAGTGCACACCACAGGCCAGGCAGCCGTCCATGATCGTAAGGTCCTGGTACGGCAGTGCGAGGTTCAGCACGATGTCCGGCTTGACGCGCTCGATCAACCCGATGACCTGCGTCACATCGTCGGCATCGACCTGCGAGATGTCGATCGGTGTGGCGCACCGGGCGCGGACCGCCTCGCACTTGGACAGCGTCCGGGACGCGAGATGGACGCCCGTGAAGACGTCGCGGTTCATCGCGCACTTCTGTGCCGCCACGCTGCCCGCGGCGCCGGCGCCGATGATCAGCACTCGCCCCGCACCCATCGCGATCACTCCGGATCCCGGCTGAAAAGACGCCTCAGCTCGCCGACGCCATCAGCACCGAGCACGTGATCGAGTTCGCGTGCGCACAGGTCGAACACCGTCCGCTGGCCGCCCGGATCTGGCGTGCAGCAATCGACGGCCCTCGGATCGTCGAGGCACAACGCCCCCTTGTCGATCGTGACAGGGAATGCGACGCAGAAAAACGGCTTGAGATTGCCTGTCTGGATGGTGCTCGCCTTCTGGAGCACGCAGCGTCCGGCCTCGTTGAGGAAGACGCAGCCGCCGTTCACTTCCGCGGTTCCAACTGCGCGACCGGACACGAAGTCGGCATCCTCGATCGGCTCGGGATCGAACCACTCCGCTGGATTCCTGGCCTGCGATGCATCCATCTGCGCCTGGATCGCGGCGGCGTTGTCGAGAATGGCCTCACGTTCGGCCAGTTCGACATAGACGCCGTGGGCGCAGCAGCGTCCGGTGCATCGCGACATCGAACAGTCGGCTGCAAAGCGCGCGGTCAGCATCGAGGGTTCGACGCGCAGTTCGGGGAGGTGCGTCAGCCGGTGCCGGCGGAGGACGATATCCGTCATCGTTGCCCAGCGCTGGGTGCGAGCCGACCCGCCTGCGCGCGTTTGAGGGCGCACGCCAGGATTCGTTCAACCGTGGCGGCGGCCGTCAGGCCTCCGGCGGCGGCCGCGCGCATGAAGCCGGCGTCGGTCGAGAGATCGGGATTCGCGTTGACCTCGAGCACGAAGATCGCCTGATCGGCCGCCCGGAGGCGCAGGTCCACGCGCCCGTAGTCCCGCAGGCCGACCGCGTGCGCGGCGGCGACAGCCACCTGCCCGACACGTCGCGCCAGATCGGCATCGAGGTCGGCCGGGCATCGAGCCGGGGTTGCCATGTAGTCCGCGGAGTCCGGTACCCACTTCGCGTCGTAACTGACGATGGCCGGGGCGCCGGGCGGCAGCGCTCCGAAGACGATGTCCGATACCGGCAGCACGTCGAACGCGCCGGCGGGATCCGCGAGCAGCGCGACCGTGATTTCGCGGCCGTCGATGAATTCCTCGACGAGCGCAGGCTGTTCGAAGACCGACCACAGGCCGCGCACGCGCGCCTGCAAACCGATCTCGTCGTGAACCACAGAGCCGGCATCGATGCCGATGCTGGCGTCCTCGGCCAGCGGTTTGACGATCAACGGGTATGTCAGCTCACGCGCGAGCAGGAAGTCGGGCTCGGTTCGCATCACCACGTACGGTGGTGTTGGCACGCCGGCGGCTCTGAACAGCGACTTCGCGATGCCCTTGTCGAGGGCCATCCCGAGGGTCAGCGCAGGTGAGCCCGTATAGGCAATTCCACAGAGGTCGTACACGGACGCGACGCTTGCCTCGAGGGCCGCAGTTCCCCTGAAGGATTCGCAGCTGTTGAACACCACGTCCGGCTGCACCCGCGTGAGGAACTCCACGAGACCGGACACCGAGGTCACCGCGTGACTGACCGAGTCCACACCGAGGCGGCGGAATGACGCTTCTATATCCCGCACCTGGGCCAGGACGCCGAACTCCGCCGCCCTGACCCCTTCGGATTCCGGCTCGGGCTGGTTGTAGACAATGGCGACGCGCATGAGCTTCAGGCCTGCGCTCCTCGAGCGGTTGCGAAAGCGTCCTGTCGTCCGAGCGCGGACGTCAGGATGCCTGCGATCAAGTCCTGATAGGACATGCCGATCTTGTCGCACAGGACAGCGAGATCGGCGTCCACGGGGTGGAGACCTGCCAGCGGATTCACTTCGATGAAATGCACGTGCCCTTTGCCGTCGCACCGGACGTCCACGCGTCCCGCGTCTCTGCAACCGAACCCCCGCCACACGCGCAGCGCGAGGTCGCACGCCTCCGCGGCGACGGCGTCCTTCGCCAGCGCATACTTCACGCGGCCGTGGTACTGCGCTTTGTTGGCGTACGAGTAGACGCCTGGTTCCGCCGCCGGTTGGAGCAACACCTCCAATGCGCCAAGCGCGCGGGCGTCGGCGCCGGTGCCGATCATACCCACGGTCATCTCGCGGCCGGGCAGATAGGTCTCGACGATCACGGGTTGCCTGAATCGCTCGAGCAGGGCCAGGCAGCGTTGGGCCAGAGCCGTCTCGTCGTCAACGGTGGACGCGGCGTCTACTCCCATGCTGGTGCCGAGCGCGATCGGCTTGACGAACACCGGAAACGCGAGGGTGCACCCGGCCAGGTCGTCGGGTGTTTCGACGATGTGAAAGTCCGGGGTCGGCAGGCCGAGATCGCGAACCACGCGTTTGGCCATGCCTTTGTGCAACGTCAGCGCGAGCACCATGGGATCCGAGAAGGTGTAAGGAATGTCGTAGGCATCCAGGAGGGCAGGCACCTGCGACTCGCGCCCGAAGCCGCGCAGACCCTCGGCGATGTTGAACACGAGATCCCACCGTGCCCCGTCGGCGAGGCGCCGGGTCAACTGGTGAATCGAGCCGATCCTGTCCGTGCGGCAGCCGGCGGCCGCCAGCGCGGCCTCGAGCGCCTCGACGGTCTGGACGCTGTCGAACTCGGCGGTCTCTTCTTCAGAGTACCCGAGCCGGCGGTAGTCGTCACGCAGGTCGTAGGTGAGGCCGACGGTGACGCTCATCATTCGGTGGGGGGAGACGGCAGTGGATCGCGGTAGCGATAGATCGTGCCGGTGTAGTTTCTGAGCAGCAGGTCGTCGCCGTCCCGGCCGACGCACGTCTCGGGGTGAAGGGGAACCTTGCCGCCTCCCGAGGGGGCATCCACCACGAAGGTCGGCACGGCGTACCCGGTGGTGTGACCTCGAAGCCCCGCGACGATCTCGAGAGCCTTGGCGACCGGCACCCGGAAATGCCCGGATCCGGTGACGGGATCGGCCTGATAGAGGTAATACGGCTTCACGCGGAAGCGAAGCAGCCCCTGGAACAGGGCCTTCAACGTCGCGACGTCGTCGTTGACACCGGCCAGCAGCACCGTCTGGCTGCCGAGGGGAAGACCGGCATCGGCCAGCCTGGCGCAGGCCTCGGCCACTTCGGGTGTCAGTTCCACGGGATGCGTGAAGTGGACGCTCATGAACAGCGGGTGGAATCGTTTGAGCATCCGCGTGAGCGCGGGAGTGATCCGCTGCGGCAGCGAGGCCGGCACCTTGCTGCCGATGCGAAGGAACTCGACGTGGCTGATGCGGCGAAGGCGCGTGAGCAGCCACTCCAGGCGATCGTCGGCGAGGATCAGCGGATCTCCGCCCGAGATCAGGACATCGCGGATGGACCGGTGGGCGGCGATGTAGTCGATGGCCCGTTCCCACTGCGACACGTCGAAGCGATACTCGCCGTTGGGGTGGCCGACCATCCGCGCCCGGGTGCAGTAACGGCAGTAAACCGGGCAGGTCCCGGTCACCAGGAAGAGCACCCGATCGGGATAGCGGTGGACCAGGCCTGGCACCACGCTGTCGCGATCCTCGTCGAGCGGGTCGTCCGCTTCACCGGGGCTGGTCACGTACTCGTCGCTCACCATCACAACCGTACGCCGCAGCGGCTGCAGCGGATCCGTTTCGCTCACCAGGCTGGCGTAGTAGGGACTGATGCCGACCGGGAGCGGGCCGCTGTGACGGAGGAGTGCCGCGCGCTCGTCGTCCGAAAGCCTGACGATGCGAGCGAGCGTCGGCAGATCCTTGATCCGGTTGCGCATCTGCCAGCGCCAGTCGTTCCACTCGGTATCGACGGCGTCGGGAAAGAAGCGGCGGCGAAACGCGAGTGCCCCTGACGAGATCCTGAGGCGAGGGACGCGCGAGGCGGGAATTGGCGGGACGTGTGCTGTCTCTACGACATTGAGTGTTCGTTGACCGTCTGGCACAAGCGGACTATAACGCTGGAGCCCATCAAATGAACATCAGCATTCGTCCGCTGGCCGCAAATGATCTCACGGCGCTCGGAGGTTTGCTCCGCGCGACCGGGGTCTTCGAGGAGCACGAGATACGCGTCGCGGAGGAATTGCTCGACGCCGCGCTGGCCGGAAGTCCCGACTACACCGTCTACGTGGCCGCAGCGCAGGCGGGTGATGCCGGTGAGTCGCCGACGCGCGCGGTCATGGGCTATGTCTGCTACGGCCGCAACCCCGTGACCGACGCGCTCTTCGACGTGTACTGGATCGCCGTCGATCCGTCGATGCAGGGTCACGGCGCCGGACGTGCCCTCCTTTCGCATGCCGAGGCGTGCGTGCGCCGGGCCGGCGGGCGCGGACTGGTGATCGACACGTCGAGCCGAGCCGAGTACCAGCCCGCTCACCAGTTGTACGCGCGATGCGGCTTCCAGCGCGTCGCCGAAGTTCCCGACTATTACAAGCCGGGCGACAGCCTGATCATGTACATGAAGGTCTTCTGAAACGTAGCCGGGTCCGAAAGGACCCGGCCTGCATGCGACTGATCGACCTCAGCGCGACTGGGTGACGGCGAAGTTCAGGCCCGCGATGGTCATCGTCCCGTTGCGCTTCTTCGGCTTGCCGGTGTAGGCCGCGACTGAGTAGGTCACGGTGCCATTGCCGCTCCCACTGGCCCCGCCCGTGATGGTGATCCACGAGGCATGGCTGACGGCGGTCCACGCGCACCCGGCGCCCGCGGTCACCGTGACGCTGCCGGTGCCGGCGCTCGCGTTGAAGCTCTTGCTGGTCGGCGAGATCGAGTACGTGCACGGCGCGTCCGCGACGATCTTGCTGACCGTGCCGCCCAGGTTCACGACGTAGAGCTCGCCTTGTTCGTCCTCGCCGAACGAGGAAATGTTCATCGCCGTGTCGAGCAGCAGGCTCTGCGTGCTGCCGTTCCACGCGAAGATCTCACCGGTGCAGTAGTCGCCGTAGATGTAGGTCCCGCTGGGGAGTGCGCCGCCCGATCCGCGGTACACGTATCCACCGGTGATCGAACAGCGTCCGAGCGAGTGGTCGTAGTCGAAGATCGGCGACGTATAGTTCGTGGCGGTGCACAGCGTCGGGTCGTTGTTGGTGCAGAAGAAACCCTCGTAGACCCGCCAGCCGTAATTGCCGCCGTTCAGGATCGGTGTGTCGACCTCCTCTCGCGTGTTCTGTCCCACGTCGCCGAGCCATTGCTGACCCGTCAGCTTGTCGAAGCTGAAGCGCCACGGGTTCCGTACGCCTAACGCGAAGATCTCGTCGCGGCCGGGCGTCGCGCCGAAGAACGGGTTCGTCGAGGGGGAGACGTACGCAAGACTCGTGTCTGTCGGGTTGATGTCGATCCGCAGAATCTTCCCGAGCAGGACGTCGACGTTCTGCGCGTTGTTCGGCGGGTCGTTGCCGGAGCCACCGTCGCCGACGCCGATGTACAGATAGCCATCCGGTCCGAAGGCCAGCATGCCCCCGTTATGGTTGGTGTTGGTCGGATGCGGGATGGTCAGCACCACCTTCTCGGTCGGGTCGGCCAGGTCCCTGTTGGTGGCCGACACCTTGTATTCGGCGATGACGATCGTGCCGTCGCCGGCGCGGGTGTAATAGACGAAGAACCGGCGGTTCATCGCGTACAGAGGATGGAAGGCCAGGCCGAGCAGGCCTTGCTCGCCGCCAAAAGCCACCTTCGTACGGATGTCGAGAAAGGTGGTGGGTGTCGAACTGTTCGGCTGGAGGACGCTGATCAGGCCGGACTGCTGCTCGATGAAGAGGCGGTTCGAACCGTCACCGGCGTTTCCGACGAACGTCGCGTTGGCGATGCCACTCGAGACGATCGGCGTCAGTCGGATGGCCGCGAGTGCCGGCGAGGACAGGCAGCAGAGCAGCGCAGCGGCGATCCCGACGCTCACGTGCAGGGTCTTCATACGCACCTCGAGTCGCCGTCGACATTTTCGAGCGAAGGCCCGGATGCGCTGTGGCGACTGCGCTAGCCCAGCAAGTTACGCACCAGCGGCTGACGTGACTGCAGAGGTTGGCTCCCGCCGTGAGTGCAGAGGGCGCTATCCGAGCCTGCCCGAGAAGATGAGAAATCCCAACGCCACGCAATGGAAGGTGATGATCACGCTGGCAATTTTCCAGAGCGGCGTCGGCGGCGACCGCTGCCGGTTTTTGCGGCGTTCGACGAAGATCGCGTGGCCTGACAGCAGCGTCCCGTGATACAGGCCGTAGGTGACATAACGAAGCGAGAGGCCGTGCCAGATTCCCATCAACATGAACGTCACATACAACGCGGCGCAGGAGATCGCCAGCCTGCTCGCGAACCAGCGGCCACGAACCGCCGCCATGACGAACCGCATGTAGACATGATCGCGAAACCAGGTGGACAAGCTGATATGCCACCGATTCCAGAACTCGGCGATGTTACCGGCGAGAAATGGACGATCGAAATTCGGCGGCGTGTGAATGCCGAGGAGGTAGCTGACGCCCACCGCGAAGGCCGAGTATCCGGCGAAGTCGAAGAACAGATAGCAGGTGTACGCGTACATGTACGACGCGACAGTGGCGACCTGCGCGCCTTCGGATACACGATCCATCCAGTATTGCTTCACCAGCGCGGCGAGGATGAACTTGTACAACAGGCCGCGGAACACGAGCTGGACGGCCGCATCCAGATCACGGAAGAACTCCCCGCGGGTGCGGGATCGGGAGGCGTCTTTTGCGAATCGCGTATAGCGATCGATTGGACCGGCGGATACCGTCGGGAAGAACAGCAGGAAGGTGAAGTATCCAGCCGGCGCAATGGATGCGATCAGCTTGTCCTGAATGCAGATGATGACGTCGACGCTGCGAAAGGTGACGTACGAAATGCCGGTGAACGCCAGGTACCCGGTGCCGCCGCGCAACGCCGCCAGTCTGACGCCTATCAAGGGCAGGAGCGCGAGCGTGACACAGGTCAGGAAGATCGGACGGCTGTTGCGCGCTCGACGCAGCCTCAGAAACAGGCTGGCAAGACGCCACTCATATAGACCGTACGCCGCGACCACCCAGATGTCGAGCATCCCCGCATTCGTCCGCCCGGCGTACTGGATCACGAGCATCGCGGCGTTGAGGGCGACGACCGAGCGCCACGAGAGGCGCCCCGCGACGGCCAGAGCAACTGCGCAGAGGGTCAGCCCGATCAGAATGGCGAAGTACAGAAGGTCCGTGTATGGAATCACGGGGCGTGCGAAACAGACCCGCCGATCATTCGAGCTCAGCCAATCGGCGGCGGTCGATCTTTCCGTTCACGGTCATGGGAAAAGTTTCAAGCAGGCGGAAGCGGCTCGGCAGCATGTAGGCCGGAACGCGTTCGGCCAGCCGGCCGCGAAGCGCGTTGGAGATCTCGAAGGACGATGCGTCGGTGGGATGCGTCAACACGACGAACGCCTGAAGGGATTCGACACGCCCGCGCCTGGTCACGGGAAGAACGACGGCGTGCTGCACTTCGGGCAGAGCGGCCAGATGCGATTCGACGTCGCCCAGTTCGATGCGAAATCCGTGCAGCTTGATCTGATTGTCGAGGCGGCCGTCGAAGAACAGCATGCCGTCTTCGACATGCCCGGCGTCGCCCGTGCGGTACGCGCGTATCCCATCGACCCGATAGAACGCACGCTCGTCCGCATCCGGCCGGTTCAAGTACCCCGGGCTGACATTCGGACCGATGATGACGATCTCGCCGCGCTCGCCGTCAGGCAACCGGCGCCCCGCCGGATCGCAGATATCGATGCGGGTGCGAACTTTGGCGAACCCGATCGGCAGTGACGGATAGCGCGCCAGCATGGTGCGATCGACGCGGACGGACGTCGTTGCGACCGTGGCTTCGGTCGGTCCGTACGTGTTCCAGACGTCCGCCTGAGGAAACCGCAGGAACAGTTCCGCGACGATTGAAGGCGGCAGCGTTTCACCGCAGAACATGAACCGTTTCATCTTCGGGAGCGTGCGCCGGCCGAACTGCCGGTCGGCCAGGCACATCTGGGCAAAGGTCGGCGTCGAGACCCAGATCGAGACGTTGGATTCGGCAAGGGCTCGGTGCAGCTCGACTGGCTGCGCGATGTGCCTTGCGGTGAGGCTGAAGACCGTGCCGCCCGTGACCAGACCCAGGTACGTGTCCATGATGGAGACGTCGAAGGAATACGGCACCTGATTCAGGAACGTCTCGTCATCGGTGAACCGCTGTTCCTGCTCCATCCAGTCGATGAAGTCGCCGAGACATCCCAGCGTGATCGGCACGCCTTTGGGCACGCCGGTGCTTCCCGACGTGAACATGATGTAGTACGGATCCGACGGCGCGAGCGGTCGATTGCGCAGGCGTCCGGTGGCGGTGGACAGCGCGCCACGCACGACGTCCGGGGTCAGAGTGAATCGCGCGTTCGAGGCGTCGACGATCGACTCAATCCTGGGCCCGGGCAGCGACACGTCAAGCGGGACATACGGATGGCCGGCCTTGATGCATCCCAGGAACGACACCAGCATCTCGGGTTCCTTATTGCCGACAACGGCAACCGGCGATCGATCGTCGGCCAGATGGTTGGAGAGGTAGACCGCGAGTGCGTCCGATTGGGTTTTCAGGTCGGCGTACGTCAAGCACTGCGTTCCGCTGATATGCGCAATGCGAAGGGGCCTCGTCGTGGCCCACGCATCAATCCGGCCGATGACATCCATGACTGCGCCGCACGCGGCTTAGAAACCCTGATAGACGAATCCCGGCGTCGTGAACGCTGCGTGGCTCGACACCCAGAGCACGCCGCCGAGAATGGCGAAGTAGTACAGAGTCAGTCCGCCGACCTGCACCAGCGGACTACCGCGAAGCGTCGTGATAGAACGCATCGAGCGCCTGGTCATAGAACACCCAACCCTTGGGACTGAGATGCGACCACTCGTCGTAGAAGAAATACGGGTCTGTTTCATGGTCGTCGAGGATCACCGAGCGGATGCCGTATCGGCCCGTGAGATCGCGCAGGCGCGCGTAGACCTGCCGTCTTGCATCGGCCGACACCCCGGAGTAGTCCAGGAACTTTCCGTCGAACGGCATGCTCAGAATCAGCGGCCGTGCGCCGAGCTCGTTCAGCGTTTGACACAACAGCTCGAGGTCGCCCCACACTTCCGACACGGAGATCTCGCGGAGGAACCGCTCATCGTCCGTGACGTGATCACGGGCGACGATCCAGTCGTGGTGGAGCTTCCACCAGTCATCGGCGATCCCGAACGGATTGTGAGCGGCGCGAGGCGTGTACGCGAGCGTGGCCTGCTCGACGAGCGCCGGCCAGTCGAACGGCGCGGCGACAGCGAGCGTCCGCGGCGTCGCCCTCGAAGCCAACCGCTGGGCATTCACGAGCACGGCGTCCTGGGCCTCGAGCAGCTGCAGCTGCAGCCATGAAACAGGCATCAAGACGCGGCGGAGCGCCGACGTCGAGCGCCCCTTCTCGGCCTGCTGGCGGGCCATCAGTGCGATGAGGCGATTCGATTCGAGCGGCTCGGGCCCCTGCAATAGACGCGCGGCGATTCGCCGCTTGAGCGGATCGCTCAACGAAGGGGTGAGCAACACCTCCAGTGCCTGGAGAGGCGAAAAATTCGCGGCGTAGCCGGGATTCCGCAGTGGTTGGACCTGAACGAACCAGTCCGCCGGCAATGAGATGGCGACCTTCTTTCCGCGCAGGTCGTTTCCCAGCGCACCGAGGTTCACCATCGTCTGCATCGGCGGGATGCCGACGCCGCCCACGGCGAAGACGGAGAAGCCCGACGGCTCACTCGAAAAGAACTCTTTCGCGTGAAAGACGCCAATCCGCTGGTCAGCAACCTCGGAGCTGCCGTACAGAGGCAGGACATCACCGCGCTGCAGGGCCGCGCGCTGCAGCAGGAGGCCGCGCGCTTTCTGGCCAAAGCTCGCTCTTCCAAGCGCGGCGATCTCGCGGCCGGCAACGAATCGCGCGCGGGATTCCACGCCGGCGACAGCACCGACAAAGAGCACGCCCGCAAGAACGGCAGAGCAGAGGTGCTCGAGCGGTGGCGTCGATTTCAGTGGCTGGAGCGCTGTTCCAGGTAATCGATCAGTTTGCGAGGAGTCGCCCATTGTTCGCGATCCAGTTCCGCGGGAGACAGATCGACATTGAAGCGATCGGAGAGGAGCAGGAGCAATTCGACAGTTCTCAACGAATCAAGCAGGTGCGTCTCGTACAGATTGATGTCGAGGTTGGCGCGCAGGTCCGAGACGTCCGAAACCTGGGCCACTTCTGCGATGGCTACCAGCACACCGTCGGCGAGCGTATCGGTCAGCGCTTGGGGGTCCACAACGTCCTAATCATTGTCATTGCCGACGCCTCGGGCTTGCATCAGCGCGATGAGACAGCCGACCAGCAGCACGAGGACGATCACGAGAGATGTGGTCATCGCTTGACGCGGACGAGCCCGCAGCGCGAGCGTTTCCGATGCCGACGGTGCCATCGACGTCCGTCGAGAGTAGTCCCTTGCAGATGAACAGAAGATGACGTCGAAAGGTGAGGCGTAAAGGAGTTGTGGGGAACTCGGATGACGCACGTCGTCGACTGAGCGACGACGTGCGTCGAGAAGATCGCGCCAGGATCGCGGCGCGACGACTCGCGTGGCGTCAGGCCAGCGCTTTGTTGTAGAGCGCGAGCAGACGGCTCCACGCTTTTTCCGCCTGCGGCTCGTTGTAGACCCCCGAGTCCGGCGGACACCAGCCGTGCGCGGCGCCGGTATAGACCTCGATTTCCGCCGGCAGGTTGGCCTTCGCGAACGTCTCCTTCAACACGTCCTTCTCGGCCGGCGCCCGCTGATCGTCGTTGGCGGCGACCGCGATGAGGAATTGCGCCTTGGTCTTCGACGCCTGCAGGTGCGGGCTGTTCGGCTGATCGGTGACGAGTCCGCCGCCGTGGAACGACGCGACGGCGCCGACGCGATCGGGGACGGCCGCCGACGTGCGGAACGCGATCGGACCGCCCATGCAGTAGCCCTGCGTGCCGATCTTCCGGTTCTTCGCGACCGACGGCTGCTGGTCGAGCCACGCGATGAACGCCTTCGCGTCGGTCATGTGCGTCGTCTCGTTCAGCGCGCGCGCGAGCGGCATCAGTTCCTGAATCGGCGTGGCCGCGCCCTTTGCCGCGGTCGGCGCTTTCTGAGCGCGATAAAACGGATTCACGACCAGGACCGAGAAGCCCGACTCCGCGAGCCGCTTGGCCATCTGGTGCATCGCCGGCCGCCGCCCGAAAATGTCCGGCCACAGCAGCACCCCGGGAGCGGTACCGCTCGCCGGGTGCACGAAGTAGGAGTCGCAGGAGCCGTCGGGTGTCGTGATGGTGACGTCTCCGTCGGTCACGGTGACGGCGTTGACGACGCGCGGCAGCATCATCGCGACGCCGGCACCAAGAAGGACGCCGAACTGCCGCCGTGTCACCAGATTCTTCGCCTCGTACTCGACTTTGTCGTCTTCAAAATGATCCTGGTCGCACATAGTCCCTCCTGATCCGATGCCTGATGGCGGATACTACACCCATGGACGGCCTGGCAGGCCCCGCGATTCGATGATGCTGGCCGCCGGCACCCGATTCGGTCCGTACGAGATCCTCAGCGCACTCGGCGCGGGCGGGATGGGCGAGGTCTACAAAGCGCGCGACACGCGACTGGATCGCACGGTCGCCCTCAAGATCCTGCCGTCCACCGACGACGAGCGGCGCCAGCGCTTCGCCCGCGAAGCCAAGGCGATCGCCGCGCTTTCTCACCCGAACATCTGCACGCTTCACGACGTTGGCCATCAGGACGGCACCGATTTTCTGGTCGTGGAGTACCTGGAGGGCGAGACGCTGGCGGACCGGCTCAAGACGGGCCCGCTCGAACTCTCTGTGCTTCTCGACCTGGCCGTTCAGATCGCCGACGCGCTCGACACGGCCCACGCCGCCCGCATTTTTCATCGCGATCTCAAGCCGCACAACATCATCGTCACCCGGCGCGGCCAGGCCAAAGTCCTTGATTTCGGCCTCGCGAAAACCGGAGCGTCGCAACCCGCCGACGCGCGTTCGGACGTCGTGACGCTGCTGGACAGAGGGCTCACCAGTCCCGGCACCACGCTCGGGACGATTGCGTACATGGCGCCGGAGCAGGCGCGCGGCGACGACACGGACCACCGCGCGGACCTCTTCTCGTTCGGCGCCGTCCTCTACGAGATGGCGACTGGCCGGCCGGCATTTCCAGGCCACGCGCCGGCAGTGATCTTCGACGCGATTCTCAACAAGACGCCGATCGCGCCGCGGACGCTGAATCCGCGGATCCCCCAAGACCTGGAGGACATCATCCGCCGGGCGCTGGAGAAAGATCGCGATCGGCGATACCAGACGGCTTCCGATCTGCGTGCTGATCTCGCGGCTGTTCGCGACGAATCTTCGCGCCCGCCGATCCGGCCGAGGGCCGGCCTTTCCGTGCCGCGTCGCGTCGGTCTGGCTGGCGCGGCCGGCGTGGTCCTGCTGATCGCACTGGGCGCCACGGCCTGGCGGCGCTCGCTACCTCGGGCGGCCGGCGGCCCAATCGATTCCATCGCCGTCCTGCCCTTCGTCAACGCGAGCGGTACGCCCGACGCGGACTATCTGAGCGACGGCATCGCCGATACGTTGACCAACGATCTCACGCGGATTCACGGGCTGCGCGTCGTCCCGCGGACGCTCGCCGCGCGCTACAGAAACCAGAACGTGGATCCGCACGACGCCGGGGTGACGCTGAACGCGCGCGCCGTCGTCACCGGCCGCGTCACGCAGCGCGGCGATCGGCTCACCGTGCAGGCCGAGCTGATCGACGTCGCGGGTGTCGCGCAGCTCTGGGGCGAGCAGTTCGACCGGCCGTTCGCCGACGTGCTGACCGTGCAGGCGGATATCTCGAAAGCGATCGCGGACAACCTGCGCCTGCGTCTGACGCGTGAGGACGAGCAGGGGCTGACGGCGGGCGCGCCGAAGGACGCCGTCGCCTATCAGCTGTATCTCAAGGGGCGCCACGAGACGGCCAGGCGGACGCCCGAGGGCTACGCGGCGGCCGCGCAGTTCTTCGACCAGGCGATCGCGCGCGACGCGTCGTACGCGCGCGCGTACGCCGGCCTGGCGGATGTGAACCTCTGGCAGGCCTACTGGGGTTATCTGCCGGCGGCGGACACCTTGCGCACGGCGATGGCGGCGGCGAATCAGGCCGTCGCCCTCGACGACCGGACCGCTGACGCGCATGCCTCCCTCGGCTGGCTCAACCTCTATTACAAGTGGAACTGGTCGGAGAGCGCCCGTGAGTACGAGCGGGCCGTCGCGCTCGATCCAGCCAACGCGGCCATTCGCGCGTGGTACGGCGAGTCCTTGAGCGTGCGCGGGCGGCACGACGAAGCGATCGCCGAGGTCCGCCGCGCGGTCGCGCTCGATCCCTTGTCGCAACAGCACCTCACGAGCCTCGGGTTCGTGCTGACGAACGCGCGACGATTCGACGAGTCGATCGAGGTGCTGAAGGGCGCCGTCGAAACCAGCGCGGGTGCGACTCTCTCCCAACTCGACCTCGCGCGTGCGTACCGGTTCTCCGGTAAATACGACCTCGCAATCACCCTCAGCCGCCAGATGGTCGACCGCGGCGATCCTCTGGGGCCGACGTTCCTGGCCGCAAGCTATGCCCGCGCTGGCCGCAGGGCCGACGCGCTCGCCATCGTCAGGCCATTGGAAGACGCCGCGCGGCGTTCTCACCAGCGTAATTACCTGATCGCGGCCGTGTATGCGGCGCTCGGCGAGCGCGATCCGGCGTTCCAGTGGCTGGAACAGGCCTACACCGAGCACGAGACCTTTCTTCCGTGGTGCAACGTCGATCCGGAGTTCGACACATTGCGCGGCGATCCGCGATTCGCCGATCTCATCCGCCGCGTCGGCAATCCGGCGCGATAGTGTGCCAGACGCCGATTCCACACACGTTGATCAGCGCGGCACAATCGCTACAGCGATTTCAGGAATTCAACAAGATCCGCCTTCTGCGCGGCGGTCAGCTGCAACGCAAACAGGTCGTTGTAGTGATTCACCACGGCGAGAAGATCGGGTGCACTGCCGTCATGGAAATAGGGGGCATGCTGCCACAGTCCGCGTAACGGCGTTGTCCGATATTTTCCTGTCGCGGTCCTCGCCGCATAGCCGGCATCTGTCCCCACCTCGGCCGGATCATGGAGGAATGGCACCGTCGGATCGGGCCCACTGAGGACGTCGGTGAAGTTCGGTGCCTGATGGCAGGTCGCGCACCCCGCCTGCTGGCGGAACAGCTGCTTGCCGCGCTGCGCCGCTTCCTGGTCAACACTTCCTTGCGGCGGATCCGGGACACGCAGACTCAGTTGATAGTCCAGCAGCGCCCCCAGTGTCGGCGAGACGAGATCCGGCGACTGCGTGATGGACAGGCCGATGCGTGGATCGCTGAAGCTGCCGTGGCCGCCCATTTGCCCGACGCCCACGTAGCTGTTCCAGTACGAGATGGGCCCATCCGCTGTGAATGTTTCAAAGCCCACGCCCTTCAGTCCGTATATCGAAGGGATGACGATCGGCAGCGACGGACTGTTCAGCGGAATGAGGTTCGTCCCGTCGAACGCGTGGTGTCGGGGATCGTACTTGCCGGGCCCCCAGGTACGGAACTCGGCCTTGAGCGCATCCGGCAACGCCGGTGATAAGGCGACGATGGCGCCGACATTCAGATCGCGATTCGCCCAGCCATCCAATCGCTTGCCGATTCCGCGCGCCAGGGAGTTGTCGACGGTCGAATGACACAGCGCGCAGGTCACGCCGACGCTGGTGAGATGGCCACCGCCGTCCACCTGGCCTTTGACGCCGACGACCGCATTGAGCCGCAGCAATTCGGTCGTCACCGCGGGGTCCGTCAGGTTGATCTGCCCTGCGCGAAGGGCGGCGACGATCGCCGGCGGCAAGGCCTCCACATCGACTTTGAGGCCGACCGCCAGCGCCGTCGCCGGATCGACTGCCGCAATCGGCTCGTGCATGCGCAGCACGTTGGTCCACAATTGTTCGTCGCCGAAGGTGTCGAAGCGGAAGATGGCCTGGCCGTCTTGTTGCCGCTGCCCGCCCTTCTCCTGACGCTGTCGATTGTCATCGCCGCCACGCCCACTCGTACGCTGTTGGGCCGTCGTCGCTTGACCAAACCCCGAGATGACAAACGCCAGGACGAGCGCGAATACTGTCGATGCTGCGCCGATGAGTCTCATCGCTGCTCCTCTAACTTCCGCTGTGTTGACGAATAGAGCGCGCGCGCTCGCCATCACGCGCGGATGGTGGCGCGGCCTGCGAGCGAGCGTGACGCGGCGACGCGGTCACGAGCTTCGGCGCCGACGCCGGCTTCGGTGAGGCGCGCGAGTGTGAACGCGGCAAGCGCCATCACCACATCCCGCACGGCGACGTCGAAGTAGTGGCCGGTCGTCAGCAGATTGACCGCGATGCCGGTGAGCCAGATGGCGGCCACGTAGCCGCCCAGCCGCGTGTAGCCGGCGAGAATGACTGCGCCAACCACCATCTCGACCGGACCGATGAGGTGCATGAACGAGGCTGAGCTGAGTGGCAGCACTTGTGCCGCCAATGGGCTGAAATAGGCGGGCCAATTCGCCAGCAGATTGAAGAATTTGTCGAGGCCCGCCAGGAATGTGGCGGCGCCGAGCCCCACGCGCAGTGTCCACCAGGGTGTCGTCAGACGTTGCATGTTCAAAAGTGCCTCCTGGTTAATCAGAGCAACCGGCGCCGGAAAAGGTGACAAGCGGTGGGCCTGCAACGAAACGGGCGGCTGATGACTCTAATAGGCATGGACACTCTTGCGTCGGCCGGGGCGGCACTTACGGCGGCCGCGCCCGACGCCGAAATCGTGAGGCGTGTGCAGGCGGGCGACAGCACGCTGTTCGAGATCCTGATGCGGCGGCACAATCAGCGGGTCTACCGCGTGGTCCGGGCGGTTGTGAAGGACGAGGCGGATGTCGAGGACGTGATGCAGCAGGCGTATATCAATGCCTTCACGCACTTGCAGCAGTTCGAGGAGCGATCGCAGTTTTCCACGTGGCTCGTGCGCATCGCGCTGCATGAAGCCTTCGGCCGGCGGCGGAAGGTACAACGGGCGGAAACCACAGCGGCGCGGTCCCATGCCGACGTCGACGACGATCGCGGAGAGTTGATGGAGACCCTTGCGTCACCGGCGGCGGACCCCGAGCGTCAGGCCTATGCCCGGGAACTGCATCGTGTGCTGGAGGCCGCCGTCGACACGCTTCCTGAAGCGTATCGCACCGTCTTCATGCTGCGGGACATTGAAGGGCTGAGTACGAGTGAAACAGGACAGGGGCTGGGTCTCGGCGACGAAGCCGTGAAGACACGATTACATCGAGCGCGCGCCATGATCCGGCGTGCCGTGACTGCGCGGATCGGTGAGGTGGCGGCCGGGACGTTCCAGTTTCACGCCCCACGCTGCGATCGCGTGGTGTCGGCCGTGCTGGCCCGGATCTCTGAATGCTCGTGAGCGCGAGGTCCGCAGCGGTCGAACGTCGTGCCGCTCGAGGCAAGAACGCCTCGCCGCCGCGACCGTGGCGCGGCGGGCTGGCCGACCTCCACGACGCAGAGACTGCCGACCACACGCGCGAAGTGGCGATGACGGGGACATTATGGTAAGAGGTTGATGCGTGTCTTATGGAGGTACGCATGAGCCGCGTGACTATTGTCGGACTTGGCGGATCGCTGGCCAAGCCGTCGTCGAGCCTGTCCGCGCTCAGTGTGGCCCTGGAAGGCGCCCGCGAGTACGGAGCGAATGTGCGGCTGTTCGATCTGCGCGAGCTGAATCTCCCGATGTTCGTGCCGGACGCCGCTCCGGCCCCTGTACCCGCACGGGAGCTTTGTGACGCGGTGTATTCAGCTCAGGGGATGCTGTGGAGCAGCCCGCTGTACCAGGGCACGGTGAGCGGCGCGTTCAAGAACGCACTCGATTGGCTCCAACTTCTGAGCGATCGGAACCCGCCGTTCTTGACTGACAAGGTCGTCGGCCTTATCAGTACCGCGGGCGGCACGCACGGCTTGCAGGCCGTGAACACGATGGAATTTGTCGTACGCGCTCTTCGAGGATGGGCCGTGCCACTTGTGCTACCGATCCCGCAAGCGTGGCAGGTATTCAAGGATGGCAAGGTCCTCGACAAACGCGTTGAAGAGCAACTGAGGGCGCTTGGTCGCGAACTTGCTCGCGCGGCGCAGGTGTTTGCGGCGGGCACGGTGACGACATCTGAGGCGAGCAAGGTGGAGGCCCAGGTCGAACCGTTGCGTTGACCGGTTTCTTCAACCCGCCCCGGTATGTGCCACCCGCGAAGGCATCGAGCAGACTTTGAAGCGTCGTTCCCTCGTGCGAGGCGAGAACTCCGAGGTTCATGGTTTGTCCGGATTGTCGGAGAGCTGCGCCACGGCGACGAGGCGGTCGGTGGCACCGAGCGCGACGCCGTGATCGTACGCACCGAAGTACTGGATGTTGCGGAAGCCGTGGCGCGCGAACAGCATGTTGAGCTCTTCACGCTCCCAACATCGCATGACGAACTGATAATCGCTGACGCGCTCATCGCCCCGCCCGACAAGTTCGTGGCGCTCAGATATCAGCAGGAGTCGGTGTTCAGCATCGAGCTCGGTGACACTGGTGAAGGTCAGCTCTCCCCGATCAGTTGAAACCCGTTTTCTGAAGAGGGGTTCACGTGTCTTCCGTTCCGCAGAAGCGCCCCACTCTCGTACGTCCAGAATCAGCGCGCCGTCTGGTCGAAGCGCCCGGGCGAATGCTGCGAAGACCGCGTCGCGTCGGTTGTCGTCAATGATGTCATTGAGGACGCCCCGGCACAGTATTGCTGCATATCGAGCAGTGGGCGGGGCCAGGATGTCCGCGACCGCAAACGACACGCCGCCCGCCCGGTCTCCAACCGTCCCCTTGGCAATCTCGATGAGCTCCGGCGAGAGATCGACACCACGGACAATGTAGCCGCGGCGTGCGAGTTCGCGCGAGTATCGTCCCGTCCCGCAGCCGGCATCGAGGATCTCCGCTCCCGGCAGAATCCCGCGGCCAACAAGCCAGGCGGCGATCACGGCGCATTCCTTCTCGACAGGCCGGTCGATGATCAGATCGAACGCCCAGGCGTATTCAGCGTAGAACGGACGACGACAAAGGGCGTCATTCATCTTGATATTGTGTTTGCGCCTTAACGGCCCACGCCAACCGCGGCCGGCTGCAAGCCCGGCCAGGAAGCGCTGCCCGCATCCTGGTCATAAGGATGCCTCGGCTAACAGCGCGATGATGCCAGCAAGATTCGGAATCGTCAGATGGTCGGGCCGGGACTTCGGCACAGCCGACTCGAGAAGAACCGGACGGAGACCGGCGTTCTGAGCACCGACGATGTCCCAGCGGTGGTCGTCGCCCACGAAGAGCGCATCGGCGGGCGCCACTTCGAGCAACGATAAGGCTCGATCAAACGGCGCGCGACCGTGCACACTCGCGTAAACATCGGCGCAGCACCTACGGAAACTCGGTCGACGTGTAATAGCCGACCAGTGTGTTTCCGAGATCGAAGAGAATCGCACGAGTTGCCACGTTGCTGTGTACCCTCGATTCGGAGGTCTTTATACCAGAGCAGCGCGTCTCAAAGACTGCGAGTCGACGATGCGGATATCAGCGTTTCGCACGGCAATCCTGACGTCCGTGGTTATAGGCCAGCCGCCGCCGGCGGTGGCACAGGTCGATCCAGCAAGGATTTGCGGGAGGTACATCTGGGACCGGTGCTACGCTATGGAGCAGATTCTCCGCATTGACTGATCGAGGACTCGCAGCTGTGAGACCCGTGAACAGGAGCATCGCATGCCGCGCTCGCTAATCGTGCTGCCCGACGACTCCGCCAGGCCGATTCTGGCGGCGATCGACGGCGCGTCCCGAACGCTGCGCGTCAAGATGTTTGTCTTCTCGGATCCATCGCTGTTGAAGGCCGTCGTCGCGGCGAAGCGGCGCGGCGTGACGGTGCGGGTGATGCTCAATCCCGCCCGACGAAGCGGCGAGCACGACAACGACGCCACCCGCAAGGCGCTCGAGCATGCGGACATCGACGTCAGGGATGCCAACCCCGCATTCGACCTGACGCATGAAAAGTCGATGGTGGTCGACGATCGGACGGCGTTCGTCAAGTCGCTGAACTGGGCCACCAGAAACCTGACGGAAACACGTGACTATGCGGTGGTCACGACGCGCCGTCCGGACGTGGACGAGATCGTCCAGTGTTTCGAGGCCGACTGGCACCGTCAGCCCTTCGCCTATTCGCACGACAGCCACCTCGTCTGGTGTCCCGGACCCGGCAGGGATCGGATCTGCCAGTTCATCGACGCTGCCAGACACAGGCTGTTCGTGCAGAACGAGCGCTTCCAGGACATGGTGATCATCGAGCGCCTGATTCGCGCCTCGCAGCGCGGGGTCAAGGTCGATGTCATGGCGCGCCCCCCACACACGCTCAAGCGCGAGAAACTCGTGGAGGGCGTGGGCGGGCTTCGCATCCTGGATGACGTGGGTGTCAAGGTCCACAAACTCAAGGGCTTGAAGCTCCACGCCAAGATGCTGCTGGCCGATGGTGTTGCCGCCATCGTCGGCTCGATCAACTTCGCGGCGGGGAGCCTCGACGGCCGGCGCGAGCTGGCGATCGAGGTGCGCGATGCCGACGTTGTGGATCGGTTGCACAAAGTCGCTCGACACGACTGGGAGCATTCACACGCGCTCGACCTGTCGGACGAGGGGTTGCTGGCCGATTTGGAAGATCGAGTCGAAGGCAGTGCGGAACTGCTGGCGATCGACGATACGCGCTCATCCTGAACACGCAACTGTGCGTCTGCGTGGGGTCTGGATCGCGCCGCTCAGCGCTGAAACGGCTCCGCGTCGACCAGCCCGGGAATAGCGGAAGTCTGACCGCGATTACACCGACGTGGCGGTTGTGCCGTCGCGCAGCGCCACCGGCCGCTGTCCGCTGCCGATCCACACGATGGCCCACGCGCCAGTCGCCGCCAGCGCGACCAGAGGCACGAGGGCGAGCGAGAAGCTTCCGGTCGCGTCTTTGATGAAGCCCATGACGTAGGTCGTGCCGAAGCCGGCGAGATTGCTGATCGCATTGATCTGCGCCAGGCCGGCGGCCGCCGTTCCCGCCGACAGCCACTCGGTCGACGCAGCCCACACCGGCCCTTTACCGGCGTAAATGCCGATCACCGCCAGGCACAGGATCACGACGATGGAGAAGAGCGAGGTGAACAGCAGCGCCGACGCGAGGCTGACGGCCGTCAGCGTCAGAGGGATCGACGCATGCCAAATCCGCTCGCCGGTACGGTCCGATCGCCTGCCCCACCAGATCATGATGATGGACGCGAACGCGAATGGAATGGCGTTGAGCAAGCCGGTCTGCATGTTCGTCAGGCCGTAGGACTTGATGATCTGGGGCTGCCAGAGCTGAAGCCCGCTGCTCACCGCCGTGCTTCCCGCCAGGACGACGCTCAGCACGAGCACGTGCTTGTTCCACAGCACTGCTCGGAGGCTCAACGGTCCCACCGGGCGCTGTTGGTCGGCCTGCGCCTGAAGTCTTGTCAGCAGCCAGCGACGCTCGTCGGCCTCGAGCCAGTGCGCGTCGGCCGGCCGGTCACTGAGGACGGCCAGGCAGGCCAGGCCGAACAGGACGGCCGGCGCAGCTTCGAGAATGAACATCCACTGCCACCCACGCAGTCCGAACCATCCGTCGATTCCAAGCAGCGCGGCCGAGATCGGCGATCCGAGAAGGCTCGAGACCGGAATCGCCACCGTGAACAGCCCGACGATCCGGGCACGGTACTCCGATGGAAACCAATAGGTGAGATAGAGAATCACGCCGGGGAAAAATCCGGCTTCGGCGGCCCCCAGCAGAAACCGCACGAGATAGAGCGAGCGTGGACCCGTGACCAACGCCATGGCGCCTGCGAGCACTCCCCACGTGATCATGATCCGCGCGATCCACCGGCGGGCGCCGAACTTCTCGAGGAGCAGGTTGCTCGGCACTTCGAACAGGAAGTACGACACGAAGAAAATACCGGCCCCGAACCCGAATACCGTCGCCGAGAAGTGCAGGTCCTCGACCATCTGGAGCGCGGCGAATCCCAGGTTGACCCTGTCGACAAAGGAAATGAAATAGCAGACCATCAAGAACGGCACGATGCGCAGCGTCACCCGGCGCATCGTCCTCGCTTCCAGCGCATCCGGGTTTGACGGCATTTTCGCCCCGATTCTACAATGCTCCGCGCGTGCTCCCCGCGGCATCACGTTCATCAGCTGAGAACTTGTGACGACGTGCGACGCGCCCGATCCGAACACGAGAACACCGCGATTCGGAATGCCAGCGCAAGCCTGTGACGCCCATTGCCATGTCTTCGGCCCTGGTGCGACATTCCCGTACGCGCCCGATCGGGCCTATACGCCGCCAGATGCGCCGAAGCAATCGCTCTCGGCGCTGCAGTCGATCCTCGGCATCGATCGTGCCGTTCTCGTTCAGGCGAGCTGCCATGGGACCGACAATCGCGCCATGCTCGACGCCATCAAGACCAGCGGCGGACGCTACCGCGGCGTGGCGATCCTCGATGCGTCCTTCACCGAGATGGATTACTCCGCTCTGCACGACGGTGGCATCAGGGGTGTCCGCTTCAACTTCGTCGAGCACCTCGGCGGCAGGCCGGACATGCACGTGTTCCACCATGTCATTCAGCGCATCCGGCCGCTCGGGTGGCATCTGGTCGTGCACCTGGACGCCGTAGACATTCCGGAGCTTTCTACGCTTCTTCGTCCGCTCTCGGTACCCTTCGTCATCGATCACATGGGCCGCGTCAAGGCGGACGCCGGCCTGGAGCAGCGGCCGTTCCGCGCGTTGCTCGACTTGATGAAGCTGGATACGTGCTGGGTGAAAGTGTGCGGCGCCGAGCGCGTTTCGACCGCAGGTCCGCCGTTTCTCGACGCCGTTCCGTTCGCCCGGGCGATTGTCAACGCGGCTCCAGACCGTGTGCTGTGGGGCACGGACTGGCCTCACCCCAACGTCGGACGCTTCATGCCGAACGACGGTGATTTGGTGGACCTCGTCTCCGAGATCGCGCCAGACGAGGCGCAGAGGGACAAGCTCCTGGTCCAGAACCCGGCGAACCTCTACGGCTGGGCCTCCGGGAACAGGCCGTAGACTCTCTACGTCTTAAACAACGAGTCTCGATACCATGGCCCCGAACTCCACCGGAGGCGGCACGTTTCGGACGTCCGCGTGGCTCGCGGACGATCCGCGCCCGTTGGACTGGAACGGGCCCGTGGATCGGCCCTTTACGAGCTTTCGCGACCAGGATCTGCAACGGCCGATTTTCGAGCACTTCGAGCGAGTGGCCCGCCGACAGCGAGGTGGAATCGCCATCAGAGACGCGGACACCGCTCTCACCTTCGGCGACTTGTTGGACGGTGTCTCGGGACTGGCTGAAACACTGAGTGTCGAGACACAGCCCGGCGCCCTGATCGGCATCCTGCTGCCGGCATGTCCGATGTTTCCGGTCGTGATGCTCGCGTGCCTCGCCTCAGGACACCCGTTTGTCGCACTCGATGCACAACATCCGCCAGACTGGCTCGATCGCGTGCTGCAGGATGCGCGCCCGGCGCTGATCATCACACTGGAGGGTGGCCTCCCGGGGATCGAGGCCCGGATGCCCACGCTGCGTGTCATCCGTCTCGCAGGCTTGCCCAGATCCGGGCAAAGCGGTTGGCGACCGGCCACGATGGGAGTGGACGAGCCCGCGTGCGTCCTGTTCACGTCCGGCAGCACCGGGCGGCCCAAGAGCATCGTCAATAGTCAGCGAAACCTGTTGCAGCGCGTGGCTCAATCGATCAACGCCGCGCATATCAACACCGCGGACAGACTGCTGACTCTCGCGTCGCCCAGCACGATCGTCGGCGTCCGCGACGTCCTGACCGCGCTGCTCGCCGGCGCAAGCATTCATCTCCTCGATCCGCGAGGCATCGGAGCACGCGAGATCATGACCGTCATCCGTGCGGAGGCCAGCACGATCCTGTTCGCGTTTCCGGCCCTTCTGCGATCCATCGTCGCGGCTCGCGACGGACGCGCGGACGCCTCTCTGAGGCTGGTGCGTGTGGGCGGAGACACGACGGTGTGGAGCGACATCGAGACGCTGCGCACCTGGTTGGTACCGGAGGCCGCAATCCAGCTCGTCTACGCCGCGACGGAAGCGCCGATGATGCAGTGGTTCGTGGACAACACGAGCAGGCGTGAGGATGCGCGCATTCCAATTGGCTATCCGCTGCCGGGCAACCGTCTCGCGCTCGTCGACGAAGAGGGTGGTGTCACACCGCCGGGCGAAGTCGGTGAGCTCGTCGTCGAAAGCCCATACGTGTCGCTGGGACGTTGGGTCGAGGGAGGTCTTGCGGACGAGAGCGCTGAGACGGGTGGCGAATACGGCTGCCGGGTTTTTCGTACCGGAGACCTCGTGCGCCAGCGGGCCGACGGGTTGCTGGAGCGAGTCGGCCGCAAGGACCGGCAAGTCAAGATACGCGGGTTTCGCGTCGATCTCGATGGCGTCGAAGCCATGCTTCGCGGACACGCCTTGGTGCGCGATGTCGCCGCGATGGCACGGCTGGGCCCCGATGGCACGTTCACGCTCGTCGCCTATGTCAGCGCACGCGATGGAGCGCAACCGGCGCTGATCGGCGAACTCAAGGCATTGATGCGCGCCGCGCCGCTGCCGATGCTCCCCGCACGCTTCTATCTTGAACCTTCGATTCCGCGGCTGCCGAGCTCGAAGCTGGACATTCGCGCGCTCGCGGCGCTGGACGAGGCGCATGTTCACCGGGAGCGTGCCGAATCGATCGACGAAGCCACGCCCACGGTGGTCGCCAGTGAGGATCACGTCTCGCAGACGGTGGCTCGCATCTGGAAAGATGTGTTGCGCGTGCCGGTTCGCGCACCTGAGGACGATTTCTTCGACAGCGGCGGCGACTCGCTCACTGCCGTCACGTTCGTGCTCGAACTGGAGCGTGCGTTGCACCTCGAGATCTCGCTGACGCTGATCAACGAGGCGCCGAGATTCGATCAGCTTTGCCACGCGTTGAGAGATCGGCGCGCACCCAACTCGACTCCGCTGATTACTCTCAAGGAAGGAGACGGCCTGCCGCCGATGTTCTTCATCCATGGCGTCGGCGGCAATCTCGTCGAGATTCTGCCGACGGCGCGTCGCGTGACCTACCCTGGCGCGGTGATCGGCGTTCGAGCGCGCGGTGTCGTACGCGGAGAGACACCGCACACCAGCATCGAGGCGATGGCTGCCGACTATCTGAGGGAGATCAAGAAGCGCCAGCCGAACGGTCCGTACTACCTCTGCGGCTATTCCTCCGGTGGGCTTGCGGCGTTCGAGATTGCCCGGCGCTTGTCCGAATCGGGCGAGGAAGTCGGCCTGGTCGGGCTGTTCGATACGACGATGAGTCCAGTGCGATGGCCAGTACGGACCTGGTTCGCGATCGGCGCCCGGCAGATGGCGCGCCTCGTCGCCGCGTTGCGCGCCGTGTCAATTCGCACCTGGCCCGCGGTCCTGCGCAAGTCAGGCAAGCACCTTCGTGCGTGGTGGCTCTCCATCAGCGTCGCGCCTTCGATCGGAA
>Ga0105248_10000733_pt1 | contig 36949 bp, 30 predicted proteins | sample KBSS34metaG_FD_81524 | JGI IMG/M metagenome (GOLD analysis project Ga0105248, IMG submission 81524) | Switchgrass rhizosphere microbial communities from Kellogg Biological Station, Michigan, USA - KBS S3-4 metaG | ecosystem: Host-associated > Plants > Roots > Rhizosphere > Soil | place...
CCTTCGGCCAAGCCAAGATGGCGAAAATGTGGCCGTCCATCGAGATCGCGGCTCTCCAGGATGGAGATTCCGCCGCTCTGCATCCCTACCCAGAGCCTGCCCTGCCGATCAGTCATAAGCGCACTCACATAAGGAGCTGCAATCGCGGAGGGTGTTTCCGGCTCTGCCTTGATGCGTTCTACAAACCCGGTAGCGGGATTGACGAGATTGAGGCCATTAAAGGTACCAACCCAGAGGGACCCGGATGGACCCGGGCTCATGACAGAGATCCTAGAGTCGGTCAGCTTGGCGGAACTGGCAAAGTGCTGCACCGTTTCGCGTCCCAAACGATCTCTGCGAAGTGTCCAAAGTCCATCATCAAGGCTTCCCAACCAAAGCGTTCCAGTTTGGAGATCAAACAAAGCAGCTCGAACGGAAGCAGCCTCTGGCAATTGAACGCGAACCAGGCGTGGGTCCGTTGCCGTCTTTCGATATAGACCGCTGCGGGCGCACACAAACACTTCGCCAGACCCATTGGAGACGAGATCACGAACTTCGCTCAATTCAAGCGTCTCTCCGGCCTGATTGACCCCGACGCGCATCTGTCCGACTCGTCCCGCAAAAGGGTCTAGAATATCTACACCTTTTGCGCCGAGGCCCAGCCATAGCTGCCCGTTGGGCATGGGCAAGACAGACTCCACATCTGTATCCGACAATCCCTTCGTTCGAGAGATAATCCCGAAGACGCTCAAGATCGCAGTCTGCTTCGGATCGCTTCGGGAGAAGCCGCGGTTCGTCCCCGACCACATATCACCAACTTTGTCACGAAAGAGAGACCAAACTGTGTCTTCGTCGAGGCTCTGCGGTAGCAGCGGATCATGCCGAACGTTTCTGGCCTCGAGGGATGTTTCGTTGACTATGAGGATGCCGTCTCCATAGGTACCCAGCCACATTTCTCCGGGTCGCGCCTCTGCCATGGATTCGATTGACTCTATCTTCGAAGCCGGGATCAATTTCGGCGCAATACCGGTGAGATGCGAATCTGGATTAACCACATACGCACCACTCTTGGTTCCAATCCATATCCGGCCATCAGCATCCTCGTGCAAGCAGGTCACATAGGCGTTCTTGGTCTGGGGCCCCGGCAGCGAAAGTCTCACAAGAACTTTTGTCTGTGAATCCCGATAGACCAGGCCACTCCTCATGCCTATCCAAAGACGCCCTTTATGATCCAGAAGCACTGTTGTGAGATGGTCATCTGGCAGACTTGCGGGGTCATTATCACGATGGCGCAGATGTCCGACTACGCCGCGCTCCGGAGCGACTTCGTCCAGGCCTCGATTGGTTGCGACCCATACACCGCCTTTTCCGTCATCATCAATTCCTAAAACATCGACACTACTGAGGCCATCCGGCCCCGCTCGGTAGTTTATGAAACGGTCACTGCCACGGTCGTACCTCGAGAGTCCTCCACTGAGCGTCGCGATCCAGAGGTTGCCCCGCACATCCACATGAAGCCTCTGAATGTAGTTGTCGGGCAAGCTGCCTGAATCCTTGGAGTCAGACTGATAGTTGCGATAGCGATAGCCATCCCATCGCGACACTCCGCCTTCCGATCCGATCCAGAGAAATCCGTCTCGATCCTGGGCAATGGCGAGAATGGGTGAATTCGGAAGAGTGGTGTCTGAAATAGGATGCTGGAATACCAGATCAGCAACACTCTCCCAGCGCTGAGCTGCACAGGCTGACGATAGGAGCAGAGAGCCAACCGCAAGTGTCGCCAGCAGCACCCGATGCTGCTGGCCTAAGTGGTACGCCGCCATAGTTCTCGGGCTTGCGTCATCACCATCATCTCGTTTTGTGCGACGCGCTCTCATTCGACAGAGAAGTGTCTTGCGGGACTGCCAACATATAAAGGAATAGGCAAAATCTTGCGTGAACTAGAGATAGTATAGGCGCGAAGGAAATCGTCAGTCCAAAAGAAGCCAATTACAGCTTGTCCGTATCCCGTCTCCCAATGGACCGTTTCATGTTCGCTCGATTCGCTGGATGGATCAAATTCCTGTCATGCAAATGGCGACAACAAGCCAGTACGCTCGTTGAGCTTGACCAAAGATCCGGATCGGTCCCCAACGACTCGCCAGGCTCAACAAGTGTGAGTTCGGATCGCGGAATGAGCTTTGCAATGGATACGCCCCATGTCCTGGATAGTGGACATGGGGCGCTTCTATTGCCGACGGTGGCAACTACTTAGCGCTGTCGTAGAACTTCGCGAGGTCTTGGCGGAAGGTTTTCAGGGCTTCTACGTTGAGGTAGACCATGTGACCTGAGGGGTAGTAGCCCCAGGTGATGTTATTGCGCATTTTGGGTTCTGTGCCCATGTGGGCGAGTTCCCATTCTGTGGCGGTGAAGGGGGTGGCGAGGTCGAAGATGCCGTTGGCGGCGAAGACCTTGAGGTGGGGGTTTTTGCGGATGGTGTCGCCGAGATCTCCGGCTACGTAGGGCATCTGCTGGCGGCGGCCGAAGCCTGGTCCGTAGGCTGCTGTGTGCTTCCAGTCCCAGTTTTCGTTGATGCCGGGGCCGCTGTTGTTGTAGGTGTCCGCGGTGGTGAACTTGAGGTCGGTTTCGAGATAGTTGTGGAAGGCTGCGACGTAGGCTCCACTGATGCCGGTGTCGGAGGGGTCGAAGCTGGGGTTTTCGCCTGCGGCGTCTGCGTCTGGGCCCTCGAAGCGTCCATCGTAGCGGCCGAGGACCTTGTTCTGGTCGCGGAGAAGCTCTTTTCGGAAGCGGGTGGCGGAGATGCGCAGGTTGGCGTTTTTGATGAAGGCGGGGCTGAGGCCGATGAAGGCGCTCATCTGGCTGGCGATCTTGTCGGCATCAGCATCGGAGAGGGCGTTGCCCTGATAGAGGGCGGCGGCATAGGGGCCGCGGGCAAATTCGCGGGCCTGCTGGACGAAGTCGAGGATGTTGGCTGGTTTATTGGGGATCTTGTTGTGGTAGTACGCAATGGCGGCGAAGGTTGGGAAGTCGGTGAGGTAGTTGTTGTCGAGGCCGGCGGAGCGGGCGTTGTAGTTGAGGATCGAGGAGAGCAGCACGATGCCGTTGAGTTGGACACCCTCTTCATTGAGAGTGGCTGAGAGTCCTGCGGAGCGGGTGGTGCCGTAAGATTCGCCGAAGAGGAATTTGGGGGAGTTCCAGCGATGGTTGACGGTGATGTAGCGGATGATGAACTTGGTGAAGGCGGTCAGGTCCTGGTCCACGCCTGCGACGTCCTTTACGGTTCCCTTGCCGACGGGGCGTGAGTAGCCGGTGCCGGGGGCATCGATGAAGACGAGATCGGTCTTGTCGAGAAGGCTGTACTCGTTGGGGACGACGGTGTAGGGCGGGTTGTGAGTGGGTTCGGGACTGTCGGAGACAACGCGCATGGGGCCTACGGAGCCCATTTCAAGCCAGATGGTGGCGGAGCCTGGGCCGCCGTTGTAGAGGAAGGTGACGGGACGGGTTTTGGCGTCGGCGCCATCCTGGGTGTAGGCGATGTAAAAGATGCTGTGGTAGGGCTTCTCGGCCTGGTCGTGGTCTTCTTTGGAGATGAGCAGATTGCCGACTGTGGCGGTGTAGTGAATGGCCTGACCGCTGATGGTCTGCTGATGCTGGGTGACGGCCGTCGTTTCGGGAGGAATGGGCAGGTCTTTGGAGTCTTCTTTGGCGTCGGGCTTGTGTGGTTCCTGCGCGAAGGACGGGGTGGCGGCGAGCGAAAGCGAGAGGATGGCCGTTGAAAGCGCGATTTGGAAGAGTTGCCGGAAAGAAAATTGAGGCACGAGCGCGGTCTCCATGGTGGTGGAATCGATGGTTTGGCGGACTGCGGGTAGACTGCGAATAGCGTCCGGCTGCGAAGGAAGAGTTGTCACGGGGAATTCATCCGCGGCACTCTCCATTAGGAATAGAGTGTAAGGCAACTGGCGGACGCGTGAGTCTATATCCGGCAGCCGTGTTTTGTTGACGTGCAAGACTTTCTGGAGGTTTCAATGCGACAGAGATTCCGAATTTGCCTGATTCTTGCGGTGTGCCTGCTGGCCCCGGCGCAGAGAGCCTTTGGTTGGAATGCGATCGGCCATATGGCGGTGGCGTATGTGGCCTACCAGAAGTTGACGGTGCAGCAGAAGGCGCGGGCTACGGAGCTACTGAAGCTGAATCCTTCTTACGGGCAGTGGCTGAGCTATATTCCTGCGGGGACTTCGGATGCAGACCGGGACACCTACATTTTTATGATGGCGGCAACGTGGCCGGACCAGATTAAAGCGCAGACAAGTGGCTATGCGAACGATGGCAATGTGGCTCCGGATACGCCGGAGGCAAGCGCCAACACCGGCTATGACGACAAGGTGATGCACAAGTACTGGCACTACACGGACCATCCGTACAGCGTGCCGGCGGGGATGACGCTGCCTGCGATACCCAAAGTGAATGCGCAGACGGAGATCGCGCTGCTGCGGGCGGCGATTGCTACCGACGAAAGCGATGCGGTGAAGTCCTACGACCTGGTGTGGCTGCTGCATCTGGTGGGAGACATTCACCAGCCGTTGCATTGCACGACGCGGGTGACGGCGGCGACTGCGCAGGGCGATCAGGGCGGGAATGCGGTGGTGCTGGTGGGCAAGCCGAACGAGCTGCACGCTTATTGGGACAACCTGCTTGGAACGGGTTCTACGCAGGACTTTGCCAAGGCGGTGGCGGCTGCGAAGAAGCTGGCGGCAGCGAGCCCCTCGGCAGCAGCAAAGACGCATGAGAGTGTGTGGGTGAAGGAGAGCTTTGCGATGGCGAAGCGGAGCGTATACAAGGCTCCGATTGGCGATGGCACCGGGCCGTACACGATCGATCCGACATCGAAATATGCGAAATCGGCGTTGGCGCTGGGGAAAAAGCGGGTGGCGCTGGCTGGAGAGCGGCTGGGGAACCTGATCAATGTGGAGTTGAAGTAGCTCTAGCGTTCGCCCCATTTGAGCTTGCTGCGCAGGGCATCGAAGAAGCCGTGGCCGCCCAGGCGGACGAGCTTTACCGTGTATTCGGAGCGATGGCAGCGGAGTTCGTCGCCACGGTCGAGGTCGATGGCTTCCTGACCGTCCACGGTGAGCGTCGTGGGGTTGGGCAGGCCGCCTTTTGGACCCTCAATGCGCAGGGTGAGCGCGGACTTAGACGGGACGACCATGGGACGCAACGTCAGAAGATGAGGACAGATGGGCGTGATGACCAATGCATCCACGCCTGGAACGAGAATTGGGCCGTTGGCGGCGAGTGTGTAGGCTGTGGAGCCGGTCGGGGTGGCTACGATCACGCCATCGGCGCGGAAGCGGGCGGCAAGCATGCCGTCGAGTTCGACGGTGAACTCGCCCATACGCGCGATGGAGCTTTTGGAGAGGACGATGTCATTGACGGCTTCGAAGACGGAGACGCACTCGCCGTCGCGCCACAGCTCGGCATGGAGCATGGAGCGCGCGTCGATTGTGCAGCAGTTGTCGCACCAGCCCTCGAGCGTGGGATAGAGGCTGGAGAGCCTGACCTCGGTAAGAAATCCTAAGGACCCCAGATTGACGCTGAGGATGGGTGTGCCGACGAAAGCGAAGATGCGTCCGACGGCGAGCAGGGTGCCGTCTCCACCGAGAACAATGACCAGCGACGGACTGGCGAGGGGCAGATCGGGGCGGTCGCGGAGTTCCACTCCTGGGGCGAGATCCGGGTCGTCGACACCGATCCTGGTTCCCGAGACGGCTTTGCCTGCGGCTACTGCACCTACCAGGTAGGAGGCGCTTTCGCGGTCTACGACAGGTTCGAAATTGTGTTCACGCAGCCACGCGACCAGTTCGGGCAGCAGGCGGTTGAGTTCCCTTTTCTGTGGCTTTGAGACGATCGCGACGCGGTTCATTCGGGCTTTAGTGTATCCCAGAGGCCAGTGTGAGGTGTGAGTGGCGTTATCTCAAGGCGTGAAGGAGGAACTCTTTGTTGCCCTCCATGCCGGTAATGGGAGAGTCGATGATTTCTATTCTGTGGGCGCCGAGGCCGGTCAGGCACGCGGTGACGCGGTCGATAGCGAGTTGATGGGCCTCGGGATCACGGACGATACCGCCTTTGCCTATGTTTTCTCTGCCTGCCTCAAACTGCGGTTTCACGAGGATGACCGCCTCAGTAAGGGCTGGCGCGGCGGCGAGCACCGGACCTAGCACGAGCGTGGCGGAGATGAAGGAGACATCCATGACGAGCAGGGTGAGTTCTGGACCCCCGGTGGTCTGAGCGCTAAGCGATTGCGGGACGAGCAGACGGGCGTTGGTGCGCTCGTAGAGACGGATGCGCGGCGCATCCCCGAGGCTCTGAGCGCGCAGGCTCATCGCGATCTGGCCGAAGCCGGTATCGACGCAAGAGACATGCGTTGCGCCGTGCTGAAGGAGGCAGTCGGTGAAGCCGCCGGTGGAGGTGCCCACGTCGAGACAGGCGCGGCCCTCTGTCGGGATGGCCCAATGCTGAAGTGCTGCTTCGAGCTTGAGGCCGCCGCGACTGACGTAGCGGAGATCGTCGCCGAGGATGCGGATGGGGGCTTCTTCTGAGACGCTGACGCCGGGCTTGTCGACCTTTTGCTCTGCAACGAGAACTCTTCCGGCGAGGATCAGGGCCCTTGCACGCTCGCGGCTCGGGACGAGGCCTTTTTGCACCATCAATGCGTCAATCCGCAGCCGGTCACTCTTTGTCATCGTTCTGACTCTATTATGTATCCAGGAGTGTTTGCGAGGGATGCAGACGAATTCCGGTGATTCGTCGTACACTCTCTACGCAGTCATAGTTTCGGGACGATCACCCCGCGCAATCCAAACCCCTTGCTGCCTCGTACCTTCTGCAGGCAAGCAACAACGGTAAAAGAAACGGAAGCCATGCAAATGGATGATGCCGAGTTGCTGGAAGCTGTCGCCAGGCAGGATCAAACTGCCATGGCGGCACTTTTCGACAAATACTCGCGGCTGGTGTATTCAATCGCCCTGCGCGTGTTACGCGAGCCCGATCTCGCGGAGGATGTGATGCAGGAGGTTCTGCTACAAGTCTGGCGGCAACCGGGTGGCTTCGTTTCTCAGCGAGGCAGTCTGGGAGCGTGGCTGGCTGTGGTGGCACGCAATCGATCGATCGACGTGATCCGGCGACGGTCGCATCTGACGCCGCTCGAAGACATGATTCTGCCAGAACCGCGGAACATGCAGAAGGCAGTAGAAGAGAATCACCTGATGGACCAGGTGCGAGTTGCGGTCGATACGCTGCCCAGCGAACAGCAGTCGCCGCTGCACATGGCCTACTTTGAAGGGCTGACGCACACAGAAATCTCCGAACGCACCGGTACACCGCTCGGAACAGTCAAAACGCGCATTCGAACCGCACTGATGACGGTGAGAAAGGCGCTGGAAGCATGAGCATGCCTGAAGCTTTTCACATAGCGGAAGATGACCTGATCCAGTACGCGCTGGGCACTCTCAAGGAGTCTCAGTACGGCACGCTGGCGGCGCATATCTCCCTGTGCAACCAGTGCCGCGATCGCCTTGCCGAATTCCAGTTGGAGCTGGCCTGCTACGCAGCTTCTATACCGCAGGAAGAGGTACCTACAGGAGCGAAGGACCGCTTTCTCGCCAAGCTCACAGCGGATGACGCGCCTGCTTCCAAATTTGCGCAGATGCGGGACAAGAACAAGGTATTCATTCTCTCGAAGACCTTCCACTCGTGGCTGGAGTCTCCGGTTCCGCTGAAGGTATTGTCTGGACTGCTGGCGGCGGCTTTGGCGTTTACGGTTTACGACGACCTCTCACATATTCACCAGATTCGCCGGCTCCAGCCAGCAATCCAGCGATATGAGAGGGATATCGCGGAGTTGCAGGACCTGAAGGAGTTTCTGAAGGGGAGCAACGCGCAGCAGGTATCGCTGCACGAAAAACCTGTTCTGACCAAGGCTCCCGAGGGCCACACGCTGTACTCGGCGGCCACCGGCAAACTGGTGTTTACAGCTTCCAATATGCCACTGCCTCCCTCGGGCAAGGCATATGAGTTGTGGGTGCTGCCTGCGAAGGGCGGTGCCCCGGTTCCGGCGGGGATGTTCACTCCGGATCTACAAGGAAACGCGGCGATTATCTTCCCGGATATTCCGCAGAATGTGCAGGCAGCGGGATTTGGGGTGACGGTTGAAAAGGCAGAGGGATCGCCTGTTCCAACATCGGCGATTATCCTGAGCGGGCAATAAGGCAGGAACCAGGAAGTAGCGACGGCGCAGCCAAAAGCTGCGCCGTTTCCTTTTGAGAGTCTGAACGGTGGAAGCGCAATGCAAACAGCCAGCCTTCTTGACGAGATGTCGAGGGCTGGCTGTTTTTATTCAGTGCTGGAAGGAGAATGCCTAGGGAGCAAGGAGGGTGGCATCCTGGATCTTGCAGCTGGCCAGCGTTACGGAGGCTCCCGCGGTGGTGAAGGACTCGGGAGGCAGGTTGCAGGGCTGGCCGGCGCCGGGCTGACGGCTCACGTTGTTGATGTTGCCGCCAGTGCCGTCGGGAGTTGTGATGCGCACATCGACGGTATTGCCCTGCACCAGGACGGAGGTGCTGATGATGTCCTGATCGGTACGGATGATCGTGACGAACGGAGTATCGGGCGAGGCTACGTAGACCTTGCCATAGAGCGAGTTGGCAATCGAAACCACAGTGCGAGGATGTCCAGTGACGGCCAGGGTCTTGTCGACTTTATGGCTGACCATGTTGATTACGGAAACTGTGCTGTCGGACTGGTTAGCGGCATAGGCGCGGCTGCCATCGGCCAATACTGTAACCGATGCCGGGTGGTTGCCGACGGAGACGGTATAGGTGGTTCCGAAGTTGGGTCCATCGTTGCCGTACTGGTCTAGATTGACGTCGATGATGCTGACCGTGTTGCCGTCGTAGTTGGAGACGACGAGCTGTCCGGTGGTCTGGTTGTATTCGGCATACACAGGCCCTGCATGCGCTTTGCCGGGTGCTGGCGTCAGCGGGAGGGAGGGATGGCAGGTGTAAGGCTGGCCATTCTGGTTTACTCCGGGGGCGCAGCTATTCAAGCTGTTGTTCTGGGAGTTGATCACTGTGATTGAGTCGCTGCCTCGATTGAGGACGAAGACGCGGCGGGTATCTGGGCTGCCAACGGCATAGACAGGGCAGACGCCCAGGGGAATGTGCGAAGAGATCGTGTTGGTCGACGTTTCGAAGCCGTCTGCAACGCCGTTGACGCCAACCGAGTAGGGGTCGATATTGCAGGCGACGCCGCCATCGACAGCCGAGCCGTTCAGGCTAAAGGAGCTGAGGAACGGGATGGCCTGGGTGATGGCATACAAGCGGGAGGCCCCGGAGACTCCAACCATGGTCACAGGGCTTTCATCGACGGGCACAACCAGCTTGAAGGCCGAAGGGGTGGCGGTGCTCAACACATCAATGTTGGATTGAATCGGCTTGGATGTGTCGTCGGAGTTGACATTGACGTCGAGGGCGTACAAACCGGCGGAATTAAAGAAGAGCGCGGAGACCGGATCAGTGCCGGTGTAGGGGCGCAAGGTGCTGTACTTGACATCCTTGGCCTGGAGCGAGGTGGTGGAGGGGATGTTGGACAGCGTTCCGTCGGAGTTGAGCGACCAGGCCTGGCCGCCACCCGAGGAGAGTGCAAACATCGTGGGGCCGGGGCCTACAGGAGCCGTGGCCATGATGGTATCGCCAGAGTAATCGACCACGGTACCGACGCCGGTGGCGGTAGCAGAGGGCTTGGAGACAACAAAGGCGTAGCCGGTGGGCTGGGCAGACGGGCCAGTTGGCGTAATCGGGGTCGTGGTGGGGCGATAGTTGCTGCCGCAGCCAGCCAGCGCGAGAGCGCTGCCCACAAGAGCTGCCAGTACCAGAGGTTTCGTAGAAGGAGTTGTCTGGCTGCTACGGCGCATGGAGATACGGCTCGCCGCGATGGATTGCTGGAAGAATTCGCTCATTCAGTAGGTATCCTGCTTACTGGTCGATTGTAAATCACAGGCACGGTCAAACATCGTCGAGCCCTGTTATGGGACGGGGTTACTGATTGGACGCGGGTGGGTGGCGTTGGTTGGTAGTCTGGGTATCGGATTGGGATTGTGGATGGAAAGAGTGGCTCAAAAATCATTGCGGTGGCAGTCGAAGGCGATTCTGCTGATTGTGGTGCCGTGGACGGTGGCCAATGTCTTTCTGCAGGCGCACTGGTGGTGGCTGCAGGTGCCGGTGGTGGCGTACGAGACGCTGGGCATCAGCGGGATTTTTGGGCTGATTGTGTGGCGACTTAAGGCGGGGACCCCGGCGGCAGCGGCGACCGGGGCGGCGATTACGGCAAGTTTAATGTTTGGGACGGCGCGGCCGCCCTATGCGTGGAGCTGGCTGCATGGGGAGTTGATGCCGCTGCTGGCGGTGTTTTTGCTGACATTTGTGGCTACGAAGGTCGGTCGGCGCAAGAAGGAGACTCTGGGGACGGGAGAGAGCAAGCAGGGACGGAACGCGGCGCAGGTGGCGGCTAATCTTGGGGTGGCGGCGATTGTCTCATCCATTGAACCTCTCACAAGCTCTCTTGCTGTTGACAGGAGCTTTACGTTTGGAGCGATCCTGGCGCTAGCAGCTCTAGCAGAGGCGGCTGCAGACACAGTCTCATCCGAAATCGGTCAGGTCTTTGGCGGAACTCCACGGCTACTCACATCTTTTCGCAAAGTCGAGGCGGGAACAGACGGGGCAGTCACGCTAGTTGGCACATTGGCAGGTGTTGTGGCCGCCGCGGTGGTGGCCTGGATTGGGATTGTTCGCTTTGCAAGTGACTGGATCATCGATTCAAACGGACCAGGTGCGTCTGTTGGGATTTTCTTTTTCCTACTCTGCACTGGAGGGGGGATATCGGGCCTGGTTTTCGACAGCCTACTTGGAGCAACTGCCGAGCGTCGGGGCTGGCTCAATAATGATGCGGTTAATTTCCTGTCAACGCTCAGTGCACCAGTGTTTTATCTGATTTATCTCATCATGTACGGTCTCTTGTTTCCGCGGATGCGTTACTAACAGGCTTGAGGCGAAGCCCAACTATTCGCCGCCTTGGTGGATTTGCTCTAAGAGCCTTTGCCAGATTTTCTGGTTTTTGCGGTAGGCCTTTTTCAGGTCTTCTAGGATGCGGTCGAAGTCGGAGTTGGTTTTGAGGTTGTTCCAGGCTGGGTTTTTGCTGAACCAGGGGTAGTTTTCGTTACCGAGGTAGATGGCGCGGCGGAGCCAGTGGAGGGCTTCGCTTGAGTCGCCCTCGACGGCGAAGTAGCTGGCGAGGCGGTAGGCCATTTCGCTATCAGCTTCAGCGGCGGCGAGGGTATCGTCTTTCAACAGTGAGGCCGCCTGGGTGCGCTGGCCCACCTGGACGTAGCAGAGGGCTAGGGTGGGGACGGCGATACGCATCTCGTCGTCGTCGCGAATGACCTCTTCGAGAATATTGATGGCGGCGTGCAGGTTGCCGATGCGCATCTGCTGGTAACCGGCTGAGGTGCGCAGCAGGGGGTGGCGCGGCTCCAGGGCGAGGCCCTTGGCTAGCTCGTCTTCGGCGACTTCGAGCTGGTTGCGATATTGATAGACTCTCGCGCGGTGGTTGTAGAGCAGCGCGGCGTTGGCGGGGTTGAGCTTGAGGGCCTGGCTGAACTGGTTGAGAGCCTCGTCGTACATGCCGTCGATGCGTAGGGTGATGCCTGCGACCATGTGGACGTTCCAGTCGTTGGCGGCGGAGCCGAGCAGGTTGGCGATGCCGTGGCGGGCGGACTCTTTTTCTCCGCGCGAGAGCAGCATGTAGATGCGGTAGAGATTGGCCTCGGTCGAGCCGGGGTCGAGTTTGTAGGCCAGATCGAAGGCGCGGCGGGCGGTCATGACATGGACCTGGCCGCCGAAGCCGTGGCGAACGTACTGCAGATTGGCGATGCCCAGGCCGGACCATCCGGCGGCGAATTCAGGATCGCTGGTGGTGACGTTTTCAAAGAGAGCGCGGGCGCGATCGAGATCGGCGCGGGAGCCGGTGCGGGTCATGAAGGAGCTGAGCAGCGCGCGGGCCTGCAGGTACTCCTCCGAGACGAGTTCGGGAAGCGAACCATCGCGAGCGTTGCTGCGGGTGTATTCCGAATGGGCTACATGATTGTCGACGCCGCCGATGCCTTGCAGGACGGCGAAGACTTCGTTGGAGATTTCGTTCTGGACGGCGATGAGGTCAAAGGAGGCGACGGAGATGGTGCCGCCGGATTTGACGCTTTGCGCATGCACGTCGAGGAGCTGCCAGTTGAGGTCGAAGCCTTTTTCGGAGCGCATGAAGTTGCCTGCGAGCACATGCGAGACGAGCAGCTTCTGGCCAACCTCCAGCGGGTCCATCTTGCCCATCTGGATTGCGGGCAGGGTCATCAGCGAGCTGGACGGGCGGACGACGATGGAGGGAATGCGGGCGAGACGCGCTGCGATGGCGTCGGCCAGGGCGAAACCGTAGAGCGGAGCGACGTCGGTGGCGCCGAGGTTGTTGAAGGGCAGGACGACGATGGAGTTCTGCTTGGGGGTATCGACGCTGGACTCGCGGAAGCGTTCGGCGAGCATGGAGAGAAAGCTGGTCGAGCGCTTTTCAGCTTCGGGGCCGGTGGTGACGAGGTTAGCGGCAGCGTCGCCGGGGATGCCGCCGGTCTCGAGCTGCATGGCCTTCATGATGGTCTTGAGTGCTTCGCGAACCTCTGCGGCGGAGGAAAAGCGTCCGGCGGGGTTCTTTTCGAGGCACATTGCGATGACGCTTTTCAGCTCTGTCGAAACGCCGGGGACGATCTCGTCAAGGTCGGGCGGATCGGAGAACTGGATGGAGCGGATGACCTGAAAGTCTTCGGCATCGGGGCGGGCGAAGGGGTGGCGGCCAGTGGTGAGCTCGAAGAGCAAGACGCCGAGAGCCCAGATATCGGACTGAACGCTGGACTGGCCGGTGACGAACTGTTCGGGGGCCATATAGCGGATGGTGCCGCCGCGGGCGGTGTAGGTTTCGGCGACGGATGCGGTGCGGGCGAGGGCGGGCTGCGAGGGGTCGAAACTGGCGTCCTCGGGACGGAGGCGGCGGGCGAGGCCGAAGTCAAGGATCTTTACCAGGCCGCCGTCGGTGAGCATGACGTTTTGCGGCTTGAGGTCGCGATGGAAGATACCGAGCGCGTGGGCGGCCTGCAGGCCGTCGGCAATCTGGATGCCGACCGAGAGGACGAGTTGCACGTTGGCAGGGCCGCGCAGGATCAGCGTGTCGAGGGACTGGCCGGGGACGAACTGCATGACGATGTAGGCTTCGTCGCCGGTTTCGCCGACCTCGTAGATGGCGCAGACGTTGGGGTGTTCGATGGCCGAGGCGAGGCGGGCTTCGCGCAGGACTGTGGTCCGCATCTGGCCCTGGGTAAGCAGGCCGCGGCGGAGAATTTTGAGCACGACGGGGCGGGTGAGCAGGGTGTCGTTGGCGAGATACACGACGCCGCTGCCGCCTGCTCCCAGGCGCCGCTGAATCTCATAGTGCTCAATCATGCGTCGTTTCATTGCTAATGACAGTGTATCGGGAAGTGCGTAAGGAAAGTGTTGCGGGGAGAAATGATCGGGAGTCCGGGCAGGATGGCAGGATTTGGCGACGAGATCTACTCCTAAAAACGGACTCGTCGGGAACAGGCCGCTGTGGGGCGAATCTGGTAACGTCATAGCTATGGTTTTTCGCTGGAACGGCCCTCGGTGGCGCGCAATTCCCTGCCCTCGGGTGGCTCTTCTCTTCCCTCTTCTGCTGCTTGGCGGAGCATGGTTCTCGGCGGCTCAGGAGGCGGAAAAGCCTGTTCCCAAGCCAGCTCTGCCGTCGGAAACGCTGCCGGTGCCCAATCCCGAACAGGCGACGCCGCAGACGGAGCAGAAACAGAGCAACGCGGATGTGCGGACGGGGTCGGTAGTGGGCGAAGGAGAGGAATCGATTGCCAGCCGGCTGGCCTCGCTGCTGGTGGACCACCAGTTTCTGGATATGGAGGCGATGTTGGATGCCTCTGACGCTTCTGCAGACCCGCAGAGCAAATTGCCGGAGGCTAAGAAGCAGCTCTACCGCGGCATCCTGGCCAATCGCGAGAACAAGCCGGAAGAGTCGATCCGGCTGCTGGCGCCGCTGGTGGCAAAGATCAAGCCGGACGAGCATCCGCCGGAAGAGAAGATGCTGCGCAAGGCGCTGGCCGAGGATTATCTGCGGCTGGGCGACTGGGCCAACGCCAACCAGGCCTATCTGGAGTACCAGTACCGCATCGGGGGCAAGCTTTCTCAGGATGAAAAAGACGAGCTGGATCTGCCGCTAAGCCTGCTGCCGCTGGCGCGGCTGAATCCGCCGATGACCGTGGAGCCGGGCGAGCCCTTTGCGCTGCCTTACGACCGGGATGCGCTGGGGCTGACGGATGTGCCGGTATTTGTGGATGCGATGTCGCATGACTGGATGCTCGACCCTACTGCGCCCTTCAACCTGATCTGCCGCTCGACAGCGAAGGAAGTGGGACTGAAGGTTTCTGAGGAGTCGGCGACGATTCACAGCCTGACCGGGCGGCCGATGAAGGTGCATGTCACGGTGATTCCACGGCTCACGGTGGGCACGGTGACCTATCGCAACATGACGGCCTTTGTCTTTGAAGATGCCGATTACTACTTCCCTGTCAGCCAGTACCAGGTGCGCGGGGTGCTGGGGTATCCGGCGGTTTCGGCGCTGGGCAGTATTACGGTGAGCTTCCAGTCGCGTATCGAGGTGCAGCCCGGAGCGAAGGGCGAACGGCTGACGGGCGGGGCTCGGTTCTTTCTCGACGGCGACCAGGTGGTGGGTGCTCTGGGCAAGCCCGGGGACGAGCGGATGTATGTGATCGATGCCAGCGGTCAGCAGACTTACCTGACTTCGCGCTATTACGCGGAACATACCGCGGATTTTGCAGACCAGAAGATGCTGCTGCTCAGCCCCCCTGGAGCAAGGCGGCAGGCGACTGTGCCCGCTTATGTGGCCGACACGATTGAGCTGCAGGTGGGGCAGACGCCGTTTGCTTTTCACTTTGCCCAGGTGCTGACGCAGCCGCTCTCGGATGCGGCCATTGACGACACCTATGGCAAGCTGGGCATGGATGCGCTCGAAGGGTTAAAGAGCTATACCTTCGACTTCCGCACGATGCGGTTTGGGATTACGAATCACTGAGGCTTACACTGGCTTCATGTTGAGGGTGGCGATGGAGTCCGGCGGCAGCTCCACTGTGACAACGCGATTGCCAGCCTGCACCTGCACGAGTTGAGGCTGAGCTTTTTCATTGCGCAGGATCGTCACGACTGTGCTGTCGGGATTGACGAAGGCAAGCGAATCATCGGCTGTGCCCGTCGCATCCAGGAGTCTCGCACCGACATCGACAAAGTGGGTGAGGTGCTTGAGCAGATAGTAGTCGTGGTTGTAGCGGAAGGTTTTGGCCGCTGTATCGACAGTCACGAGCGAGTTCTGGCTCCATCCCCAGGTGCTTTTGGCGGTCTGGTCGAGGGAGATGTTCCAGTACATGTAGCCGCTGGCTCCGCTGCGGAAATAATGCTTCATCAGCTGCCAGCAGTAGCCGGTGTAGCTCCATGCGTTGCGGCCGTCGCCGCACTCCTGTTCCGACTGGAAGACCATCAGGTCGGGAAACTCGCGGCTGAGAGCGGGGAGAGTGTTCTTGCCTGCCCATTGCGCTCCAAGACCCTTGATGAATCCTCTTGCGTCCTGATCCTGCATGACGGTTTCGAGGAGTTTGGGGTCGCCACGCTCCAGGGTGCCGAAGAAGACCTCGACATTGCGCTTTTGCATCTCAGGGCCGAGATAGCGGAGGAATTTCGCGAGCCCCTGGGCGGTCCACGTGCAACTGGGGAAGTTCTGGGCGGAGTTGAATTCGTTTTGCGGCATGACCATGCCGATGCGGATTCCCTCTTCGCGATAGGCGTCGATGAAGCGACCGAAGTAGCGGGCGTAGGCCTCGAAGTAGCGCGGCTCCTGGATGAACATGTCTTCGCCCTCGTGGCCGATCTGGTCGGGGCGGATGCCGTTGTCTTTGAAGCCGTAGGCGGGCATGCCGGGAGCCTCGGCATAGAAGTGATTGCGCTTCATCCAGCTCGGCGGGGTCCATGGGGAGGCCCAGAGACGCAGCTTGGGCTGATGGCGCTGCGCAGCCTTGATGAAGGGGATGAGGGTCTTCTTGTCGTGATCGATGCTGAAGTGCTTGAGGTCAAAGTCACCGTCGGTTTCGTCGTAGCTGTAGGCTTCTGTCGCGAAGTCATTGGTGCCGACGGGCATGCGACAGTAGGTGAAACGCGCGCCCGCTGCAGGGTCGAAGAGCTCATGCATCACGCTCTCGCGGTCGGAGTCGGTAAGCTCGCTGAGCGAGGTCCAGCCGAGGTCGTTGAAGCAGCCGCCAAAGCCCTGCATGGGAGCGTGACCGGGCTGCGGCTTGGCGGGATCGACGTTGAGATTGAGCATGTCCCAGGCAAAGGTGGGCTTGAAGACCTGGCCCGACTGCCAAGGACTTGTTTCGGTAGTGGTGACAAGAGTGAGGCGAGCGTCGTTCAACGGCTCGGGGCGAGGCATCTGGGCCGATGCGACGGTGCTGTTTCCGAAGGGGATTGCGGTTGCTGCAGCGATGTACGCGCTGCCTTTGAGCAAATCACGCCGTGTCTTGATTGATTTCATGAATAGCCCAGCCTCTCTGTAGGCACATCACAGCATACTCCAAGGCCAGGATGACCTTTGCTGGAAGATTTCCGTAGAGATTTATGCTTCGCGGCGGCGGCGCTGGTGGGTGCTTGGGATGTGCAGATCTTCGCGGTATTTGGCTACGGTGCGGCGCGTTACCTGGATGCCTTTGCTCTGCAGCATTGCGGCTAACTGGTCGTCGGTGAGCGGGTGGCGGGCGTCTTCTTCGTCGATGAGTTTCCGGACCATTCGCTTGAGGACGACGAGCGGGGTGTCTGCGCCTTCGGGGCCGTTGGCTCCCTCGGAGAAGAAGGCGCGGAGCTCGATGACGCCCTGCGGGGTGTGCGCGTACTTGTTGGCGACGGCTCGGCTGACGGTAGAGGGATGGACGCCGATCTCTTCGGCAACCTCTTTGATCATCATGGGACGGAGGGCTTCGATGCCGATGTCGAGAAACTCCTGCTGGCGGCGAACGATTACTTCGCAGGTTCTGAGGATCGTGCTCTTGCGTTGAGCGATGTTGCGCATCAACTGCATGGCGGAGCGGAAGCGCTCTTTGACGTAGTCTTTGACTTCCTTGTCGGTGTTGTCGGCGACCAACATGCGGCGATAGCGATGGCTAAGTCGCAGGCTTGCCATGTCTTCTTCGTTCATGGCGACAACCCACTCATCGCCGCGCTTTACGAAGGCTACGTCGGGCTCGATGAGGCGAGTCTGTTCGCGGTTATAGCGGCGGCCGGGGCGCGGATCTAAGGTTCGGATCAAATCCACGGCGGTGCCAATCTCAGAGACAGGGCGGGCGACGGCACGGGCAATTTCTTTCAGGTCGCGTTTTTGCAGCAGTTGCAAATGGCCGCTGACGATGAGCTTGGCCGTGGCAAAGGTCTGGCGGCGCTCTTCGAGAACTGCCTCGGCCTCGGCGTGGAGGCCGTGGTGGGGGCTCTGCTCAGGACCTGATTCGCTGAGGCTGCTGTAGAATTCCGCGGGCTCTTGCTGCTCGACGCTGTCCGGCCCCTCGGCCGCTGCATCGGCGGGATGGCGGGCGAAGACCAGTTCCAGTTCGTGCAACTGGGCATCGAGCTGGATGCGCAGGCAGTCCTTGAGGTCGCGCGCGCCGACTCCGGTGGGATCGAGGTGCTGAATGACGTCGAGAGCCTCGCGCATTCGCTCCAGAGATGATTCGGGAGAATCTTCGGCTCCGGCAAAAACCTCTGCCAACTCTTCGATGCTGGTGGAGAGATAACCGTCATCGTCGAGGTTGCCGATGAGGAACTCGGCGGCCTCACGCAGATGCACATCGAGATTCACGGAACCAAGCTGCCAGAGCAAGTGGTCGGTCAGCGTCGTGGGTTGGGAGAGAAACTGCTCGAAGGAGGGCTTTTCCGAGTCCTCGAACTCCTGGGTGGTCTTGAAGCCGGGGTCGAGATATTCCTGGAAATAGGAGCCGAAATCGATCTCTTCGAAGGGATCCTTGGGTGTGACGGGAGTCTCTTCTACGACCCGGTCGCGGGCGGCTTCGCGGCCGCCGATCTCGTCGATGAGGGGAACGGATTCATCGATCTCTTCGAGGACGGGGTTCTCGATCATCTCAGCGTTGATCATTTCGGTGAGCTCAAGCTTGTTGAGAGCGAGCACACTTACCATCTGCATCAGACCCGGGGTGAGGATCTGGCGTTGCGACACCTTCAAATTCAATCGTGGCTGCAACAGAGGCATGATGGTTTACCCGCGGTGATTCCATACAAGTGTAAATCTCCCGCGACGACGCTGAGGAGGAAGTTGTCTGAGTTCAGGACACCCGTACCGCTTTGGGTACAGGCCAGAATGGGAAATGCCGTTTATTCTTGGTTAACAGCTTATTTTTGAATGACCAAAGGGTGTCACGGAAGCCGTAAATAAGTATTAATCCAGCGAGAAGCCTTCTCCGAGGTATACGCGGCGGACCTCTGGGTCGTTCCCCAGTTCGTGGGGCGTACCGGTACGGAAGATTTTGCCTTCGGCGATGATATAGGCACGGTCGGTGACCGAGAGCGTCTCGCGGACGTTGTGGTCGGTGATGAGAATGCCGATGCCGCTCGACTTGAGGTCGAAGATAATCTTCTGCAGATCGAGCACGGCAATTGGGTCGATGCCGCTGAACGGCTCGTCGAGGAGCAGGAAGCTCGGTTCGATACAGAGACAGCGGGCGATCTCGACGCGACGCCGTTCTCCGCCGGAGAGCGCGTAGCCCTTGGTCTGCCGAATGTGGCGCAGATTGAGCTGCTGGATCAGGCGCTCAGTACGGACACGGCGCTCCTGATCGGGGATAGGCTGGGCCTCGAGGACGGCCATGATGTTGTCTTCGACGGAAAGCTTGCGAAAGACTGAGGGCTCCTGGGGCAGGTAGCTGATGCCGTGATGGCGGGCTCGCAGGTACATGGGGACGCGGGTAATCTCGGTATCATCGACCATGACCCGGCCATGCTCGGGCGCGACCAGACCCACGATCATGTAGAAACTGGTGGTTTTGCCGGCACCGTTTGGCCCCAACAGCCCCACCACCTCTCCGCGGGAGATGTTGAGGGAGACTTCGCGAACTACCTGACGACCGCTATACGATTTGCCGATTCCCTCGGCGCTGAGTGTCTGCATCCCCATCCAAAATTACTTAGGCGACTGTGTTTCGGTTACTGTCTTTGTGCCGTCACCCTCGACAGTGACGCTATCATCGCGGCTATGGAAAATCAACGCGTTGCCGGTGACGGTGCCGCGCAACTGATCGGTAATTCGTGGACGGACTGCGCTGCTACCGGTGAGGGTAAAGTTGCCGTCTTCACTCTGATAGACGAGCTTTTCTCCGGTTCCGCGACGGCCGGGCCAATCGACGACTACGTGGCCGCGAGCGGTCATCTGATCGACTGAAGTATTGCCGGAGCTGCCGGATGCGCCGGAATGGACCCCGGCGGGAAGCAGGCGAATCTCGGCTTCCTGAGCATTCACCGTGGCGGCGCCATCCTGTCCGGTGGTCTCGGCGGTGACGGTGGCGGCAGATCCGGCTTTGAGAAGCGCCAGACGCTCACCCTCGGAGTAGCGGAGCTCGCCGCTGCGCAGGCGGATGACGGACGGCGTCGCTGACTTGCTTTTTTCCGCAGGCTTTTCCGGCGTCGTCCGTATCAGCACGGTTCGAACCGGCGTCGCGGCGGTTGTGCTTGTGGCGACAAGGGTTTGCTTGAGCCTGTTGAGGAGGATGACCGGTGCAGCGATGGAGTTTGCCCCCTGCCACAAGCGTGGCGCGCCAGTGCCGGTACCGCGGAAGAGGACTTCACCGGTCGACTTGCGGAGCTCCGCCTCGGCCGCGATGGCGTGCACGGGACCTCTGGAACCAGCGCCGCCACCAAGAAGGGTGCTGCCGGGCAGAGTCTCGCCCTTGGCGCTCGACCCGGACCAGCTTGCCTTTACGTCTCCGTGGGCAAAGGCGTCGCCAGTTGCGCGTGCGAAGTCGATGCGGGTGGCGGCGAGGTCCAAGGTTCCGTTCTGCACTCTGGGAGAACCGGAGAGGTGGAGCATCTGGCTGGGACCGTCGTAGTCTGCGCGATCGGCTGTGGCGCGTACGCCGGGCTCAGCGGCGTGTCCGGGGCGAGTTGGAGAGTCAGGCGGAGAGTTCTGGGTGAACTGGACATGGCCGGTCTGGAGGATGGAGGCGATCTCGGCGTTGGCTCCTTTTGTGCCCGCTGGGGACTTCCCTGTCGACGGCGCCATGTGGATCACAAGCTGGTCTGAGGTGCTGGACTGGTGCGCTCCGGCGGCGGTCTGCTGGTCAAAGCTGGCATGCCCCGTACCTGTCAGAGTTGAGAGGATTGCGCCAGGAGCCAACTCCGCGACGATACTGTCCGCGGCGAGTCTGCCGGTATCGGAAGCCGGACCGCCGATGGTTTCAGAGGTGATGACGACACCGCCGAAGCCGCGAATGGTGCGGGCCTCGGCTTTGGGTTGCTTCTTGCCCGCTGCCTCTGTGGAGGAGGTGCGTTTCGCAGTCGATGCGGCAAATTCAATATCCGCCGTCTGGGAGTGCCAGGTGCGCTTGCTTTGGGTGGCTTTGCCCTGTGCAGCGGTGGCCTGCGTCAGGCTCTCAAACTGAACTCCCTGTTCGAGATGAGCGAGACGGAGTTGCCCGGCTGTATCGAAGGTGAGCTTTGCCGTCGGGGCGCTGCCGTGCATCTGGCGGCCGGTTGTGGAAGAGTCCAGTTGCGCGCCGCCCTCGAGCAGGCCGTGGCGAGGATGATTATTCTCGTCGAAATCGAGTGTGCCGCGCGGGGCTGCGAGATGGCTGCCTGCTGCTGTGATGAGCGCGACTCCGCCGGAGCCGTCGAGGCGGACCAGCGAGCCATCGTCGCGGAAGTGCACGAGAGCTAGGGCGGCATCCGCCGTGCCGCCGGAATATTCTGCGCGGGCCTGCGTGAGGCGTGCGAACTGATCTTTGCGCTCGAACTCGGCGTGCCCTGCGTGCAGCGTAACCGGCTCGGATAGACCCGCTGCACCTGTGCGATTCATGTGCAGTTCGACGGCGTGATCCAGTACGAGCTGGCCCTTGTCCGAATCGAAGACCGCACCAACGGAGCTGCCGCTTCCCTGCCGTACGGCGAAATCCACGCGCTGCGATGTGGTGGCCTGTCCGCTTTTCTGGTCAAAGACGAGGCCGCTGGTCTTGACGTGAATCTGGCTGTCGGTGATTTCTCCAAGAGCTGAGGGAACCTTGGGCATTTCGACCGGCTTGCCTGGTTTGAGCTGGGCGATGGCGGGCTTTTCTCCGGGGCGCATCAGCGTAATCTCAACCACTCCCGCGGCCTGCGCGATGCCGGCGCCAGGGTCGTATTCGAATTCGCTGCCACGGATGGTGTCGGCGGCTTTGCCGTCTTCGCCGTAGAGGTCGATGCGGACATCGTGAAGGAGCGTCTTGCCGTCCTTTTTCAATTGAACAGCGCGGGCCGCGTGAATTTTGAAAAGCGTCTTGCCTTTACGCGACTGGGTGTAGTCGACCCCGTCGGCTTGCTGCTGGATGTCGACGCCGAGACGTTTGGGCAGATCTTTAGTCAGGAACTGCCGCTTCCACTTGCCCGCTGCTAGAAAGGCCCCGATAGCGGCCACCAGCAGGAGGCCGCCGACCAGTACGAGCGTTCGCAAACGCTCAATGGTGAACCGGGGCATTCGCAGTGGCATCGGGGAGCTCGTTTCCTTTGAGTCTCAAGGATATATGGGCGGCGGAGACTCTTTTTACTGGAGGCGGTTGAGCCGGGCGACAAGGCGCTGGGCGAGGCTCTCGCCGGTCTCGGTCCACATCAGTCGGGCGGAGGCTTCAGACTCCTTTTCGACGGCGTTGGTGAGCTCGATCAGCTGACGCACATTTTCCTCGATGCAGCGGATCGCATCTGCCGTGAGCGCCACGTCTTCCTGAAGAAACGGCGTGTCGGAGCCGAAGTCGATGCGGATGTGGCCTTCCTGCTCGTAGGCGCCTTCGTCGAACTCAGGGCCGTAGGCGATGACGCGTACGAGGCGCGGCGTGCGCACCCAGTTGGGATGCGAACCGCCGTCAATTTCCGGCTCCCAGAGGGTCCAGCCGATCTGAAATTCGTAGGCGTAGTCGGTGTGGAGCAGTTCGAGGGCCTGCTCAACGGCGTAATCGATGCGCGCGCCATGCTCGCCAAGGCCGTAGACCTCTTGAAATGCTGCGGCTTCGCGCCAGTTAACGGGCCATGCTGTCGCGGAGAAAACTCCGGGTTCGCCGCCGTGCAGGGCGAACTGCTGCAGGACTGCCGTGAGCTTGTCTGCAAGCGAGGCAAGTCGTAGTTGCGGGTACCAAAGACTGAGTGAAAACGTATCGGACATTCTAATCAGTTTAGACGCTGCAACATGCGCCTTGGATTCGCATGGGGACTGCATAAATCATGTTGCGGAGCTATTCGACCCGTGAGGGGACAAAGGTGAATTTTCTCTTGAGACGCAGAAATGGACGCTCGTAAAAGGTGTACGAGAGATGCGCGATGAGGACAGTCGCCATGAAAGCGATGAGTGTACCCAGAGCATCTCGCCATGCGGAGAGATGCAGCACCTCGCTGAGCCACGCCAGCCTCGCCTTCCAGACATGAAAGACGAAGAAATAGACCGTCTCGTGAAAGAGGTAGAGGCCGTAGGAGATGCGTCCCAGATATACGGCTGGAGCCGGAAGGAATTTGGCCGATGTGCCGAGCATGGAGAGAAAGATCAGCACAGTTCCAAGCAGCACGATGGCCCAGCCAATCGGCGCCTGAACGGGAGTTGAGTGCGGCGTATCTGCCTGTACACCGAAAGGCAACGACGCTACTATCCAGCAGCCGATGCCGGTCAGCACTCCTGCCAGGCGCACCGGCAGAGACCACTTCGGAACCCGGCCGCGGAGAAAGATCGAAAGCAGCGTTCCAGCGGAGAAGAACTGGAACTGCACGAAGCTGTTGGTCCACTGGCTGCTGAACCCGCCGACCGGCTGCCGGGCGTAGAGCACGACCGCAATATAGGAGACGGCGATGAGGGCGAACGATATGGCTTTTAACCCAAAGCGGCGACCGTAGAGCGCGATGATGGGAATGACGATGTAGAACTGCTCTTCGACGGAGATGCTCCACAGGGGATTGACGGGGAAAGCCGGAATCCAGCCAAGGATGCAGATGTACCAGTTGCCTGCAAACAAGGTAAAAGCAAGCCAAGACCAGGGGTCCAGTGGACCGGACCAGGGGACGAAACGCGCCAGCACCGCAAGCCCGAAGAAGACCGCAAAGTAGAGCGGCCATATTCGCAGAATGCGGCGCATGTAAAAGGCTTTGAGATGGATCGTGCCCAGCTCATCACTCTCACGCAGCAGCAGCTCTGTAATCAGGAAGGCGCTGAGCAGGAAGAAGACGGGCACGCCAAAATTGCCGACAAGGCAGGTGTTGTAGAGCCAAAAGTGCTGCGCGGGATCGATGGGCACATGGTCCAGGCGGTGGACAATGAAGACGAAGAGAAAAGCCATGAGACGGAGGACATCGAGTTCAGGACGATAGTAGCGGCTGATGGCCATGCTGAAAGGGCTTCACTTTCCTGTCCGGGAGTTGTGGGAGGATTTATCGAATAGATTTGTAATCCAGGTTTATCTACCGCGGAGCTTTACGATGCAAAGCCGGGTTGGTCGCTGCTGCGATCATAGGAAACGTATTCGCTTGAGTCAACGTCAAAGCTTGCTGTTATTTGACTGATCTGCCACAGGCCGGCATGAGCCAAGCAGTTCTTTATTCGCGGAAAACGGGTTGATAGACTCTGAGGATCATGAATCCTTTCCGTGCCCTTCGTTCTCAGCGTTCTGCAGCCTCGTTTAGCCATGTTCTGATCGCCCTGATTGCGCTCGTTGCTGCGGCTCCACTTGCTGTCAATGCGCAGACAGACGGGCAACAGCAGTTCGCCGAGCTCGGTAGCTGCCCGCTCGAAAGCGGGCAGCAGATCACCGGCTGCAGGCTGGGCTATCGCACCTGGGGCAAGCTCAATACAGAGGGCACCAATGCGGTTCTGGTTCCGACGTGGTTTACGGGCACAAGCGCGCAGTTGGGAGAGAGCGTCATCACCAACAAGTTCGCCGACCCTGCGAAGTATTTTGTGATCCTCGTGGATACGCTTGGCGATGGGGTCTCCAGTTCGCCGTCGAACAGCAAAACACAGCCACGGATGAGCTTCCCCGCATTCACCATTCGCGACATGGTGCAAACTGAGTACCGGCTGGCGACCGAGACGCTGCATCTGAAGCATCTGCACGCGGTGATGGGCATCTCCATGGGTGGGATGCAGACCTTTGAATGGATGGTCGATTATCCGGATTTTATGGATATGGCGATTCCTATCGTCGGTTCGACGCGGCTCACGTCGTATGACCTGGTGCTGTGGCATGCGCAGGAAGACGCAATCCGCGCTACTCCTGCGTGGCAGCAGGGCAGCTATGAAAAGACCCCGGCCATGCCGCAGGTGGCCATCCTGCACGAGATGAATCTGTCGACGCCAGCCCGCTTCAACGCGATGAACAAAATGGAGTCCTTTGCGGCGCACTACGCGGATTACGGACTATCGGGGGCTAAGGATTTCGACGCCAATGACCGCATCTACCAGCTTGAGGCTATGATTCGTCAGGATGTCGCGCATGGCGGCAATCTGGACGAGGCGGCGCACAAGGTTCATGCCAAAGTGCTGGTGATCGCCTCAGAGCAGGACCACATGGTCAATCCTGCTCCTGCAATGGAGTTTGCCAAACTGCTTGGGGCCAAGACGGTGCTGCTGACCTCGGACTGCGGCCATATTGCGGTTGGCTGCGAGGCTGCCAAGGTGTCTGCTGCCGTCACAGCCTTTCTTGAACAAAAGTGATGTTTTGAATCATTGATGCGTTTTTATTCATTTGGCACGAAACAGGGAAAAGCGCATACTGAATGCATGAGGACCACAGTTAAACTCGACGACGAGGCTGGAGAAATCGTCCAACTCTATGCCGATAGCCATGATATTTCCGTGAGCAAGGCTATTTCGGAGTTGGTGATTCAGGCTGCAAACCCTCAGTCGCGTATCCAGTATGTCGACGGTATACCGGTCTTTGACGTTCCCCAGGGCAAGACCATTACGGACGAGGAGATTCGCCGTTTGATTGCGGAGGAGATTTGACTACCTATCTCCTCGATATCAACATCCTTCTTGGCGTCGTCTGGAAAGAGCAGGAAGCTCACAAGACTGTCTTCCCGTGGTTTCAATCGACGGGTAGAAGGCGGTTCGCTACCTGTGGCATTACACAGTCAGGCTTTGTTCGCCTGTGTGCCAACGCAAAAATTGCGCCGAAACCAATGACGATGAGTGAAGCTCTTGAGGCCCTTGGCGCCTTCACTGGGATGCCTGGACACTCCTTTTGGAATATCAGTCATGGCATCCGTGAAGCAATTGATCCATTCATTCACAAGGTGTTTGGCCCTATGCAGTTGACGAACGCTTATCTGCTCGGATTGGCGCTAGCCAACGACGGAATTCTGGTGACGCGAGATCGTGCTGTTTCGCAACTGGCTGGCGTTACCTTCGCAAAGCATGTCCTGCTGCTGCCTTAGGCAACGACAATTTCGCTGAAGTCGGCGATGCCGGAGAAACCGTCCAGCACGGACTGGATGAGCGCCAGCCTTGCTACACGCAGTTCGGGCTCGGGGACCATGACCATGACTGCTTCAAAGAAGGCATCGACGGCGGGGCGGAGGGTGGCAATGGCCTCGAGGGCTGCGGCGTAGTTCCCCGCTGCGCGATAGGCTGCGACCTTTTGCGAGACGGCGGACGAGGCGGCGAGCAGTTGCCGCTCTTCGGGCTGCGTGAGAGCTGATTCCGAGAGCGTGCCGGGTGTGTCGCCCTTTTCGGCGGCCTGGCGTAGGATGTTCTTGATGCGCTTGACTGCTGCGGAGATGGCGACGAAATCATCCGAACCGCGCACGGCAGCTAGCGCCTCGGCTCGAACGATTGCGTCGCGAACATCGTCGGAACCAGAGGCGAGGACCGCGGCAACTACGTCGTAGCTGAAACCGCGCACATCCTTGAGATAGAAGCTGAGACGCTCAGCAAGAAAGCTACGCACTGAGTCGGTCGCGCTGCCTGAGGCAGCAAGAACATCGGAGATGGTGAGCGGAAGGCCGGACTCGGCGAGAATCTTGATGATGGCGTTGGCCGCGCGGCGCAGGGCGAATGGGTCTTTCGAGCCGGTCGGTGCATTGCCGATACCGAACATGGCTACGATGGTCTGGATACGGTCGGCGATACCGAGTAACTGGCCCTCGATGGTCGCGGGAGTAGCATCTTCAATCGATGCAGGCGTGTACTGCGAGTAAATGGCCGCTGCGACAGTTTCGCCAAGCCCCTGCGCCGTGGCATAGAGGCCGCCGACAATGCCCTGGAGTTCGGTGAATTCTTTGACGAGTTCGGCGGTGAGGTCAGTCTTGGCTAGCAGGGTAGCCTGCAACAGAGCCGTCTTGTCGAGGACTTTGCCTTTGCTAAGAACCTGGGCTGCGAGGGCCTCGGCGATTTGCAGGTTGGATTCCGTCTTGGCATGGTAGCTGCCCAGGTCCTTCTGGAAGGTGACGGACTTGAGCATTTCGACGCGTTCGACGAGCGGAATTTTCTGGTCTGTTTCCCAGAAGAATTGCGCGTCTTTGAAGCGGGAGCGGAGGACGCGTTCGTTGCCGTGGCGGATGATGGCGCGGCCTTCATCGTCGACCTGTGTGTTCAGCACGGTGAGGAAGTGCGGGGCGAGCTTGCCTTCCCTTGTTTCGACGGCGAAGTATTTCTGGTGGTCGCGCATGACAGTGACCAGCACTTCTTCCGGTAGGGCCAGGTATTCATGCTCGAAGCTGCCGTAGAGGACTGTGGGCCACTCGGTGAGATGGACGACGGTTTCAACGAGTTCTTCGTCTTCACGCCAGCGGGCACCTGGGGTCTCTGCGATGGCGCGGGTGACGTGATCGAGAGCCTTACGAATGGTGTGGCGGCGGGCAGCTACATCGGCATCGACAAAGGCCGAGCGCAGGGCTTCAAGGTAAGCAGCTGGGGTGTTGATGACGACAGGCGATTCGCCATGCAGAATGCGGTGGCCGCGGCTTGTATTTCCTGCGGCGATGCCAGCGATCTCCAGCGGAACGATGGCCGAATCAAGCAGCGCGACGATCCAGCGCACGGGGCGCACGGAGCGCTCGGGCTTGCCGGCGCGCCAGTACATGTTCTTGGCCCAGTAGATTGAGAGGACTTCCTTTGGCAACTCTGTCGTGAGCAGGTCGGCAGCGGTGCGGCCCTTACGCTCGACGGTTGTTCCTACGTATTCGCCCTTGGCGTTGGTGATCTTGGTCAGCGCGGAGAGCTCGACGCCGGCTTTTTTGGCGAATGCAACGGCTGCGGGGCCTGGAACCTCAGCGGGGAATGCGATCTTCCACGAGGGGCCAACCATCTGCTCCTCGGTGTCAGGCTGCGCCAGTTCCAATCCCTCAACGCGGACGGCGAGGCGACGCGGCGTCGAATAGGTCGTTATCTGACCGCCAGAGGCCAGGAGACGTTCGCGCCTGAGCAGTTCTGTAACTCGCTTGCCTAACTCTGCCTCGGCGGCGGCAATCATGCGCGCCGGAATCTCTTCGAGGCCTATCTCCAGTAAAAACTCTGCCATAACTCGACTATCTTTCCCCGGCCGGCAACGCTGCCCGCCTGCTAACTCGCCACTTGCTGCAATGCATAAGCCTTTGCGACGCCGACCGCGAGGGTGCGAATGCGGCCGATAACCCCAACCCGCTCGGTGACGGAGATAGCTCCGCGCGCGTCCAGAAGGTTGAAGAGATGAGAGCACTTGAGCGCCAGTTCGTAGGCGGCAAGGAGCGGAAAACGCTGCTTCTCGCTGAGTGGCGCCTTCTCATCGCGTAGAAGGGCTCCGGCTTTCTCAATCAGCGTCTGAGCCTCGGCTTCGTAGAGGCGGAAGTGCTCCCAGAGCTTGTCTACTTCGGCAAACTCGAAGTTATAGACCGAGAATTGCACTTCTTCGGGAAGCCGTACATCGCCGTAGGTGATTTCCGCGCCGGTTTCAGGGTCACGCGCCCAGACGATGTCGTAGATGGAATCGACATCCTGAAGGAAGGCCGCGATACGTTCGAGGCCATAGGTGAGCTCGGCGCAGATGGGGTCGAGATCGAGGCCACCGCACTGCTGGAAGTAGGTGAACTGGGTGATCTCCAGGCCGTCGAGCATGACCTGCCAGCCGACGCCCCAGGCTCCGCCCGCAGGCCACTCCCAATTGTCTTCTTCAAACTTGAGGTCGTGGCGGCTGAGATCGATGCCGATGGCGGTCAAGGACTCGAGATACAGCTCCTGCACGTTGACCGGCGGCGGCTTGAGGATGAGCTGAAACTGGGTGTGCTTGAAGAGCCGATTGGGATTCTCACCGTAGCGGCCGTCCGCGGGGCGGCGTGAGGGCTGAGCATAGCCAACCTTATAAGGCTTTGGCCCGAGAACGCGCAGGAAGGTCTCGGGAGCCATGGTGCCTGCCCCAACCTCGACATCGTAGGGCTGCTGCAGGACGCATCCGCGCTCGGCCCAGAACCGCTGCAGGCGGAAGAGCAGTTCCTGAAAGGTCAGGGGAGCCTGGCTGGAAGGAGGAACAACGGCGGAGACGCCGCCAGTACTCTGGAGTGAAGACACGAAGAACTCTCTCTCAACAAAAAGACTTCCCCAATTCTACCGCAGCTTTACAGGCGATTCAGGGCTTCGGCGGCTTTGAGGCGGCGCTCCAGATGGCGTTCGAGAGACTGCTGCGTGAAGCGGCGGAGGTCCTGGGCTCGGCGCCTGGGCCAGTTCTCTGCGGTGAATGCGGTGACGGGTTCGCGCAGGATGCGCTGGGCCAGGACCCACGAATCTGGGGTGAGCAGTCCTCCCGTTCCCTGCCGGTGACGCGGACAAAAGAGTCCGTCGGCCTGAGGATGGAAGCTGGCCTCGCCGGGCGCGAAACGATCTCCGCAGAGTGTGCAGCCGGCAAGGTCGGGCAGCCAGCCCATGAGGCGGGTCATCCATAGGGAAAAGTAGGTCAGCGGCATCCAGGGCTGGGCAGCGGTGGTCTGTTCTAGAACTGCCAGCATCAGGCGAAAGACGGTCTCCTGGGGGTCGTGCTCGGGGAGGCATTCTTCGAGAACCTCGGCGTAGAAGCTGAGGACAGCCATTCGCGCGTAATCCACTGTGCCGGAGAGGGGCGAACGCAGAAGCTCGAGCTGGTCGAGGCGGACGAGTTCTTGCCGGGGCCGTTCGACGAAGAAGGCGCGGGCGAAGGTCATCGCTTCCAGAGAGCCGCCAAAACGTTTGCGGGACTTGAGAGCAGCCTTGGCTACACCCTTGACCTTGCCGTAGTCCCGCGTAAAGAAGCTGACGACCAGATCAGCTTCGTTCACAGGCCAGGTGCGGAGGATCAGTGCGTCGGAGGCAAGGAGAGACATGCAGATACTATCTTCGCATTGGAGTTGGTGAGAGCTGGGCACGTCAAAAGCAATTCCTTACCATGAAGTAAGGTAAAATCGAAAATGAAAGGAATTTCCCATGCCGACAGCTACGCTTACATCCAAAGGCCAGATCACGCTTCCAATCGAAATGCGGAGAAAACTGGGGCTGAAAGCTGGAGACCAGATCCAGTTTTTTGAGGATGCCGCGGGGCAATACACCGTCGTGCCCAAAACCGGCTCGATCATGGAGATGCGGGGATTTCTGCAAAAACTAGGCGTTCCACCACTCGGCTATGCGCCATCCGTTGAAGAGATGGACGAGGCAATCATGGATTATGCTGTCGAGTTGGATAACGCAACGCTGAGCCACGCAGCCTCACAAAATGAAGATGGTGAAGCTGCTTGATCGGTCTGGACACAAATATCCTGGTACGGTTTATCGCTCAGGACGATGCGCTGCAAAGCCCAAAAGCTGACGCCATCATGGCATCCTTAACCGTTGAGGAACCCGGATGGATTGCCTTGGCTGCAATCGCGGAATTCGCCTGGGTAATGAAACGCAAATTTAGGATAAGCCGGGAACAGATTTATCTGACTATCTGGAATCTGCTCTCCCGCAAAGAGCTTGTTTTCGAACAACGAGAACAGGTCAGTCAAGCAATGAACCTGTATCGCACAGGATCGGCTGACTTCTCGGATTACCTTGTTGCTGTTTCGGCACAGGCGGCAGGCTGTGTACATTCGCTCACATTTGATCGCAAAGCTGCAAAAATGGCAGGTATGATTCTTGCCCGCTAGCAGGCAAAACACAAACGCGCACCCCGTGCGACGGGATGCGCGTTTCGATCTTGCTGCAGAATCTTAGAGATTACCGTCCAAAATGCGCGGCGTTCTTTTCGGTGAAGCTGGCCCACTTCTCCGGCAGGTCGTCCTGGGCAAAGATGGCCGAAACGGGGCAGGCAGGAACGCACGCGCCGCAATCGATGCACTCAACCGGATCGATGAACAGCTGATCTGCACTATCGTGGTCGCCTTCATCTTTTTTAGGGTGGATGCAATCGACGGGACAGGCGTCCACACAGGCGGTGTCCTTGGTGCCGATACAGGGTTCTGCGATTACGTATGCCATAGCTGTGCTCTCCGGAAGAACTAGACTGGTTTCTTTTACGACTTGGGGTCTTCCAACTCGCTCATAGTAGCACAAGACAGCCAGCGCCTGACATCGACAAAAAGCGCTGGAAACAGGGGCGTTATCTGCTTAATACCAAAGGGTGATACAGGCCAATTATGCGACCAAAAGAGTCGTATTCTCAGGCTTCCTTCCGGGCTGCTCTAAGTGCAGCGTAATCCGCCGCTGAGGGTAGTGGAGCAAGATTGCGCCCGGCAAACAGGTCAGTAAAAAAGCCCAGCATCTCATGATGAATGAGCTGGTTCGACGCTAGAATTTCCTTGCTTTCGAGCCGGCGGTAGGCACCGTCGAAGCCTGTGACCATGCCGCCCGCCTCCTCGACGAGCAGAAAACCGGCTGCGGTGTCCCAGGGATTCAGGTTGAACTCCCAGTACGCGTCTACTCGCCCGCACGCGGTGTAGGCGAGGTCAAGGGCGGCAGACCCGGCGCGGCGAACTCCATGCGACCGCAGCGTGAATTCCTGATAGAAGTGGATATTTGGGTTGTCGTGGCGCTTGCGGCTGGGAAACCCAGTGGCGACCAGCGCCTCGCCCAGTACCGGCACAGCGGAAACGTGGATCGGTTTCCCATTCAGGAAGGCCCCTTTGCCGCGCTCGGCTACAAACAACTCATCACGCATGGGGTCGTAGACGATCCCGGCAACGATAGGACCATCCTTTTCTGGTGCAAGGCCCGCAGGGCGATGCTCAAGGCCCATGGAGACACAGAAATGCGGGAAGCCGTGGGCGAAGTTGGTGGTACCGTCGAGCGGGTCGATATACCAGCGGTACTCGGCATCAAGCCGGTCACGAGCCCCCTCTTCGCCATAGATGCCGTGCAGCGGAAATGCCATGAGCAGAGCATCTTGCAGATAGGCCTCGACTGTGCGATCCGCCACAGTGACCAGATCCACGTCACCCTTGTACTCGGTCACGACTCCAGTGGCGTAGAACTCGCGTAGCTTTGCTCCAGCGGTGCGCGCAATCTCCGATGCCTTGGTAGCCCAGGTGAACTCATTTGCCTCAGTCAGCGGGCTCACGATTCCATCCCGTTATTCGTGGTATTCCGGCTCAATCGGCGACGGGTGAGTTCGGTGATAGTCCGAATCTGCTGCTTGTAGATGAACAGATTGGGGTGTCCTTCGCGGGTGATGCGCACCATGCCGTCATCAAAGTACTCAATCCAGCCGTCGATCGTCTCGCCATCGCGCAACTGCACCTGGACGCTGACCTGGCGGTCGCTCAAGGAACGTAAATACAGCGCTTCCTGGCCTGTATCCCCAGGCGGAGGCGTTCTCGATTGGCGGAGATGAGATAGAGGTGGTGTCATAGTGTGATTGTAGTGGGACGCGCCGGCGCCGCGAAGGGTTGTCTCGTTTTTTGCGCTCTACTGATCCGGGTTGTTTGCATCCGAATAGTAGCCGGTGCGGTAGCGAATGTCGAAGGCCTCGGCAGAGGCACGAGGCACCGAGAGGTGTATGCGGTGAAAATTCGCATCCTTCACTTGATGCGATGGGTAGTAGCCGAGCAGATACTGGGTCCTCAGGTCTTCTGAAACCTGCGCGAATGCCTTGTCGAGATTACCCGCCGAGGCATAGAAGTATTTGCCGCCGGTCTGCTCGGCGAGGGTAATGAGGGCGTGTTCTCCGCCCAACTCGCGTCCCGCGCTGGCTGCGATGGGTACGTCGATAATGCTGTAAACCATCACTTCGCCACGCAGAGCAGCTTCGAGAGCCTCGGCGTAGGTATAAGAGTTGGCCGTATCGCCGCCGTCTGTTACCAGTAGCATTACCTTGCGTCCCTCTTTAGGCCGCAGCTTCTCTGACCCTATAAAGATTGCATCGTAGAGCGCTGTCGCTGGTCCCAGCCGCAGACTGCCCAGTCCGTGATCGATCTTGCCAGCTTGATTAGTGAAAGGGACAACCTGGCGGACGTCCATCGAAAACTCCATCAGGCTGATCTGATCCTGGGCGCGCAACATAGCATGGACGAACTTTCGCGCACCCTCCTGCATGAGCGGCAGGTCTTTGCGCACGCTGCCGCTGGTGTCTATGGCCAGTACCAGATTGAGCGGCAATTCGGACTGGCGTTCAAAAACGGCGATCCGCTGCGGACGGCCATCCTCACTGATAGAAAAATCTTCCTTCGAGAGCCCACCGACGATTGCGCCGGTGGCATCCGTGACGTTAGCGAAGACATTGACCAGCTTGACATTGACCTTGAAGACGGGCTCGCCGGAAGTGTCGCCGGCCTTGGGCTTGTCCTCGGAAGGATGCTGCTGCGCGTTCTGCGCTGTCGCTGACAAGGATGCCGCCAGCATCAGGAGCGCAGGCAGCCTGAAAAAATTGCGCCTCATGGCTGGTCTCTGCCTGTCTCCGGATTTGGCACCAGTTCGGTTGGAAACGGCTCCCCGTCGGCCCACACCACCCCGTCGACGAATGTTTCCTTTTTCCAGATGGGTACAGTCTTCTTGAGCGTGTCGATAAGCCAGCGGCTCGCCTCATACGCGGCTGCGCGGTGTGCAGAGGCTACAACGATAAGCACACTGGTTTCGCCGATGATCAAACGGCCCAGCCGATGCACGATGGTGACGCCGCGCACCCCAAATTGCCGACCTGCCTCAGTAGCGAGCTCGGCCATCTGTTTCTCGGCCATCTCTTCGTAGGCCTCGTAATCGAGGTAGAGGGTTTTGCGGCCGCGGGTGTTGTCGCGCACGATGCCGTCGAAGACCACCACGGCCCCGTCGCTTCCCTGTTTGGCTGCGAGTACAAGCGTTTCGGTCTGGATCGGATCTGGGGTGAGATAGGTGAGAATTGCGGAGCCATTTCCCCCGGAAACCGGAGGCAGCAGTCCGACTACGTCGCCCTCGCGCAGCACCTGCGCGGCCTGGGCGTATTCTGCGTTGACACTCACGGCAATTCGAGGGAGGAGCTGAGCCACTGCGGCCTGCTTGCCCAACCGGGCATCAAGCGCAGCCAGCATCACGCCCACGGTCGCGCCATCGGGAAGATCGAGGCCGCCCGGCTCCAGTACATCTTTCATGACCCCGAATGGTAACAATTCGACTCGCATCTTCTTCAAAAGAATACCCTCTCATTGGACGTACCGTCTGCCAATCCGTACCACGAAGCGCAGGAATGGACACTCTGCCTCTTGGGGAACTCCGGCAACCCCGTGTATGCTAACGCCTAACCTGAGCTCATTTTTTGTCCACCGTATGCATGCCAGCTCCAAAACTCGCATCGTCGGCACTCCCCAACTTCGCAAGGAGGGGATAGAGAAGGTGCTGGGCCGCGCCAAATATATAGACGATCTTGAACGCGAGGGCATGTGGTACGGCGCCACGGTCCGCAGCACCATTCCCCGCGGACGCATCCTGGGCATCCACTACGATCCGCACCTCAACTGGGATGATTTTGTGGTGGTCACCGCAGCCGATATTCCCGGCAAAAACCACATTCAGATGATCTCGGCTGACCAGCCATGCCTTGCGGACGGTCAGGTCAACCATTGCGATGAAGCAATTGCACTCATCGCCCACTCTAACAAGCACCGCCTGCATGAGGCGCTCGCGGCGATCCGCATTGACTACGAGCCACTTCCGGCGGTTCTCTCCATTGAGGAGAGCGAAACCCAGAAAGAGATCATCTGGGGAACGGGTACAAAAACGTCCGGAGACGGCAATATCTTCAAGCAGTTTCACCTCGAAAAAGGTGATGTGGATAGCGCATGGGCCCGAGCCGCGCACATCATCGAGGGCGAGTATCATACCGGCGCGCAGGAACATCTCTACATTGAGAACAACGGCGTCATCGCGGAGTATTCCGAAGAGACCGGAGTCGCCATCTGGGGGTCGTTGCAATGCCCGTTTTACGTGCATAAATCGCTGATGGCCGTCTTCGGTCTTCCCGCTGAAAAGGTGCGCGTGGTGCAGGTGGAAACAGGCGGAGCCTTTGGTGGCAAAGAGGATTACCCCTCCATACTTGCGTCTCATGCAGGATTGTTGGCAATGAAGGCAGGACGCCCCATCAAGATGGTCTATGACCGCATGGAGGATCTGGCGGCGACGACCAAGCGGCATCCCTCTCGAACTCGCCACCGCACAGCAATCGACGCCGACGGGAAGCTGCTGGCCATGGAGATTGATCTCGCTACGGACGGCGGTGCCTATGCAACGCTTTCGTCCACGGTGCTTTCGCGGGCGACATTGCATTCGACCGGCCCTTACCTATGCCCCAACATCCGCATTACCTCACGGGCTTGGGCCACCAACACAGTACCCTGTGGTGCGTTTCGAGGATTTGGCGCACCGCAATCGATCTTTGCCATCGAGCGCCACATGGAGCAGCTTGCCCTGGCCGCTGGCCTGGACTCGATCGAGATTCGGCGTCGAAACTTCCTGCATGACGGCGACACGACGGCAACGCAACAGATGATGATTGAGCCTGTCATTCTCGATACGCTGCTTGATCGGGCGCTGGCCGTGAGTAACTTTGCGGCGAAGCGCGAATTATTTGCACGGGAAAATCAGGTTAGCGCCGTCAAGCGTGGCATCGGGATTGCCGCTTTTTATCACGGTTCTGGATTTACCGGCTCAGGTGAACGCTACCTCAACTCGCTTGCAGGCATCGATGTAACGACGGACGACAAGGTGCGCGTCCTGGTGTCGAGCACCGAGTTTGGCCAGGGCACCAACACGATCCTTACGCAAGTGGCTGCCGAATCCCTCGGCCTGAGCTATGACGATGTGGTCATGGCGCCCTGCGACACGGATATCGTACCCAACAGCGGCCCTACGGTGGCATCGCGCACATCGATGGTGGTCGGCAAACTGATCGAGCGCTCAGGCCATCAACTGATTGCGATGCTTCAACAGCAGGCGGGGCTGGCAGAAACATATTCCTCACAGGATTTTTTTGCAGCATGCGACCGCTACCGTGATCAGCATGGCAAAGTCGAATCGCTCTGTCGCTACGAAGCACCGCCGAATATCTATTGGGACGACCAACTTTATCGTGGCGAGGCTTACCCGGCATTCGCATGGGCGGTCTATGTCGCGGAGGTGTCGGTCGATACAACCACCTATGTCGCCGAAGTTACAAACTTCCACACCGTGCAGGAGGTTGGGCGTGTGCTCAATCCAACGCTGGCTGCGGGCCAGATCGAGGGCGGAGTAGCGCAAGGGATTGGCTACGCACTCTATGAAAAAGTGCTGTACAAGAACGGCCACATGCTCAACAACCAGATGACCAACTACATCATGCCGACCGCGGCAGATGTGCCGCCAATCTCGGTTTATTTTGAGGAGATCCCTTTCTCTCACGGAGCATTCGGCGCCAAGGGTATTGGAGAGCTTCCCCATGACGGCCCGGCACCAGCGATCCTCAATGCAATTCAGAATGCTACCGGCGAAAGCTTTTCCTCGATACCGCTTATGCCCGAGGACATCTTTCTGCGCATGATTGCGAAGGCTGAGATAGCGGAGGCGGCAAGCGTATGAGCACTCAGTGGCCATCGATCCAAATCACGGTGAATGGGCAGTTGCAGGCAGGCGAAGTGCCGCCGTTCAAGAGGCTGCTCGATGTGCTGCGCGAAGACCTTGGTCTTACAGGAGCCAAGGAGGGATGCGGTGAAGGTGAGTGCGGCTCATGCTCCGTTCGCATGAATGGCGAGTTGGTGAACAGCTGTCTTATTCCAATTCTGCAAACTCAGGACGCGCACATTGAGACCGTAGAGGGACTGGCGATCGATGCGGAATTGCATCCGCTCCAAAAAGCCTTTCTCGAATGCGGCGGCGCGCAATGTGGCATCTGTACGCCCGGCATGCTGATGGCTGCGACTCAGTTGCTTTCGCACAATCCCCATCCGACACTCGAAGAGATTCGCGAGGGACTTGCCGGTAATCTGTGCCGCTGCACTGGCTTCATCAAAATCTTTGACTCGGTCATCGCTGCCGTAGCCATTCAAGGGGCCGAACTGAATGCGCGGTAGTCCTGAGATGCACGAACTCATACAAGCGGGCAGCCTGC
>Ga0105248_10000735_pt1 | contig 36877 bp, 36 predicted proteins | sample KBSS34metaG_FD_81524 | JGI IMG/M metagenome (GOLD analysis project Ga0105248, IMG submission 81524) | Switchgrass rhizosphere microbial communities from Kellogg Biological Station, Michigan, USA - KBS S3-4 metaG | ecosystem: Host-associated > Plants > Roots > Rhizosphere > Soil | place...
GCCCGATCCAGGCCGAGAGCGCCGCGGGCGCCGCGCCCAGCGCCTGGAGCGCCGCGACGGCCGCCCCCGCGACGTTGCGCGCGGAGCCCCGCCACCCGGCATGGGCGGCGCCGACGACGCTCTGAGAACTCGCCGCGCCGACGACGCCGGATCCGGACAGCAGGATCGGCACGCAGTCGGCGGTCTGCACCACGAGCGCGGCGCCGGGCTGATCCGTGGCGAGCGCGTCGTACTCGCCGGCGCAGGACGCGGACGCGGCGGGGCGCGACTCGCGCAGCATGGCCACGTCCGCGCCGTGGACCTGTCTCGCCCAGGAGATCGGCGCCGCGTCGAGTCCCACGGCGAGCGCGAGGCGCCGAGCGAGGTAGGCGGTTGGCGTCGGCTCTCCCTCGGGAGCGCGGCCGCGACCCGAGAACGCGACGGTGAGGCCTTCCGGCGAGAGCCGCGGACGCATCACGAGCACGCCGTCGCGCTCCTCCTCGATCCAGGACATCGCCGCATTGTACGGGCGAGGCGGCCGCGATGAGGGGTGTTAGAATTCTCCAGTGTCGGCACTCGAATCGCCCGCTAAAATCAGGGTTTTTCCGGTCATCGGGCTCGAGGTCCACGCCCAGCTCCTGACGCAGTCGAAGATGTTCTGCGCGTGCCCGGTCACGGTCGGCGCGCCCGCGAACACGGCGACTTGCCCGGTCTGCCTGGGCTTTCCCGGCACGCTTCCCGTCCTCAATCGCCACGCGGTCACCCTCGGGCTGCGGCTGGCGCAGGCCGTGGGCGCGACGATCCATCTCGAGTCGCAGTTCGCCCGCAAGAACTACTTCTACCCGGACCTGCCGAAGGGCTACCAGATCTCCCAGTACGACCGGCCGTTCTCGACCGGCGGCATCGTGACGATCGACACGCCGCAGGGCGAGAAGAACATCCGGCTCGTCCGCATCCACCTCGAGGAGGACGCCGGCAAGCTCCTGCACGACACGCCGTACGACGACGTCCCCGCCGACGTCTCGCTCGTGGACTGGAACCGGGCCGGCGTGCCGCTCGTCGAGATCGTCAGCGAGCCCGACCTGCGGTCTCCGGAGGAGGCGGCGTCGTACCTGACCGAGCTGCGGCGCCTGCTCCGATACACCGGGGTCTCCGACGGAGACATGGAGAAGGGCAACCTGCGCTGCGACGCGAATGTCTCGATCCGGGAGAGCGAGACGGCGCCCTTCGCGACGCGCGTCGAGATCAAGAACCTGAACTCGATAAGGTTCGTGGCGAAGGCCGTCGAGCACGAGGTCGAGCGGCAGGCCGGTGTCGTCGCGTCGGGCGGGACGATCGTGCAGGAGACGCGCCTCTGGGACGAGCGGGCCGGCCGCACTGTCGCGATGCGGAGCAAGGAGGAGGCGCACGACTACCGCTACTTCCCGGAGCCGGACCTGGGCCTCCTCGCCGTCGACGAGGCCTGGCTGGCCGAGGCGGCAAGCGCGATGCCCGAGCTGCCGCGCGCGCGTCGGGCCCGCTTCGTGTCCCGGTACGCCGTGGCCGCGCAGGACGCGGAGACGCTCGTCGGGTCGCGAGAGCTGGCCGATTACTTCGAACGCACCGCGCAGAGCGTCAATGCGAAGCTCGCCGCCAACTGGGTGACCGGCGAGGTCCTCCGCGGGATGAAGGAGCGCAGGGTCTCGATCGAGGAGGCCCTCTCGTTTCCCGTCTCGCCGGAGCGCCTCGCCGCGCTCCTGAAGCTGGTCGAGTCCGGCGCCGTGTCGACGGCCTCCGCGAAGGAGGTCCTGGCCGCGATGATGGACTCGCCCGAAGCCCCCGAGGCGATCGTCGAGAGGAAGGGGCTGTCGAGCCTGCGCGACTCGGGGGCGGTCGACTCGGCGATCGCGGAGGTCCTGGCGGCCAACCCCTCGCAGCTCGCCCTCTACCGGTCCGGCAAGACGCAGACGTACGGCTGGTTCTTCGGGCAGGTGATGAAGAGGACCGGAGGGCGCGCCGACCCCGCCGCCGTCAAGGAGGCGCTGACGAAGGCCCTCGGACCCGCGCCGGCATGATCCAGCTGTTCTCGGTCTCCAAGAAGTACGGCGCCTTCCGGGAGGCGCTCGTCGACGTCACGTTCCGCGTCGCGCCGGGCGAGTTCGTGTTCCTGACCGGGCCCTCGGGCGCCGGCAAGTCGACCCTCCTGCGGCTGCTGTTCCTGGAGGAGCCGCCCACGTCGGGGCAGATCCTGGTCAACGGCCGCAACATCGGCGTGCTCCCGCACTCGCAGGTCCCGTACCTGCGGCGGACGATGGGCGTCGTCTTCCAGGACTTCCGACTCATCGGCCGCAAGACGGTCTTCGAGAACATCTCGTTCGTCCAGAACGTGCTGGGCCTGCCGCGCGCCGAGCAGAAGCGGCGCGCGTACCACGTGCTGAAGCGGGTGGGCCTTCACCACCAGATGAACGCCTACCCCGACGAGCTCTCCGGCGGCGAGCAGCAGCGCGTCGCGATCGCGCGCGCCATCGTCAACGAGCCCACCGTGCTCCTCGCGGACGAGCCGACAGGGAACCTGGACCCCGTGCTGGCCGAGGAGATCATGCGGCTGTTCGTCGAGATCAACATCCGCGGCACGACCGTGGTGGTCGCGACGCACGACCTCGAGATGATCCGCCGCATGGGGAAGCGCGCGCTGACCCTCGAGCGCGGCCGCCTCCACGACCCGGACCGGATCCGGGAGGTCGCGCCGATCGTGCGCGAGGCGCCCTTCCTGCCGCAGGCGTAGGCCCTGAGCCCCTAGAGCATGGTTCGCCCCCGATACGTCTTCGCGGAGGCCTGGTCCATCGCGCGGAGCAGTCCGCGCCAGACCGCCGCGGCCGTGACGCTCATCGCGCTCGCGCTCTACGTGCCGGGTCTGCTCGCGCTCCTCTCGCGCAACTTGAGCCGGCTCTCGACCGTGGAGGCTCAGCCCGTCGCCGTCGTCGTCACCCTGCAGGAGCAGGCCGACGCGCACGCGCTGGCGGATCGGCTGACGCAGGACGCGCGGGTGCGCCAGGTGCGGATCGTCGGCAGCGCGGCCGCCCTCGAGCGTTTTCGCCGCGCCTACCCGGACCTCGGCGCCGCGCTCTCGGAGCTCAGGGAGGCCCCCTTCCCGCCGTCGCTCGAGGTCCTGCTGCGGGCGGGCGCGCCCGCGAAGTCGGCCTCGGAGATCGCCTCGGCGGCGCGTCTCTGGCCGGGCGTCGAGAGCGCCGAGTCGGGCGAGGACTTCGAGCGGCGCTTTCGCGACGCGGTCGGGCTGATGCGCAACGCCGGGATCTTCCTCGGCGTCGTCCTGACGCTGGCGGCGATCCTGACCGTCGCCTCGGCGGTCCGGCTCGCTCTCGACCTGCACCGCGACGAGGTCGGCATCATGCGGCTGATGGGCGCCACGGAGAGCGCGATCCGCGCCCCGTTCTGGCTGTGCGCCACGGCCGAGGGCCTTCTGGGAGGCGGGGTCGCCCTCGGGCTGCTCTACGGCACCTACCGGCTCGCGGCCCACTGGCTGGCGAAGAACCCGCACCCCATCCTGTCGGTCTTCTGGGTCGGCTTCCTGAGCGCGCCCGCCGCCCTGCTCCTGCCCGCGGTCGGCGCGGCGGCGGGTCTGACGGGGAGCCTGCTCTCGCTCGGAAAGCGGCACGCGCGTCGCGTCACGCGGATCGCGTAGGCGAGTCTTCCCCTCGAGAGGGACGGCCACTGTGCCGTCTTGTCACGCGTCGAAGGCCGTGCGGCGTGCACCCGAAGGTCCACTTCCTCCCGACGCGCAATCGTGAGATGGTCCGACCGGCACCGAGTGCGCTCGAACAGGAAACAAGGAGGACGACTTCGATGAGGAGCTCCCGGGTCCCGGTTCTTTGTGCGATTGCCGCCGTCACCGTGTTCTTCGCCGCGGCCCAGGCCCGCGCGCAGTTCCCCGGCGACGTTCCCAACACGTTCCGGCTCAACGCCGGCGGCATGTACTCCTGGTTCACGACCGAGATGGCCTTCGAGCAGAACGGCTCCGGCGGAGCCTCGGTCAATATCGAGAATGTCTTCGATCTCCCGGCCCACTTCGGCTTCTTCGGCCACGCCGCCTTCAACCTCGGTTTCCTGTCCTTCGACGCCGCCTACGTCGGCTTCTCGCGCAGCCGCACGGCCACGATCTCCCAGGACATTCACTTCGGGGATACGACGTTCACCGCGGGGGCATCGGTGGAGGCCGAGCAGAAGACTCAGCTGCCGTACGCCGACATCCGTTTCAACTTCTTCCACAACCCGTCGTTCCAGTTCGGCCTCACCGCCGGCGTGGCCTATCCCATGCTGAAGACGGACCTGACGGCCTCGGCCGGAGTCATCGGTCCGAACGGGCCGATCAACGGAACCACGGTGACTCGGGAGGCGAAGATCGAGACGCCCGTCCCGATGCTCGGGATCCTGGCAGACGTGGCCTTCACGAACCGCCTCTCCGGCGGGATCATTTTCAACGGCATCTTCGCGCCCGTCCATCCGTACACGGGGTCGATCTTCCAGGCGGACGCACACATGGACTACTACTTCACCCCGCATTTCGGCGTCGGGGGGGGCTTCAACTACACGCGGTTCCGCATCAAGAAGGACGATCTGCCGAACGTCCTCATCGATTTCCACCACGACTTCTACGGCCCGCGGGCGTACCTGACCGGAACCTTCTGAGGCGCGGGATCGCTAGGAGCCGGCCGCCGCCTCGGCGGCGGGCTTGCGGCCCTTGTTGCGGTAGTGGGGGAGGTCCGGCTCCCCGAGCAGGCGAGCGAGCCCTTCCCAGCCGCGGACGTGCTCGCAGACGACCTTGATCGCCGAGGTCAGGGGGACCGCGAGGACCGCGCCGGGAACGCCCCAAAGCGTCCCCCAGAAGAGGAACGCGATCATGACCGTGAGAGGGAAGAGCCGCACCTTGCCGCCGACGATGTAGGGCGTGAGCACGTTGCCCTCGAGGAACTGGAGAAGGCTGTACACGAGGAACACGAGCAGCGCCTTCTCGCCGTCGTACTGGATGAAGGCGACGGCCACCGCCGGAACGGTCGAGAGGATCACGCCGACGTAGGGCAGCAGGATCGCGACGCCGGCGATCGGTCCGAGCACGTAGTAGTAGTCGACGCGCAGGATCATCAGGCCGAGCGTCGTCGCGCCGGCCATGATGAGCATGACGAACGAGAGGCCCAGGGCGTACGCGGTCATCGTCCGCGAGATCGCCCCCGTCACGTCCGCCTCTCCGAGGCGCTCGTTGCGCGTCAGGATGCCGGCGAGCACGCGGCCGAACTTCTCGCGGTCCTTGAGCATGAAGAACGTCAGGAACGGGATCGCGGCGGTGTAGAGGAGGATCCCGATCGTCGCGCCCAGACGGGCGAAGAAGGCTCGGGTCGTCTCGAGCGAGGACTCCGTGATCTTGACCTCGCGGATCCCCCGCGTGTCCTCCGGAAGGATGGCGCCCATGCGCTCCCGCAGGCGGTTGACGAGGTCCATGGTGTGGGTCACGAGGTCCCGGATGCGCGTCTGGTACTTCGGCAACTGCACGAAGAACTGGTTCAGCTGCGCCGTGACGTTGATGATCAGGAGCGCGACGCCGCCAATGATGACGAAGAGGATCAGGAGGATCGCCAGGATGCGCGGAACCCCGGCGCGCTCGAGCAGAGAGGTGAACGGCCGCAGCGCGAAGGCCAGGAACAGGGCGAACGCGAGCGGAACCAGGATCGGCTGCCCGTAGTAGAGCAGCGCGACCGCGGATCCGAGCGAGATGATCGTGAGCCCGACGACTCGGGGCGGCGGGCTCCTGCGCTCGTCGGCCTCCAGAACTCCTGGCATCAAAAAACCCCCTCGTGTCGAGGGGGTTCGGATGAGCGCCCGGAGGCCCCCCGGATCACGATCCGGAGACGAGTGTAACCACGATCTGGGCCCGGCGGTTCTTGGTCTTGCCCTCCGCCGTCGAATTGTCGTAGGCCGGCTCGGCCGAGCCCTTGGAGGCCGTCGTGATGCGGCTCGGGTCGATGCCATGGCGGGTCACGAGGTATTCCTTGGCCGCATCCGCGCGCTTCTGGCCCAGCTCCGCGTTGGCCTTGTCGGTTCCGGTGTTGTCGGTGTAGCCGGTCACGACCGCGGTCGCGTTCAGGTCGTTCTTCATGCGCAGGGCCACGCCGTCCAGTATCGCCTTCGCGATGTTGGTCAGGCGCGCGCTCTTTCCCTCGAAGAAGATCTCGTCGGTGGTCGAGCGGGGAGCCGGACGCGGCGGCGGGGGAGGAGCCGGGGCCGGAGCGGCCTCGACGGGCCTCGGCTGCTCGACGATGGGCTCGGGCTGCGGCACCACCACCGGCGGCGGCGCGGCCGGCGGCCAGGCGGCATAGGTGACGCCCAGGATTCCGCCGAAGGGGGTCGGGTTGTTGCCGTGCCGCACCAGCATGTCCATGTTCATGTTGACGCCGCCCGAGACCGCCCAGCCGGTCTGGGCGATCCAAAAGCGGCCGCCGAGGGTCAGCAGGGAGTAGTCGGGCTCGGGCCGGTCGCCGCCGTCCATGACGTGGCGGTCCGCCTCGATGATGACGTGCGCGATCGGGGCCACGGGCAGCTCGACGCCGACGCCGAACCGCAGGTCGTTGGGCGGCCGGATGTCCTCGTCGTGCTTGCCGGCCATCGTGTACGAGACCATTCCCGTGAAGACGCCCTTGGTGAGGGCGCCGCCCCACTCCCAGTCCGCCCGACGGGAGTTGAGCCGATCGGTGACGGTGCCGTTCTCGTCGATCGTGATCGTCGCGTTGCTGACCGGCACGTGTCCGGCGAGCCAGCCGGCGACGCGGAAGTCGGGGTCGGCCTCGGAGACGAAATTGAACTTCGTTCCGACGCGGATCTTGCGGCCCTCGGAGATCGAGAAGGAGCCGACCAGCGGGATCCCGTTGACCACGCCCTGCTGCCAGCCGCCGTGGCTGCGCCGGTCGTCGATGCCGGCGCCCACGAACACCGACCACCACCGGGTCAGGCCGAGGCCGAACGTGGCCTCGCCCGCCGCGTGGCTGAAGGTGCGGATACGGTCCGGATCGCCCGGCTCGAGGGGGCCCGAGACGCGCTGCTCGAGCCAGCCGTAAAGGCCGAAGGTGAACTGCCCCGCCCGGGGGTTGTCCGCCGTAGGCATCGTGAGCAGTCCGATGTCCCCCTGATTCGTCGGGGCGACGACGACGGCGCCTACCTGTCCGAAGGCGGCGACGCTGGTCAGGCAGATCAGCATCCCGAGGAGCGCGGTCCGCTTCGCCATCATGAAAATGTCTCCTTTCAGACTCGGCCGGGGAACGTAGCTGCCGAATAGGATAAGGCAAAATTGTGGAATTGCCAAACATCTTCTGTTCGGTCAGGGTAACCGTCCATTAGGACAGGGGTCGCAGGAGGCTGGCGGGCGCCGCTCGTCTGGTGCGCCTGCCATCGGTCGAAATTTTGACGGTGCGATTCGGAAGCCCGCAGTTTGCGCGCCTCCCTAGACTTTGGGCTGCATCACCAGGGACATCTTTTCTTGGAACGCCTTCATGATCGCCGGCCCGCGGATCGATGCGATGGCCTTCTCGGTCTGGCGGATCAGGTCGCGGACGGCCTCGACGCCACGGCCGCGGTCGATCTCGGCGAGGGCCTGCTTGTAGGGCCGATCGATGCCCGGCAGGTTCGACTCGCCGATGGCGGTCTCGGCCTCCTGCTTCACCCGGGTGCAGAGGATCATGAGGATCTTCTTCTCGTCGCCGAGGACCGGCGGGATCGGCGGTGTGGGCATCGAACCGGAGGGGCTGCCCGGCCGGGAAGATCCGGCGGACGGAGAAGGCGTGGAGCCCGAGGCCGAGGGTCCGGAGGCCGCGGGTCGGCCGGCGCCGGAGGCGAGGCCGGGCTGCGCGGCTCCTGGCTGCGACGGATGGGGCCTCGCCACCGAGTCGCGCGGGCGCATCGCGATCAAGTCCGAGGTGACCAGGCCGTAGAGAACCTTGGCGGTGTCGAAGGAGTTCGAGCCGGTCGCGCGCGCCAGCTCCTCCACGGTCCGGACGCCGTCGATCCGCGTGATCAGGTTCCACTCGGGTGGGGAGAGCGAGACGGGCTCGCCGACCTCGCGCGGCTTCAGGACCGGCACGTAGTCCACGCCCGGAATCTTCCGGGCGAGCACCTTCCACTCGTCCAGACGCCGCGCCGCCTCCATGAGGAGCGAGGTGTTCGTCTTGTCGATGCTGACCGTCTCGACTTCCTTGCCGGGGGTGAACTGGAAGTCGCCCGTGGACCAGATCGCGAGCGCGTAGACGGCCTCCTCGCCGGTCAGCCCTCCGAGCTCGGCATGGACGATCCTCCCGCTGCGCAGGAAGATGTAGCCCCTCTCCGAGCCGCGCGCGAGCATGAACATCCCCGTCTTTCCCGAGACCGAGACCAGCTGAATGATGTCGGGAACAGGGAGCTCCTGTATGGAACCCTGAAAAGACATACTTGGCGAAGATGCTAGCAGGTCGGGGCCGGCCAGACGGGTGACGGGCCGCTCAGACCGAGTGGATGTGGCAGATCGCGACGGCGAGGGCGTCGGCGGCGTCGAGCGGGACGCGCGCCCTCTGGCGGGCCAGGAGGGACAGCACCATCGCCCGGACCTGATGCTTCTCGGCCTGCCCGTACCCCACGAGCGCCTTCTTGACCAGCCGCGGCTCGTACTCGAACACGGGAACCGCGCAGCGGGACGCCGCGGCCAGCAGAACGCCGCGGGCGTGAGAGAGCTTGAGGGCCGAGGCGACGTTCTTCGCGGCGAAGACCGTCTCGACCGACACCGCGTCGGCGGGGACCCGGCCGAGAAGCTCCACGACGGCCGAGAAGAGGAAGTCGAGCTTCTCGGGGAGCGTCAGGCGCGCCGCGGGACGCCAGACGCCGCAGCCCTCGAGCGCCAGGTGTCCGTTCTCGAAGGCGATGATCCCGAAGCCCGTGGCCGTGGTTCCGGGATCGAGGCCGAGGATCCGCATGCGGACATCGTAAGGCCGCGCGCGGCCCGCGGCGAAGCGAGACCTACTTCTCGGCGGGAGCCTCGGCGAAATCGAAATTGGCCCAGACGTTCTGGACGTCCTCGTGCTCCTCGATGGCCTCCATCAGCTTGACCATCTGGTCGGCCTTCTTGGCGTCCAGCGAGACCTCGGTCGTCGGGATCATCGAGACCTCGGCGACGGCCAGCGGGAGACCCTTCTCCTCGAGCCGCGTCTTGACCTCGGGGAAGCTCTCGGGCGAGGTCTTGATCTCGTGGTACTGATCGGTCGTCGCGACGTCGTCGGCGCCGGCGTCGATCGCGGCCTCCATGACGGCGTCCTCGGTCGCCTTCTCCTTCTCGATCGCGATGTAACCCATCTTGTGGAAGAGGAACTTGACCGAGCCGGACTCGCCGAGGTTCCCGCCGTGCTTGGAGAAGATCGTGCGGATCTCGGGAAGCGTGCGGTTCTTGTTGTCGGTCAGCGCCTCGATGAGGATGGCCGTTCCGCCGGGCCCGTAGCCCTCGAAGGTCACTTCCTCGTACGAAGCCCCGGGGATCTCGCCCGTGCCGCGCTGGACGGCCCGCCTGATGTTGTCCGCGGGCATGTTCACGGCCTTCGCGTCGTCGATCGCCTTGCGCAGCCGGGGATTGGCCGCGGGATCGCCGCCGCCCAGGCGCGCCGCCTGCGCGATCTCCTTGATGAGCTTCGTGAAGACGCGCCCGCGCTTGGCGTCGGCCGCGCCTTTCTTGTGCTTGATGGTTGCCCACTTGCTATGACCCGACATGGAAGTTCTCCTGCGAACTGATCAGCGGCGCATTCTATCGGATCGGAGAGGGAAGCGGCAGCGCGCCTTCTCTTTGATTTTGCGGCGTTTCCGGCGACAATAGCCTCAGTTCATGCCCAAGAAAGTTCTTTTGATCGAGTACGAGCCCCGCTACGTGGAGCGCGTTCGTACCCTGCTCGGGCCGCTCGAGCACACCGTCACGGAGTCCCACGACGGCGAGGCGGGGCTGGCCGCCTTCGGGGCGTCCAAGTTCGATCTGGTGCTCCTGTCCGGCATGCTTCCGCGCCTTCCGAGCGCGGAGGTGATCCGCGAGATCCGCAAGAAGGGCGGCGCCACCGCGCCCCCGATCATCCTGATGATGAGCGGCTACCGCGGGGACAACCGCAAGGCCGACGCCCAGAAAGTCGGCGCCTTCGACATCCTGGCCCGCCCGTTCACCGACGAGGACTTCCTGGGCACGGTCAACGAGGCCCTCGCGCTCTCCGACATCGGCGCCAAGACGATGCGGATCGACATGGCCAAGCTCGCCAGCGCGGGGAACCCGCTGACCTCCTCCGACATCTTCTCCGACGTGCTCAACGAGCTGATCGGCGAGGTGCGGGGCACCAAGCGCCCGACGCCTCCCGTCCCGACTCCGACCGCGCCGAGCACGCCCCCGCCGTCACCCGCGGCGCCCCCGGCGCCGTCCGCGCAGACGCCCGCTCCGGCGAAACCCGCCGCGTCCCCGGGCGACGAGATGGAGAGGCGCCTGCGGGATACGCTCTCGGGGCTCAACCTCGGCCAGAAGACGTCCGCCGGAGCGGCGAGGCCGGCTCCCGCTCCGCCGCCCAAGCCCAAGCTCTCGAGCGACACCGACGTCGACAAGATCCTCTCGGACTCGCTCTCGGGCATCTTGCCCAAGCCGCGCACGCAGACCGGCGTGACGCCCCCGCCCGCGGGGAGCTCGGTCCCGACCCCCTCCGTGCCCCCGCGGCGGCGCGAGGAGCCGGCGGCGGCGGTGCCGTCCTCCGGACCCGATCACTTCGGCCAGTACGAGATCCTCGAGCGGATCGCGAGCGGCGGGATGGCCGAGCTCTACAAGGCCAAGCGCACCGGCGTCGAGGGCTTCCAGAAGATCGTCGCGATCAAGAAGATCCTGCCCCATCTCGCCGACGACGAAGAGTTCATCACGATGTTCGCCGACGAGGCCAAGCTCGCGGCGCAGCTCAACCATCCCAACATCATCCACATCTACGACCTCGGCAAGATCCAGGCGGGCGGCTATTTCATCGCGATGGAGTACGTCGACGGCCGGGACCTGCGAGCGATCCAGAGATCCGGCCGGGAACTGGGCGCGCCGCTGCCGGTGCCGCTGGCGGTCTACATCGCGTCCAAGGTGGCGTCCGCGCTCGACTACGCCCACCGCCGCCGCGACGCCGAGGGCCACGACCTGCACATCGTGCACCGCGACGTGTCGCCCCAGAACATCCTCATCTCCTACGAGGGCGACATCAAGCTCTGCGACTTCGGCATCGCGAAGGCCACTTCCAAGGCCTCGCAGACCCAGTCGGGCGCGCTCAAGGGGAAGCTCCAGTACATGTCGCCCGAGCAGGCGTGGGCGAAGCCCATCGACCGGCGAAGCGACCTGTTCTCGCTGGGCGTGGTTCTCCACGAGCTCCTGACCGGCGACCGCCTCTTCCGGGGCGACACGGACATCCAGGTTCTCGAGAAGGTCCGGTCCGCGGAGGTCATTCCGCCGTCGCGCATGAACCCCGAGGTGCCGAAGAACCTCGACGGCGTCGTGCTCCGCTGTCTCGCCAAGGATCCCGAGGAGCGCTACGCGAACGCGTCCGACCTGCTGCGCGATCTGGACTCGGTCCTCTACTCGTACACGCCGGCCCCCGGCAGCGCCGACGTCGCGATCTACCTGCATCGGCTGCAGGCGGAGGAGACCGCGATCGCGGAGGCCCGCGCGCGGGAGGCGGCGCAGGCCCAGCAGGCCCAGGCGGCGAGCGGTCCCGACGAGACGGCCCGCCGCCGCAAGTCCAAGGCCGTACCGATCCGCCGCACGGGTCCCGCGCCGAAGGCTGCCGAGCAGCCGGCTCCTGCACTGCCGCCTCCGCTTCCGAGCAAGCCCCCGCGGCCCGCGCCGGCGCCGCCCCCCGAGCCCTCGGCGAACGCCTCGGGAGAGATCTTCGCGTCCGCGGCGCGCGCCGAGGCCGAGACCGGCAAGCGCACGCCGCTCTTCATCGCGATCGGCATCGCCGCCGCGGCGCTGGCCGGGTTCGGGATCTGGAAGATGACGAAGAAGGAGGCGGCTCCCGCGCCGGTCGTCGTGCCGACGAAGGTTGCCGCGGTCGTCGTGGCGACCGAGATCCCGGCTCCGGCCGTCGTCCCGACCGCGGCGCCCGCGATCGACTCCAAGGCCGTGGAGGCCGAGGTGCAGAGGCAGCTCGCCGCGAAGCGCAGGGAGCTCGAGAAGGCGGCGGCGGCCGCCGCGGCGCCCGCCGCGAAGAAGCAGGAGGCCGCGCCGGCCGTCGCGGCGCCGGAGGCGACCGCGCCGCCGCCGACCGAGCCTCCGCCGACGCCCGTGCCCACGGCGCGGCCCGAGCCGTCGCCGGTGCCCACGGAGCCTCCGCCGACCGTCCCGCCCGCGCCGCCGGCGCACGAGACGCAACGCGGAGACCTCGTCGGGCCGGGTCCGGGCGTGGTCGAGCCGGTGCTGGTGTCCGTGCCGCGCGTGAACTATCCGCCCCTGGCCAAGGAGCGGCGGATCGGCGGCAAGGTCGTGGTGCTCGTCCAGGTCGACGAGAACGGCAAGGTCGTCGAGGCGCGCGTGCAGCAGGGCCTCCCGGGCCAGGACCCGGTCAACGGGGCGGTCCTCGCCGCCGTGCGGAATGCCAAATTCGACCCGGCCACGAAAAACGGGATCCCTGTCAAAATGTGGCGACCCGTCGTCGTCGAAGTGAAGCCGTAGAGAAACGTGGATTAGGAGGTCAGACGGAATGGCCCTTTCAGGAGATCAAAAGAAGTTCTACGAGAACACGCTCACGGTGACCAAGCGTGAGATCCAGGAGCTCGAGGGCGAGATCCAGGAGGAGCTCGCGAAGGTCAAGGACCGTCTGGCCGAGCTTCAGAACGCTCAGAAGGCGGCCCGGCAGATGTACGACGCGGCGTGCCAGCGGCTGGGTGTGCGCAACGAGCTGGAAGAGGCCGAAGCCCAGGGTTAGGCTCGGACTCCTAGCGGCCCGCTTCGCGGGCCAACCTACGAGAGAGGGGAAGTCGCTTAGGATCCCTCTCCCATGTCAGTCATCGCGCGGCAACCGGTCCTCTACGCCATTGCGAGCTTCTCTCTGCTGGTTGGATGCCGTGCAGAGCGGGCGAAACCCGCGGACAGGCGGTCGGTAAGTTCGCCTCACCGCGTCGTCGCGCTCGCTCCGAATCTGACCGAGATCGTCTTCGCGCTCGGCGCCGGAGACTCGCTCGTCGGCGTCTCGGAGTATTCCGATTTCCCGGACGCGGCTCGCCGCATCGCGCGCGTCGGCGGCCTCGAGGTCGACGCCGAGAAGGTCGCCGCCCTGCGGCCGGACCTCGTGCTCGCGATGGCGGAGGGGACCGCCCGCGGCGCGGTCTCGATGCTCCAGGCCGCCGGCCTTCCGGTCGCCGTCGTGCCGTCCGGATCGCTCGACGCGGTGCTCTCCGGGATCCGGCTCGTCGGCGCGCGCCTCGGGCGGACCGAGGAGGCCGAGCGCCTGGCGCGGGATCTCGAGAGGCGACGGGCCGACGTCGCGAGGCGCGTGGCCGGACGGCGCCGTCCGCGGACGCTGCTCCTCGTGTGGCCCGACCCGCCGCAGGCGGCCGGCGGCGGGACGTTTCTGAACGACCTGCTGCGCGAGGCGGGCGCCGACAACCTCGTCGCCGACCGGTCCGGATGGCCGGTCCTGTCTCCGGAATACGTCGCCACCGTGCCGGTCGAGCTCCTCGTGATCCCGGACTCCGAACAGACGCGCGAGGCGTACGCGCGCGCGTTTCGCTCGGGACCGCTGTCCCGGGGGCCCGTGACGCGGGCCCGCGTCGTCCGCCTGGACGAGTCCGCGTTGACGCGTCCCGGCCCGCGCGTCTTCGACGTGCTGGAGAAGCTCGCGGAGAGCCTGTCGTGAGAACCGGCGCGATCGCGGTCGGGGTGCTGCTCCTCGTGGCGGCCTGCACGGTCGCGTTCCTGGTCGGCGGCGTGCACCTCTCGATCGCGGACCTCGTCGCGGGTCGCGGCGAGGAGGGCCAGACGGCGCGGCTCCTCGCGTCGCTGCGGGCGCCGCGCATCGGGCTGGCGGCGCTCGTGGGCGGATGCCTCGCGCTGGCGGGCGCGGCGCTGCAGGCGCTCCTCAAGAACCCCCTGGCCGACCCGTTTCTCCTGGGGACCTCCGGGGGCGCGGCGGTCGGCGCGGCGGGCGCGGCGCTGCTCGGCCTCTCGCCGCTGCTCTCGCCGGCGGCCGCCTTCGTCGGGGCCGCGGCCGCCTCGCTGGGCGTCGCCCTCCTCGCCCGGCGCGGCGGGCGTCTCGACCTGCAGCGGCTCCTGCTCGCCGGGCTGATCGCCAACGCCTTCTTCTCGGCGCTCCTCCTCGCGGCGTTCTCGATCGCCTCGGGAGAGGCCGCGCGGAGCATGCTCTTCTGGATGATGGGCAGCCTCGCCGACGCGACGCCCCGCAAGGTCGCGGCGCTCTTCCCCTACGCGCTCGCCGGGGCGGCGGTGCTGGTCGCCGCGGCCGCGCGGCTCAACCTGTTCAGCGTCGGCGAGGAGAACGCCGCCGCCCTCGGCGTCGATACCGAGCGGACCAAGCGGATCGTCTTCCTCGCGTCGTCGCTCCTGACCGGCGTCGCGGTCGCGTTCGCGGGAGTGATCGGCTTCGTCGGGCTGCTCGTGCCCCACGCCGTGCGCGCGGCGTTCGGCAACGACCAGCGCACGCTCCTTCCCGCGTCGTTCCTCGTCGGCGCGACGCTCGTGGTGGCCGCCGACGCGGTCGCGCGCGCCGCGATCGCTCCGGTCGAGCTTCCGATCGGCGCGCTGACGGCGGCGCTCGGCGCGCCGGTGTTCGCGTGGCTGCTGCTGAGGACTCCGTGAGCGCGGCCGCTCCCAACCGCCTCGAGGCCCGCGGCCTCGTCGCCGACTACGGCGCCGCGCCGGTCCTGCGCGGCCTGGACGCGGCGATTCCCGCGGGTGCGATCGCGGCGGTCCTCGGAGAGAACGGCTCCGGCAAGTCGACGCTCCTCAAGGTCTTCGCCCGCGTCGTCGCGATCGGCGGGGGAGACGTGCGGCTCGACGGCGAGCGGCTCGACGCGCTGCCGCGCCGCCAGACCGCACAGCGGATCGCCTACGTGCCGCAGAGCGTCGACCTCGTCTTCCCGATCCGCACGCTCGACCTCGTGCTCCAGGGCCGGGCGCCGTACGCGCGCGGATTCGTCGCCGAGACGGCCGACGACCGCCTCCGCGCGCTCGAGGCCATGCGCGCGTGCGACGTCGAGGCGCTGGCGCAGCGCGACGCGGCGTCGCTGTCGGGAGGCGAGCGCCGGCGCGTCTTCCTGGCCCGTGCGCTCGCGCAGGAGGCCCAGGTCTGGCTGCTCGACGAGCCGACGTCGGGCCTCGACCCGCGCCACCGCCTCGAGTTTCTGGAGACCCTGTGGCGCATCCACGGGGAGCGCGGCACCACGGTCGTCCTCGTGACGCACGAGGTCGCGCTCGCCGGCGACCTGGCGACCCGGGTCCTGCTCCTCAAGGACGGCCGCACGATCGCGCAGGGCGACCGGGCGAGCGTGCTCACGGCCGAGAACCTCGAGAGGACCTTCGGCGCCCCGTTCTCGGGCCGGGGCTCGCGATTCGCGCTGCGCAGCGCGGTTCTGCCGATGGGCTCCCTGGAGCCCTGAGCCCGACCCGCGGTCCCGCGGGGGCTCGCGTGCGGGTCCCGGCGCGGCGGCGGCGGCCCGTTTTTGCTACGATCTCGCCCCTTCCATGTGGTTCAAAAAGGACCGGGCGCCCAAGGAGCCCCGTGAGCGGCGCGCGAGCAAGGTGCCCGAGGGGCTGTGGGTCAAGTGCGACAACTGCCGCCAGATCCTCTACAACAAGGAGCTCGCCCGGAACTTCAAGATCTGCCCGAAGTGCGGCTTCCACTTCCGCCTCTCCGCCCCCGAGCGGCTCCGGATGCTCTTCGACGACGAGCGCTACACCGAGATCGACGGCCACCTCCGTTCCGCGGACCCGCTGAAGTTCCGCGACAGCAAGAAGTACCGGGACCGCCTCCGCGACGCGGAGGAGAACGTGGGAACGTCGGACGCGATCGTGATCGGAACCGGGACGCTCGAGCAGATCCCCGTGCTCATCGGGGCGATGGAGTTCTTCTTCATGGCCGGCTCGATGGGATCGGTCGTGGGGGAGAAGGTGACGCGAGCGGCCGAGCGCGCCATCGCCGAGCGGCGTCCGCTGATCCTGGTCTCCTGCTCCGGCGGCGCGCGGATGCAGGAGGGGATCCTCTCGCTGATGCAGATGGGCAAGATCTCCGCGGCCCTGGGGCGGCTGGCCGAGCACCGCATTCCCTACCTCTCGGTGATGACCGATCCGACGACGGGCGGCGTGACCGCGTCCTACGCGATGCTGGGCGACTTGAACGTCGCCGAGCCCAACGCGCTGATCGGCTTCGCCGGGCCGCGCGTGATCGAGCAGACGATCCGCCAGACCCTCCCGGAGGGCTTTCAGCGTTCCGAGTTCCTGCTCGAGCACGGGATGCTCGACTTCATCGTGGACCGCTCCGAGATGAAGGCCACGCTGGCCCGGTGTCTGCGGCTGTTGTGGACGCCCGCGCGGCAGGCGGAAGGCGCCCGGGCGTAGGCGGGCCCGGAGTGTCGACTCGCGAAGAGCGCCTCGCCCGCCCCGCCTCCGCCTCCTCGAACCCGAACCTCCGGCGCCTCGAGTCCCTCGGCCAGCGCGGGATCCGCCTGGGCCTTTCGGCGATCGACGCCGTCTGCGAGCGCCTCGGCCGGCCCGAGCGAACGGTTCCGAGCGTGCTGATCGCGGGCACCAACGGCAAGGGCTCGACGGCGGCGACGCTCGCCACGATCGCCTCCGCGGCGGGCCTGCGGACGGGGCTCTACACCTCGCCGCACCTGATCGCGGTGACCGAGCGGATCCGCGTCGGCCTGGCGGACATCGACCCCGAGGCCCTCGACGCGGCGCTCGGCGAGGTCTTCGCCGCCGCCGACCGGTCTCCGGCCGTGCCGCTCACCTACTTCGAGGCGCTGACGGCGGCGGCCTTCGCGACGTTCGCGCGGGAGGCGCTGGACCTCGCGGTGCTCGAGGTCGGGCTGGGCGGCCGCCACGACGCGACCAACGTCGCGCCGGCCGGCCTGTCGCTCGTCACGTCGATCGGCTACGACCACATGGCGGACCTCGGGCCCACGCTCGACGCCATCGCCCGCGAGAAGGCGGGCGTATTCCGGCGCGGCCGGCCGGCGCTCTTCCGGGCCGACTCGGAAGAGGCGCGCGGCGCGCTGCGGGACGCGGCCCGGGCCGCAGGTTCCCTCGTCCACGAGGCGGACGAGGAGATCCGGCTCGCGGACGTGCGCACGGATCTCGCCGGCACGCGCTTCGCGCTCCGGACCCCCGCGCGGGACTACGGTCAGCCGCTCCTGACGCCGCTGCCGGGTGCGCACCAGGCGCGCAACGCGGCGCTGGCGGTCCGCGCGGCGGAGCTCCTGGGGGATCCCCGGATCGGCGAGGCGGCGGTCCGAGCCGGGGTCGCGGAGGTTCGATGGCCGGGGAGGCTCGAGCGCTTCCGCGTCCGCGGGCGCGACGTCCTCCTGGACGGCTGCCACAACGCGGAGGGCGCGGCCGCGCTCGCGCGATTCCTGGAGGAGACGGGACTGCGCCCGGCGCTTCTCTTCGGCGTGATGGCCGACAAGGAGATCGAGGCGATCGGCGGCATCCTCCTGCCCTGCGTGGCGTGCGTCTGCTTCACGGCTCCGGCGAACGAGCGCGCCGCGCCGCCCGCGGAGCTCGCGCGGCGTCTGTCCGGCCTGGCTCCGGAGTCCACCACGGCCCCGTCGGTCGAGGAGGCGCTCGCGGATGCTCTCGGCGTCCCGGCTGACGAAGGCGAACCTATAATCGTGGCGGGTTCGCTCTACCTGGTGGGAGAGGCCCGCGAGCTCCTGCTCTCCCGCCGATTCGAGTGACGAAGGAATGACGACCGCCACCGCCGTTTTCACGCGCGAGCATTTCGAGCGCGCCGAGGAGGACCGCCTCGCGATCTTCGCGTCGAAGAGCGCGAGGGCAGAGCGCCCGCGCGGGCCCGTGTCGGGCTCGCCGGGGGACGCGCGCACGCAGTACGCCCGCGACCGGGACCGCATCATCCACTCGCGCGCGTTCCGGCGGCTCAAGCACAAGACGCAGGTCTTCATCCCGTACGAGGGCGACCACTTCCGGACGCGCCTGACGCACACGATCGAGGTGGCGCAGATCGCTCGGAGCGCGGCGCGGGCGCTCGGCTTGAACGAGGATCTCTCGGAGGCGATCGCGCTCGGCCACGATCTGGGCCACACGCCGTACGGCCACTCGGGAGAGTACGTCCTGGACCGGCTCCTTCGGGAGAGCCACCCCGAGGCCGGCGGCTTCAAGCACAACTACCAGTCGGTGCGCGTCGTGGACCGGCTCGAGAAGCGCTACGAGGAGCCGGGGCTGAATCTCACGCACGACGTGCGCGAGGGGATGCTGAAGCACACGACCTGGACGCGGGACTACCCGTTCCCGGTGGACTTCGCGGACGGGCTGCGCTGGGACTCGGGCGGCAGCCTCGAGGCGCAGATCGTCAACTGGTCCGACGAGATCGCGCAGCAGACGCACGACCTCGAGGACGGCCTGCCGCTCACCGAAGAGGGAGCCATCGAGGAGCTCGCGATCTCCCGCCAGGTGCGCGCCGCGCGCGGCTACGGGAACGATCCCGCCTCACGGCGCGCCTCGCTGATCCGCGGCATGATCGCGACGCTCTCCGCGGACCTCGTCGAGGCCTCGCGGGCCCGGATCGACCGATGGCTCGAGGCGAACCGCGTCACCACGACCGACGAGTTCTACCTGCGGCGGAACCGGCTTCCCGGCGACCTCGTCGGATTCTCGGAAGCGGGCCGGCCGCTCTACGTCGAGCTGCGCGAGTTCGTCTACCGCCACATCATCCACTCCTTCCCGGTGTCGCGGCACGACGGCCACGCGCGGCGCGTGCTCGCGGGCGTCTTCTCGGCGTATCGGGACAACCCGCGCCTCCTCCCCGACGACGTGCTGCGCCTCATGGAACGCGAGCTCTCGGTGCGCTTCCTGCGCGAGGTGCCGCTGCCGCAGATCGAGCGCGAGGTCGCCGAGCGCTACCGGCCTCAACCCGCGTTCTACCGCGCGATCGCCGACCACATCGCCGGGATGACCGACAGCTACTGCAACTCCGAGTACCGCCAGCTCGTCGTCGAATAGAGACGCTCGTCGAACCGAAAGGATCCCCCATGCCCTTCGCCCAGAGCCCCGCCGCCGCGATGGACCGCGACCTCGCCGTGGTGGACCCCGAGACCGCCGAGTGGATCCGCGCCGAGGTCCGCCGCCAGAACGACGGCATCGAGCTGATCGCCTCGGAGAACTGGGTGTCGCGGGCGGTGCGCGAGGCGCAGGGCTCGGTCCTGACCAACAAGTACGCCGAGGGCTATCCGGGCAAGCGCTACTACGGCGGCTGCGAGTTCATCGACAAGGTCGAGCAGCTCGCCATCGACCGCGCGAAGGCCCTCTTCCAGGCCGAGCACGCCAACGTGCAGCCGCACTCCGGCTCGCAGGCGAACATGTCGGTCTACCTGACTGTCCTGCAGCCGGGCGACACGATCCTGGGCATGAATCTCTCTCACGGCGGCCACCTCACGCACGGGCATCCGCTGTCCTTCTCGGGCCGCGAGTACAAGGTCGCGGCGTACGGCGTCCGTCCCGAGGACGAGCGCATCGACTACGAGGCGCTGGCCTCCCTCGCGCGGGAGCATCGGCCGAAGCTGATCATCGCGGGCGCCTCCGCCTACGCGCGCGAGATCGACTTCGCCCGCTTCGGCAAGGTCGCCGAGGAGGTGGGAGCGGTCCTCATGTGCGACATCGCGCACATCGCGGGACTCGTCCTCGCCGGGCTTCACGTCTCTCCGGTGCCGCACGCGCCGTTCGTGACGACGACGACGCACAAGACCCTGCGCGGTCCGCGCGGCGGCATGGTGCTCTGCCGCGAGACCTTCGCGAAGGACCTGGACCGCACGGTGTTCCCGGGGGTTCAGGGCGGTCCGCTCGAGCACGTGATCGCCGCCAAGGCCGTGGCGTTCGCCGAGGCGGCCACGCCGGAGTTCCGGAGCTACCAGAAGCGGGTCGTCGAGAACGCGAAGGCGCTGGCCCAGGCGCTCGCGCGGCGCGGGTTCCGGCTCGTGTCGGGGGGGACGGACAACCACCTCATGCTCGTCGACGTCGGGGCGAAGGGGATCTCGGGCAAGGACGCGGAGAAGCGACTCGAGACGGTGGGACTCACCGTCAACAAGAACACGATTCCGTTCGACACGCGGCCGCCCGCCGTCGCCTCCGGGATCCGGCTCGGCACGCCCGCCGTCACGACGCGCGGGATGGGCCCCGAGGAGATGGAGGTCATCGCGGACGCCCTGACGCGCGCCCTCGAGTCGGGAGACGACGCCGAGGCCGCTCGCGAAATCCGGCGCACGGTCTCGGAGCTCTGCGCCGCGTTCCCGCTCGTTTGAGCCCATCGACGCGCCCGCGGCTCGCCGCCGTCGCGGCCGTCCTGCTCCTGCTGCTCCTGTTGTCTTCGCAGCCCCTGGCCGAGATCCCGCGCCGCATCCGCACGCTCGAGGCCTACGGCGGCAAGGAGCTCGCGGTGCGCCGCCTGGGCGGCTCCGGCGCCGCGTTCGACCGGCGGTACTTCTCGTTTCTGGAGAACGCGCGGCGGCGCCTGCCGCGCACGACGACGGCGGTGCTCCTGTCCGGCGTTCCGGAGGACGAGGCCCACCTCTATCTCGCCGCGTATCAGCTCGCGCCGCTGACGGTCGACTTCGCGCGTCCAGTCTTCGAGGCGGGTCATCCTGCGACCGGCGCGGTCATCGCGGTCTACGGCCGGCAACCCTCGGAGTCGGAGCACGCGATCGCCGTCTTGCCCGAGGGCTTCCTCATGGCCGGCGATCCGCCATGAGTGCTCTCGTTTTCGCGCTCGTGCGGGTTGGCGGCGTCGTGCTCGCGGCGAGCGCTGCGGGCTGGATCGTGGCCCGCGCGCTCCTGCCTCCGGACCGGCCATTCCGTCTCGAGCGGCTCGGCTGGGCGTTCGCCGTCGGCGTCGCCCTGCTCGAATCGTTCGTTCCGCTGTCGTTCCTGGCCGGCGCGCGGCCGGGAGGGATCGCGTTCGCGATCCTCGCGGGAGTGTGCGTGCTCGCCAGTCTGAGGCTGCGAGTTCCCCGTTCCCGGACGAGTCCCCGGCTCGAAACCTGGAACTCGAGACCGGCAGCTCATCTCCTCCTGTCGCTGCTCGTCGTTCTCGGCGTCGCGCTCTACCTGCTGCGCGCGCTGACGGAGCCGATGTGGTCGAACGACTTCGTCGCGATCTGGGGCCTCAAGGGCAAGGCGATCTTTCTCTCGGGCGGGATGCCGGCGGAGCGCTTCCCGGGCTTCTCTCATCCCGAGTATCCGCTCGGCCTCCCGTTCCTCTACGCGGGCGTCGCCTTCCTGACGCACGGCTGGGACGATCACGCGATGGCGCTCCTCTTCCCGCTCTTCCAGATCGCGACGCTCGCCGTCGCGGCGGGCTGGCTGCGGCGGCGCAAGGCGTCGCCGACGGTGTCTCTCCTGGTTGCCGCGATCCTGGCGAGCTTCGAGCCGCTGTACTCCGCCTTCCTGACCGGCCTCGCCGAGGTCCCGCTCGCGTTCGGGGCCCTGCTCTTCGGGACGGCGCTCGCCGACGCCTTCGAGCCGGCGGAGGCGGGTGCGCTCCGGAGGCTGGCGCTGGCGGCGGCGATCCTCGCGGCCACGAAGAACGAGGGTCTCTTCCTCGCGGCCGCCGGATGCCTGCTGGGTCTCGCGCTGGGCGGCCGGCGGCGCTGGAAGATCGCCGCCGCGGCGCTTCCGGCCGCGCTGCTCGTCCACCTGCTGCACCGGATCTGGCGAGGCAGCCTTCCCCTGCGCGACTTCGACCTCGGCCTGTTCTCGCTCGAGCGCCTGCTCCGGTCGCTGGCCACCGCCGCGGCCGTCGTGGGACCGCTCGGGTGGATCGGCGTGCTGCTGGTCGTCGCTCTCGCGGTGCTCGGCGCGCGCCGGAGAGACGCCGACACGCTCGTCGCGCTCGCGGGCTGCGCCGCCGTCGTCTACCTGCTGCTGCCGGCGTTCGCCGTCCGTGGTCCCGAGTGGATGGTTCAGACCACGCTGACCCGCATCGCCGCCGCCCTCGCGCCGCTCGCCGCGGCGGGCATCGGGCTCGGATACGCCCGCGCCGCGGACGGCCGGGTCGCCTAATCCGGGCGGGCCGGCCTCTCCCCCCGGTGCATCCAGCGGATCCGCGTGACGTCCCACAGCGTCTGGATGGCGTCGCGCACCACGCGGACCTTGGACTCGGGGGAGTTGAACCAGAGCACCGGCACCTCGGCGATCGCGAGGCCGCGTCGGCGCGCGAGGTAGAGGATCTCGACGTCCCAGGCGAAGCGGTCGATCCGCGCCTCTCGGAAGAGCTCGCGCGCGACGTCGCCGCGGAAGAGCTTGAAACCGCACTGCGTGTCCTGGATCCCCGGGACCGCGAGGAGCTGGATCAGCCGATTGCCGGCGCGGCCCAGGAGGACGCGGTAGAAGGCCTGGCGCTTGCGGACCAGGTCCTGCTGCAGCGCCCGCGATCCGATCGCGATCGGCTGGGACGGCAGCCGCTCGGCCAGCTTGTCGTACTCCGAGAGCGGCGTCGACAGGTCGACGTCGGACACGAGGAGGGGATCGCCGGTCGACGCGAGGACTCCGGTCCTGATCGCCGCGCCCTTCCCGCGGTTCTCCGGATAGGCCAGGACCTCGAGCGCGAGGCCTTCCGCCTTCGCGCGCTCGCGGGCCCGGCGCACGGTGTCGTCGGTCGAGCCGTCGTCGACCAGGATGACCTCCCACGAGAAGCCCCCGGGCGCGGAGCGAAGCCACTCCGCGACGCCGTGGACGCACTCCTCGATCCGGCCGGCCTCGTTGTAGGCCGGGATGACGAGCGAAGCCGACTTCTTCAAGGCCGCTCGGCCTCCAGAACGAACTGGTAGCCGAAGAGCGTGGGCCAGACGCGCGCCGAGGCGCTGGCGAAGCCGCGGACCGGTCCGCTCCACGGCGCGCGGCCGAGCGCCGGGATCGCGAGCTCGTAGGGCATCGCGGTGGCCTCGTCGCCGCGGAGCCGGAAGCCCGCGTCGGTCAGGAGGGCCCTCGCGGAGCGCCGCGTGTAGAAGTGCACGTGGGTGCGGTCCAGGATGCCGCGGTCCGAGTAGGAGAAGCGGCCCGCGAGCAGCGAGGCGCGGACGGTGACGTTGGCCACGTTCGGGACGGAAACGAGGAGCGTGCCGCCGGGCCGCAGCCAGACGCGGATCCGCTCCAGGAGCGCCTCCGGCCGAGGGAGGTGCTCGAGGAGGTCGGCGCAGACGACGACGTCGAACGGCGCGCTCCACTCGCCGGCTGCGGCGGCGTCCGTGCGCCGCCAGTCGTCGTAGCCGGCGCGGGCCTCTTCGGGAAGGCTCGGATCGGGCTCGACGCCCGCGAGGTACGCGCAGCGGTCCCGCACCGCGCGCCCGAGATGGCCGCCCGCGGCGCCCAGGTCGAGCAGCCGCAGCCCCGGCGGCAGCGCCCGGATCCGGCGGCGAAGCCGGTCGTGCGAGGAGCCCGGGATCTCCTTCCAGACGTACTTCTCGACGGCGGCCCCGTCGGCGGCGCGGCTAGACAAGGAACCTCTGCGCGATCGGGTAGCGGCGGCCGTCGCCGAACGCGCGCGCCGTGACCTTGGGCCCCGGCGGCATCTGGCGGCGCTTGTACTCGTTGCGGTCGATCCGGTTCGCGACGTCGCGTGCCAGGGCGAGCGGGACGCGCGCCCGCGCGGCGGCCCGGGCGACGGGGAGCGAGAGCTCGACGAGCGCCTCGATCAGCGGATCGAGCTGCTCGTACGGCGGCAGCGAGTCGCTGTCCTTCTGGTTGGGCCGTAGCTCGGCCGAGGGCGGTTTCTCGATGGACGCACGCGGGATGCGCTCCCCGTCTCTGTTGATCTCCTCGGCGAGCGCGTAGACCATCGTCTTCGGCACGTCGGAGAGCAGCGCGTACCCTCCGGCCATGTCGCCGTAGAGCGTGCAGTAGCCGAGCGCGATCTCGGACTTGTTGCCGGTCGAGAGCACGAGGTGGCCAAACCGGTTCGAGAGCGCCATGAGGATGGCGCCGCGGATGCGCGCCTGCAGGTTCTCCTCCGCGAGCGACGGGCCCTCGGCCTGGAGGACGGACTTCAGCGTCTCGCGGTAGGTCTCGAGCACCGGCCCGATCGGGATCTGGGAGAACCCGATGCCGAGGCGCCGGACGAGGTCCTCCGCGTCGCGGACGCTGCCGGGCGAGGAATACGGGCCGGGCATGGCCACGCCGAAGACCCGCCCCGGCCCCAGCGCCTCCGCCGCGAGCGCCGCGGTCACGGCGGAGTCGATCCCGCCGGAGAGGCCCAGGACGACGCTCGTGAAGCCGCACTTGGCCGCGTAGTCCGAGAGCGCCAGCACGAGCGCGCGGCGCAGACCCTTCAGGGACGAGTCCTCCTCGGCGCTCGGCCCGCGCCCGCCGGGGAGGTCGATCGTCCAGAAGTCCTCCGCGAAGCGACGGCCCGCGCCGACGAGACGGCCCTGCGCGTCGAACGCGGTGGACGCTCCGTCGAAGACGAGGCCGTCGTTGCCGCCGACCAGGTTGCAGTGCACGAGCGGGACGTTCGTCCGCCGCGCGATCTGACACATCATGCGCCGGCGGAGTCGGTTCTTTCCGAGCGTGTACGGCGAGGCCGAGATGTTGACGTGGAGGTCGAGCGACTCGCGCTCGAGCTCGGCGACGGGATCCGTGGGGTAGAGGGGCCGCTTCCAGAAGGTCTTGTCGTTCCAGATGTCCTCGCAGATCGTGATCCCGACCCGGCGTCCGGCGACGCGCAGGGTCAGGGGCCGATCGCCCGGCTCGACGTAGCGGCCCTCCTCGAAGACGTCGTAGGTCGGGAGCAGGCGCTTGCGGTAGATCCCGATGGTCCGGCCGGCTCTTGCGGCGATGGCCGCGTTGAAGACCGGTCTTCCGCTGCGGCCGCGGTTGGCGAGCAGCGTCCCGAAGATCCAGACGCTCTTGCGGGAGGCCCGGACCACGCGCGCGGTGGCCTTCTCGCTCGCCGCGACGAACGAGCTGCGCTCGACGAGGTCGCGCGGCGGGTATCCGCAGACCGAGAGCTCCGGGAAAAGGACGATGTCCGCGCCGGCGGCCTCGGCCCGGAGGCCGCCCTCCAGGATCTTCTGCGTGTTGCCCGCGAAGTCGCCGACGGTCGTGTCGATCTGTGCGACCGCGACCCGCAGGGGCGGACGCCGTCTATTCAAGCGTCAGGGGATGGCCGGAGAGGCGGTCGGCCGGGGTCGGCGCGTCCCGGCTGCCCGCCGTCCACAGCAGCGCGAGCCCGCCGGTCGCGGCCGTCGCGAGCGTCCCCAGCCACCGCCGGAACGCGGCCCCGGCGGAGACCCGCGCGCCCGCGCCGTCCGAATGCGTCGTGATCTCCGCGAGCGCCATGCCGAGGGTCTTGCCGAAGAGAAGGAGCGCCGGCACGGTCGCGCACAGCGAGAGCAGGAGCAGGAAACCGAGCGCCCAGCCCGCGCCCGAGACGTGGGGAACCCTTCCCGTGGCCGCCCGCGCGCCGAGGATCGCGAGGGCGGCGATCAGCAGGACCGTGGCGGCGTCCGCGGCCGCGGCGCTACCGCGCGCGGCGAGCGGGGCGACGCTCCCACTCGCCCTCGACGGCGCGAGGTCTCCCGGCGTGCGGACGGACGCGACGGGCTCGTCCGAGAAGAGAGACTCGGGCTCTCCCTCGCGGATCGGGAAGTCGTCGAGGGATCGGGACTCGCCGCGCACGATCCGGAATCCTAAGGCCTCTGGGTGATGTGCCGGACGTAGATGCGGCCCATCAGGTCGAGGTCGCCTTTCAGGTAGCGCTCGGCGAACTTCTTGTGGCGCACGGCCTCCGCGTCATCCGGCGCGATCGAGAGGACCTCCGAGAAGCTCTCGACCGCCTTCGGATAGAGGCCGTTCTGCAGCTGTCCGACGCCCTCGTTGTAGTAGGAGCGCAGCAGGTACGAGCGCGCATCCTGGTTGGTGCGGTCCGACTGGAAGATGCGCCACAGGATCGGGACCGCGGTCTCGTACTCCCCCTCGTTGTAGAGCTTCACCGCGGGCGTCAGCTCCGCGACCTTCTCCGACGCCTGGCCGACGAGCGGCGCGAAGGTGGGGTCGGACTGGAAGGCCGGCGCCGCCAGGTTCAGGCTCTTCAGGGCGTCGATGTAGCGCTTCTCGGAGAGGGCCTTCTCGCCCTCGGCGCGCATCTGCACGGCCTCCGGGGGCGGACCGGCGGCCGGCTTCGAGGCGTCGGCTCCGCCGCCCTCCGCGCCGCCGGCAGGAGCCGCGGCTCCCTCCGCGCCCGCGGCGGCGCCCGAGCCCTTCCGTGTCAGCGAGGCGAGCAGCTTCTGCGCGCGCGCGTAGTCGGGATTCTCGGCCGGGATCTGTTTGAGCTCCGCGATCGTCTCCGCGAGCTTGCCGTCGCGGAAGAGCATCGTGGCGTGTTCGAGCGAGGGCCCCCCGCCGGCGGCTGGCGCGGCGGCCCGGCTGCCGGAGGGACGCAGCAGGTAGTAGGCGCCGACGGCGACCGTCAGGAGGAGCGCGCCGCCGAGCGCGATCAGGAAACGCTTGTCGAGGGGACGGCGCGGCGCGGACGGGGCCGTCGTGGCCTTCGACTTCGCGGCGGGCGCCGGCGCCGGCGCGACGGTCTCGGCGGTCTCCGCGAACTCCTCCGCGAGGATGTCCCCCTGCGGCGTCTTGTGCGAGAGGTCGAGGCCCGAGGAGGGCCGCGCGAGCTCCTGCTCGATGCGATCGAGGTAGGAGCGCGCCGTCGCGTCGGACTCGTCGGCCGCGGCCACCTCGAGGAAGGCCTCGCGGGCCGCCGTGAAGTCGCCGGCCTCGAACTTCTCGCGTCCGCGCTTCAGGCTCTCGGCGATGCGCTTGTTGCCCTCGGCCATCTCCTGGCGGGCCTTCTCGATCCGGCCCACGGCCTCGGAGTTGTTGATGTCGATCAGGAAGATCCGCGACCAGATCTCGATGGCCTGCTGCCGGTTGCCCACGCTCGCGGCCTCGTCGCCCTTGAGGAGCAGGGAACCGATCTCGTTCTGCTGCGAGGGGAGCTCGGCCTCGGGAGCGCCTGCGGATGACGAGGCCGAGGAGCCTCCGAACTCCGAGAAGCCCTCCGAGGGCGTCGAGGAGAAGACCGAGCTTGCGGCGGCCGACTCGCTGAACGCGTCGTTATCCTCGATGCCGGCTGGCGTGCTCCAGAGGTCGGGAGGCGCGCCACCCAGGGGCGCCTCGTGCTCCTCGGGCGTGCTCGCGTGGGCCGCCGGAGCCGGCTCCCCGCGCGTGCCCGCGAGCGGGCCGCCGAACATGGGCTGGCGGAAGTCGGTCGGCGGGGCGACCGCGGCGCCGTCCTCGTCGAGCGAGAGGGAGTCGAGCGACAGGTCGTCGAGGCCGCCGCCGGAAGCGGCTTCGCCCGGATGGGGCGCGGCGAAGCCCGGGTTCGTGGATTCTCCGGACTCTGCGTGGGCCTGCCCCGGACCGCCGGGCGAGAACTGCGGCTCGCCGTCGATCCGGCTCTCGAGCTCGGCGACCGCGGGATGCTCGGGGTTGAGCGAGCGCATCTTGTCGAGGGCCGCGCGCGCCTCGTTCATCCGGTGGCCGTCGACGGCCGCCATCGCGCGCTGCCGCGCCACCTCGAACTGCGGCGCGGCGTTCTTCGCCTGCCTCGCCTTCTCCAGGATCTCCATGGCGTGCTGATTGCCCGGGAGCACCCTGAGCACCTGTTCGGCGGACGCGATGGCCGCGTCGAAGTCGTGCGCGTTGAAGCTCTCCGCGGCGCGGACGAGCAGCCGGTCCGAGTCGACGGAGGCCACGCGCTCCTGGCGCGTCGGCGTCTCCGCCACGACCGCCTCGAGCGCGGCCACGTCCACGGCGGCCGCCGGGTTCCTGGCCTTGTCGAGAAGCTGCCGCGCCGGCGCGAACCGGGGATCCATCTTCAGGATGAAGTCGCAGCCGATGAGGCAGTCGTCGATCTTGCTCTCCTTGAAGAGGTTCAGGGTGTGACGGAAGGTCGACAGGATCTTGTCCCGGACCTCGCGCGGCAGGGAGGGGTTGCCGGGATACTGCGCTTCGGGTGCGCTGCTCATGAGCCGATCCTGAAGGACCGCAGGGACACGCTGCGCTTCGTCTTCTGCGTCACGTTGGGCGCAATTATAAACTGTTTGAAGGTAGGAACTTCCGAGATGCGAACGATCATCGAGTGCGTGCCCAACATATCGGAGGGAAAGGACCGCGCATCCATCGACGCGATCGCCGCCGCGGTGCGCGGCGTCACCGGCGTCCGGCTCCTGGACGTCTCCTCGGACGCCTCGCACAACCGCAGCGTGCTGACCTTCGTCGGTGACGGTCCGGCGGTGCGCGCGGGAGTGCTGGCCCTCTTCGAGGCCGCGCTCTCACGCATCGACCTGCGTTCGCATCGCGGCGAGCACCCGCGCATGGGCGCGGTCGACGTCGTGCCGTTCATCCCGATCCGGGGCAGCTCGGTCGAGCAATGCGTGGCGCTCTCGCGCGAGGTCGGCGAGGAGGTCGCGCGGCGCTTCGGCGTGCCGGTGTTCCTGTACGAGGAGTCCGCCTCCTCCGAGAAGCGGCGCAACCTCGCGGACGTGCGGAAGGGTCAGTTCGAAGGCTTCTCCGAGAAGATGAAGGATGCGCTCTGGAGCCCCGACTTCGGTCCGGCCGCGCCGCATGCCTCGGCCGGCGCCGTCGCCATGGGAGCCCGCGCGTTCCTGATCGCCTACAACATCAACCTCGGAACCCGGGACCTCACCATCGCCGACCGCATCGCGAAGGCGATCCGCCATCTCTCCGGAGGCTTCCGCTACGTCAAGGCGATGGGGGTCGAGCTCGCCGACCGCGGCCTCGTGCAGGTCTCGATCAACATGACGAACTACAGGAAGACGCCGCTTCACCGCGTGTTCGACTGCGTCCGGTCCGAGGCGGACCGGCACGGCGTGCCGATCGTGGGCTCGGAGATCGTGGGCCTCACTCCCGCCGAGGCGCTGTACATGGCCGCGGAGCACTACCTCCGGCTCGAGCGCTTCTCCGCCGAGCAGGTTCTCGAGACGAAGCTGTTGGAGGAGGAAGGCTGAGAGGCTGAGAGGCTAGAGCCCTAGTCCTCGCCCATCGCGGTCGCGATGTCCTCGTCGGTGTCCGCGAGACCGGATCCCGGGTTCGCCAGCGCCGTCGCGAGCGCGCGCGCGAAGTCGATGTGGAGAGCGTGGCCCGCCTTGCGCGCATGGATGCGTCCGTGCAGCGGCCGGCCGAGCAGTGCGAGGTCTCCCAGGAGATCCATGATCTTGTGGCGCACGAACTCGTCCCGGAACCGCAGCGGCCCGGAGAGGATGCCCGCGTCGTCGAGCACGACGGCGTTCTGGAGGCTCCCGCCGCGGACCAGGCCCCGGGCCCTGAGTTGCGCGATGTCGCGCGCGAAGCCGAAGGTCCGGGCCGGCGAGATGCGCGACGCGAACTCCTCCGCCTTGAAGACGAAGGTGAGCTCCTGCCGGCCGACGATCGGGTGGGGGAAGTCGATCTCGTAGGTGATCGTCAGGGCGGGCCCGTCCGGCTCGTAGAGCACCCGGCGGTCGTCGCGCACCACCTCCACGGGCTCGGTGAGCACGATCGGCGCGACCAGGGCGTCCTGGCGCTCGAAGCCCGCGGCGTGGAAGAGGCGGACGAAGGGGAGCGCCGAGCCGTCCAGGATCGGGACCTCGGGTCCCTCGATCTCGATGAGGCAGTTGTCGAGGCCGACGCCGGCGGCCGCGGAGAGCACGTGCTCGACCGTCCCGATCGACACCCCGTCGTGCTTGAGGGTCGTCGCGTAGTCGAAAGTGGACGCGGATTCGAGCCGGGCGGGAACCGGGCGGTCGGGATGGTCCATCCGCACGAAGACGAGGCCGTGGTCGACGGGTGCCGGTCGGAAATGGGCCTTGGCGGGATGGCCCGAGTGCAAGCCGACGCCCTCGATGGAGACTGCAGTTCGCAGTGTCGCTTGCTGTCTCATGCCATCTATACGCAGTCGATCCGCTCGCAGTAATCGTGCCAGTTGTCCGCCGGGGGAAAGGTCGAAACCTATCTCGTTATTCCTGAAAAGCTTAGCACAAGTTGGTTTTTTGGAGTCTCCCTGCAACGCTTTTCGGTACCAGCACAACCGCCCGCTCGCGGGGACACATTTCCGATTTTTCCCGCAGGTTAGACTGCCCGCTTGCGTACGACGAAGCCGGCGGGCGCAGCCGCGAAGGCGGCGCCGATCAAGACCGTGGCCACCAATCGGAAGGCCTTTCACGACTATTTCATCGACGATCGCGCCGAGGCCGGGCTCGTCCTGACGGGCACCGAGGTCAAGTCGTTGCGCGACGGCCGGGCCCAGCTCAAGGACTCCTACATCCAGTTCCGCGACGGCGAGGCCTTCCTGATCGGGGCGCACATCTCGACCTACGACGCCGGCTCCTGGACCAATCACCTGCCCGAGAGGGACCGCAAGCTTCTCCTGCACCGCCGCGAGCTCGACCGATGGTCGGGCGCGGTCGCGACCCGCGGGGTCGCGTGTGTGCCCCTGGCGCTCTATTTCAAGGGCTCCCACGTCAAGGCCGAGATCGCGCTCGTGAAGGGCAAGAAGCAGCACGACAAGCGCGACGCGATCCGGGACCGCGACCTGAAGAGGGAGGCCGACCGGGAGATGCGGGACCGTCGCCGATGAGCACGGCCTCCGCCGCGCCGGCGGCCCGTCTCCGTCCGGCGCGGGCGCGGGACCTCGACGCGCTCTTCGCGCTGGACCAGGCCTGCTTCGAGCCCGACATCGCCTACACGCGCGGCCAGCTGCGCGACCTGCTGTCGCGGCCGCACGCCGTCGCCCTCGTCGCGGAGGTCGACGGCGCCCTCGCGGGCTTCGCGATCGGACACCGGATCGGAGGCCGCGGCCACGTCGTCACGCTCGACGTCGCGGGCGGACGCCGGCGCCAGGGCGTCGGTCGCGAGCTGATGCGCCAGCTGGTCGAGAGGCTGGAATCCGCCGGGGCCCGGCGCATTCGCCTCGAGGTCGACCTGCGCAACGCCGGCGCGATCCGTTTCTACGGGCGGCTGGGCTTTCGCGAGACCCGAACGCTCCCGGATTACTACGGCGACGGGCTGGACGGGCTGGAGATGGTGAGGGAAACGGGGGAGTAGGCTCGATTCAAGGGATCCTTCGGCGCTCTCGCGCCTCAGGATGACGGCGCGCTACGGCGCGCCGTCAGTTTTCCTGCGGCGGCGCGGTGCGCGAGCGCTGCGCCATCGCGGCGACGTCCTTGCTCCCGTGCGCGAGGAACCTCTCGAACGCCTCGGCGGGCAGCGGCCGCGACAGCAGGAAGCCCTGGAGCTGGTCGCAGTGGTGATTGCTCAGGAAGCGCAGCTGCTCCTCGGTCTCGACGCCCTCCGCGATGACGACGAGCTCGAGGCTGCGCCCCATCGCGATGACCGCCATGGCGATGGCCGCGTCGTCCTTGTCGGCGGGGAGGTCCCGGACGAACGACTGGTCGAGCTTGATCCGGTCGATCGGGAACCGCTTGAGATAGTTGAGCGAGGAATACCCCGTTCCGAAGTCGTCCATCGAGATGCGGACGCCCTGTTTCTTCAGGCCCTGCAGCGTGTTGATCGAGTGTTCGGCGTTCTGCATGGCGCAGGACTCGGTGATTTCGAGGTCGAGCTTGTCGGCATCGAGCCCGGACTCCTCGAGGGCGTGGGTCACCTGGCTGCCGAGGTCGGTCTGCTGGAATTGGCGGCTCGAGAGGTTCACCGAGACCGTCAGCGCCGGGTAGCCGTTCTCGTGCCACTTGCGCGCCTCGGCGCACGCCGTCCGCAGGACCCACTCGCCGATCGGCACGATGAGGCCCGAGAGCTCGGCGATCGGGATGAACTCTCCCGGGGGGATCAACCCGAGCTCGGGATGCCGCCAGCGCAGGAGCGCCTCGGCGCCGAGGACCTCGGACGTCTTCAGGTCGAAGAACGGCTGGAAGTGCAGCTCGAGCTCGTCGTTGGCCACGGCCTGGCGCAGCCGGCTCTCGAGCGAGAGGCGCTCGATCGCCTTCGCGTTCATCGCCGGCGTGTAGAGCTGGTAGTTGTCGCGCCCCTGCTCCTTGGCGCGGTACATCGCGGAGTCGGCGTTGCGGACCAGCGTCTCGGCGTCGTGGCCGTCGGAGGGATAGACGCTCACGCCGAGGCTCGTCGTGACGAAGAGCTCGCGCCCGTCGATCCAGAAGGGATCGTGGACCGCGTCGCAGATCTTGCGCGCGATCTTGGCGGCGTCCTCCTCGGCCGTGATGCCGGGGACGAGGAGGGTGAACTCGTCGCCGCCCAGCCGGGCGACCGTGTCGCCCTCTCGGACGTGCTCCTGGATGCGCTCCGCGACCTGACGGAGGAGCTCGTCCCCGACGGAATGGCCGAGGGAGTCGTTGATGACCTTGAAGCGGTCGAGGTCGAGGAAGAGGACCGCGAGCTTCTGGTTGTGGCGGTGCGCCTGGGCGACGGCGAGCGTCAGGCGGTCGTTGAAGAGCAGGCGGTTGGGCAGGTTGGTCAGCGGGTCGTGGAAGGCGAGGTGCTTGACCTGCTCCTCCGCGCGCTTGCGCTCGGTGATGTCGATCGCCGTGCCCTCGATGAGGGAGAGCCGTCCGTCCGGGCCCTCGATGAGGTTCTCGCTCTCCAGGACCCAGACCGTGCTGCCGTCCTTGCGGCGCAGGCAGATCTCGTAGTTGGTCAGGTTCTGGCGCTCGAGCAGCTTGGCGACCGCGGCCTCACGGTCCTCGCGCTTCAGGTACATGTCCCACGCGGTCTGCTGGAGGACTTCCTCGCGCGAGGCATAGCCGAAGATCCGCGCGAAGGACTCGTTGCAGTCGAGGATCCGGCCGTCGAGCGTCGAGCGGTAGACGCCCGCGAGGTTGCGCTCGAAGAGGGTGCGGTAGCGCTTCTCGGAGAGCCGGAGCGCCTCCTCGATCTGCCGCCGCCCGCTGATGTCCGTCACCGTGCCGATGCAGCGCGCGGGCCGGCCGCCGGCGCCGGGCAGGAGGGTCCCACTGTGATGCCAGTGGAGCAGTCCGCCGTCCTTGCGGACCATGCGGTACTCCTCGAAGAAGTGCTCGCCGCTCTCGAAGTGCCGAGACACCGCCGCCATCACGCGGGAATGGTCCTCGGGGTGGATGGCCTTCTCCCACGCCTCCAGGGTCCGCGGGAACTCGCCGGAGGAGTAACCCAGGATGCGGTCGACGTCGCCGTACCAGTTCATCCGGCCGGAGCCGCGGTCGTAGTCATGGATCAGGTCGCTCGACATCAGGGCGGCGCGGCGGAAGCGCTCCTCCGACTCGCGGAGGGTCTCGTCGGCCGGCGTCCCATCCGAGACCTCGTGGACGAAGACCGTGACCAGACGCTTCCCGTCACGGAGGAGCTCGCCGAAGGCGAGCGAGAGCGGGATCTCGCGGCCCGAGGCGTGGCGGCCCGAGGCCGAAACGCGGTGCGCGCCGGCTCCGTCGGCCGCCGTCTTCGAGCCGGAGGCCTGCGCGTACGCGGGAATCAGCGCCGCGATCGGCTGTCCCAGCAGGGCCGCCACCGGACGCCCGAAGAGGCCCTCCGCGGCGCGGTTGGCGAACAGGAGCGTGCCGGAGGGATCCGCGGTCAGGATCGGGTCCGGAGAGGACTCGGCCAGCGAGCGGAACCGGAGCTCGCTCTCGGACAGCGCCTGCTGCACGATCCGTCTCTCGCGGCGGATCTGCGCCTCGCGCAGCTCGCGTTCCAGGATCGGGCAGAGCCGCAGGAGGCTGCCGCGGGGGATGCAGTTCTGTGCGCCCGCCTTCATCGCGCGGATCGCGGTGTCCTCGTCGAGGTTCTCGGAGACGATCAGGAAGGGGATGTCGATGTCGCGTTCCTTGAGCAGGGAGAGCGCGTCGACGGCGCCGAGCCCGTGCGTGGCGACGTCCGACAGCACGACGTCCCAGGAACTTCTGGCGAGCGCGCCCTCGAGCTCCTCGCGCGTCGAGACCCGTTCGAGGGAGGGTTCGAAGCCTCCGCGGCGAAGCTCCTCGTACAGGAGCCCGGCGTTGGACGCGGAATCGTCCACCACGAGAGCCCGAACCGGCACGCTCATGAGTGTGGCGTAATTATAGGGCTGTCAGAGTTTTACGGGACCTGTGAATTGGTACAGGTGCCGAAGCCCCAAATCCGCGATCGGTACAGGTCGGGTCGGCCCGAGGTTCAGGAGCGCGCGTCCTTGAGGATCGCCAGCGCGACCGTCTCGACGCCGTTCAGGACGAATTGCACGCCGATCACGGCGGTGATCAAGCCCATGATTTTGGACACGATGCGCTGCCCGGTAGTGCCGATCCTCGCCACGATCGTCGGCGCGGCGAGGAGGATCAGCAGCGTCAGGAGGACGTTGGCGGCGATCGCCACGGCGAGCGCGGTCCTGTGACCGCCGTCACGCGCCTGGCCGACCAGGACCATCACGGTCGAGATCGCGCCGGGCCCGGCGATGAGCGGCATCCCCAGCGGCACGATCGACGGATCCTCCTTCGCCGGCACGTTCGCGCGCTCCGAGTGGTCCTCGCCGCGCAGGGTCGTCAATCCCATCGTCGTGAAGAGGATCCCGCCCGCGATCTGGAAGGCGGGCAGCGTGATGCCGAAGAAGCCGAAGATCGCGCCGCCCGTGAGGGCGAAGAGCGCCAGGATGAGCGCCGCCGCGAGCGACGCGCGGAAGGCGATCCGCCGGCGCTCGTCCGGCGCGCCGGAGGTCAGCGACACGAAGATCGGCGCCGCCTCGATCGGGTTGATGACCGAGAAGAGAGACGAGAACGCGAGGACGACGAACTTGGCGTCGGCCGACGAGAACATGACTGCGGCGGATTCTAGCCGGAGCGGCGGATGAGGAAGATCGCCAGCGCGGCGAGCGCGCCGGCCAGGAGGGAGAGCATCTTCGGAGACAGCGTCGGGATGGCGCCGCCGATGAGCGTCGTATTCGTGCTCGCGTTGTTGTTCGGGTCGGTGTCGTCACTCGACGTCGTGACCGTGGCGGTGTTCACGAGCTGACCGAACGCCGCCGTGACCTGGACCTGGATGGTCGCGGTGGCGCTGGCGCCGGGCGCGAGCGAGCCCATCGAGAAGGTCACGGTTCCGTTCGTGCCGACCGGGGGACCGGCGCAGGTGCCCTGGCTCGACGCGCAGCTCAGGAAGACGGTCCCGGCGGGCAGCGGATCGGTCACCGTGACCGCCTGCGCGGTGCCCGGGCCGCCGTTGAGGACGACGATCGAGTAGCGCAGGATCTGGCCCGACGCGACCGGGTTCGGCGATCCGCGCTTCGTGATCATCAGGTCCACGCCCTGACCCGGCGTCGGTGTCGGGGTCGGCGTTCCGGGCACGATCGTCGGAGTCGGCGTGCCCGTCGGCGTCGGCGTCTGGGTGTTCGGAGTAGGCGTCCGCGTGGCCGTGCCGGTCGGCGTCGGCGTCGGCGTCTGCGTCGCGGTCGGCGTGGCCGTCGCCGTTGCTGTGGCCGTCCGGGTGACCGTCGGGGACGCCGACACCGTGGGCGTCGGCGTCGCGGTCGAGGTCACGTTGGGCGAGACGGTCGGGGTCGCCGTGACCACCGGCGTGCCGGTCGGAGTCGTGGTCGTTACGCCCGTCGGCGTCAGCGTCACGGTCGGAGTGCCGGTGATCGCCGGGGTGACGGTCGGCGTCTGGGTGCTTGCTGGCTGGAAGGTCGGAGTCCGCGTGGCGGTGACCGTCGCCGTCTGAGTCCGCGTCGCGGTCCGCGTCACCGTCGCCGTGGACGCCGGCGTCACGGTCAGGGTCGGTGTCGCCGTGGAAGTCGGCGTCGCCGTCCGGGTCGGAGTGGCGGTGGACGTCGCCGTCGGGGTCACGGTCGCCGTGGAGGTCGGCGTGATCGTCGAAGTCGGGGTGGACGTCGCGGTTCTCGTCGGCGTCGTCGTGGCCGTGGCCGTGACGGTCAACGTGGGTGTGCTGGTCGGCGTGGCCGTCGAGGTCGGGGTGCTCGTCGCGGTGCTCGTCGGCGTGGCCGTGGCCGTCGAAGTGGGCGTCGCCGTTGCGGTCGGGGTGCTCGTCGGCGTCTGAGTCGGAGTGGCCGTCGACGTCGAGGTGCTGGTTGGAGTGTTCGTCGGCGTCTGAGTCGGGGTCGCCGTCGACGTCGGAGTCGAAGTGGGCGTGGCGGTGGACGTCGCCGTCGACGTCGGCGTGCTGGTCGGCGTGGCCGTGGCTGTGGCCGTCGGCGTAGCGGTGGCGGTCGGCGTGGCCGTCGCAGTCGAAGTCGGAGTGTTGGTCGGTGTCGCCGTGGCAGTCGCGGTGTTGGTCGGGGTGTTCGTCGGTGTCGCCGTGTTCGTCGGAGTCTGAGTCGGCGTTGCCGTCGAGGTCGGCGTGCTGGTCGGAGTCGCCGTCGAAGTGGGCGTCGCCGTTGCGGTCGCCGTGCTGGTCGCCGTGGCCGTCGCGGTCGAAGTCGGCGTGTTGGTCGGTGTCGCCGTGGCGGTCGCGGTGTTGGTGGGGGTGTTCGTCGGCGTCTGAGTCGGAGTGGCCGTCGGCGTCGGAGTGGCAGTCGGCGTGGCGGTGGACGTCGGCGTCGAGGTCGGCGTGCTGGTCGGCGTCGCCGTCGATGTCGGCGTCGCCGTGGCGGTAGACGTCGGCGTGTTGGTGGCTGTCGCCGTGGCGGTCGCAGTGTTGGTCGGCGTGTTCGTCGGCGTCTGTGTCGGAGTGGCCGTGGAC
>Ga0105248_10000737_pt1 | contig 36805 bp, 29 predicted proteins | sample KBSS34metaG_FD_81524 | JGI IMG/M metagenome (GOLD analysis project Ga0105248, IMG submission 81524) | Switchgrass rhizosphere microbial communities from Kellogg Biological Station, Michigan, USA - KBS S3-4 metaG | ecosystem: Host-associated > Plants > Roots > Rhizosphere > Soil | place...
GAGCAGGAAGACACAGCGCGCTGCTCGGCGTATCACGATTCGGACGTCGAGCGCATCCGGCAGGTCCGCCGCTTCGCGATGCATGGATTGTCGGGCTGAAGCCTGCTGCGCAGGGATGCGCGAATGGCGCGGGCGCAGGATGCGCTGGAGCGGCCGACCTACAGCCTGCTACATACCTTTCTTCAAGCCGATGACGAATACGACGTCTGACGCGCTTTCGACGGCGATGTCTTCGCTGACTGCGATATCGAGTTGCCAGCCGGACACGAAGCGATAGTCGCCGCCGACGGTCAGCACCAGGGCCTCGCCGAGAAAATCCAGATCGGGCCCGTCGAACACCGCGCTGTGCGCATCGAGCTGCGCCTTCAGCTCCAACCCTCGCGACGCTTGCCAGCCGATGCCCGCGAGCGCGCTCCATCCGAAGTCACGTTGCCGGTCCGCGAGCCGCTCACCCTCGCCGAGCCACGCGACGCCGGCTTGACCGAACACCGACCAGTCTTCGCCGAGTCGATGATTGCCGGCGATCGCCAGCGACACGTCCGTCGCGCCGCTGCCGCTGAACTTGTCGGCGTCGCCCGAAGGCAGCTTGACGCTCAACCAGGCCGCGACGGCTGTGGAAGGCGTCGCAGCCAGCGAGCGTCCGAAGTCGAACGAAATATCGCCGAGTCCGCTCTGCGATTCGCGCTCGTCGAACAGCACGGTGTTGCCGCTCGCATACGCAATGCGAAGGCGATCTTTTGGCGAAACCGCACGCGAGCCTTGCGGCAGGCCGAAGAAGTCGTGCCAGCTGTCGATGGCGCTGTCGAGCACGCCGCCGCCCGTGTAGCGATAGGGAATCTGCAACTGCGCCGCGAAGCCATTCGTCCACGAGCGGCCGATCGTCACGCGTGCCTCACGCGTTTCAGCATCGACGATCAGTTGCTCTGTTCCTGCCTGCTGCACCAGAGAAACGCTGGCCCAGTTGAAGTCGGCCGCGATCGACCAGGATTCACCCGACAGGCGCGCGGGCAACGCTGCAGGCAGCCCGAAGCCAGCTAGCAGAGGATTGAGATCGCGGGCGGGGAAGGGGTCCGCTGCGGCCGTGCCGGAGATCAGCAGCAGCGCCAGCGCGAGCGGTGTTGATCTCAGAACCAAACCGACACGAACATCTGGATGACGTTGGCGCCGAAGGAATACAGCGGCTCAGTGCCGGCCGGATGGAAGTTCGGGTCCGTCGTCGGCAACTGCGCGAAGCGCGCGTCGCGGAAGTCGTCGTAGTCGAACTGGATGCGGTCGTAGAACAGATTCAGCGTGCCCTTCTTGAGGAAGCGCCAGCCGTTCGGCAGGAAGTCGTAAGTCGCGCCGATGCTCAACGCCTGGCTCTTGAACGTCGACAGCTCCTTGTCGCGCGCCAGGAAGTTCTGCTGGTTCGGGCGGTCGAACAAGTCCGCGTAGAAGTCGGCGTTGCTCTGCGAGTAGTAGCGATAACCGACGTCGAACGTCCACTCGCGCCACGGATGCGTATAGCCGAGCTCGAACGTGTTGGCGCCGATGCCCCACGTGTCAGTGAAGAAGCGATAGCCGCCGTGGATGGCCGCACGGTAGGGCAGGAAGTAGCGCGCGTTCACCGCCACCGCGTTGCTGGTGCGCGTGCGCGGATAGATCTCGCGTGCCAGCGCGAACAAGCGGTCGTCGGTCGGGTTCACGTACCGGTACGAGCGATACGGGTTGTTGAGGAAGCCTTCGTCGGTGATGACTTCCAGCTGCAGCGTCGTGATCAGGCTCTTGGTCAGGATCTGCGACACGCCGACGCGGTAACTCCAGCGATCGGTCGGCTCTTTGAAAGTCGGATCGATCTGGTTCGTGGAGGGATCGCGACGGCGCACGATGTCGTTGCCGCGCGAGAAGCCCATCGTGATCGTCGTCAGGTCGCCGAACAGGTCCTGGCTGATGCCGAACGTGGTCGTCGCGGCCTGGTAGTCGTTCTCTTTGCTGTCCGTGTAGTTGACGCTGTACGTGGTCTTGCCGCGCAGGTACTCAGCGCCGAGGCTCCACTGCGTACGCTCTTCCTTGTATTCGCTCGCGCCTGAGACTTCGACGTCGATGGACGCGCTCGTCACCATGTCCTGGTAGTAGTTCGCGGTCAGCGCGTACTTCTCGGCGATTTTCTTGCGCACGAGGAGCGAGGGGCCCTGAATCGTCACGCCGCCGCCTTCGTAGCGGTGAAAGAGCATGTCGGCGCGATCGTCGGCGAGGACGCCGGCAAACGACGCAGCCGGCAGGAAGAACAGGACGAGGACGAGCCCGAGCCAGCCAGCGCTGGCCCGGGCCCGCATCTCCACGCCCCATGCCATCTTCCTGGCCTTCTTCATGCTCAGTTACATCCGCAGCCGCCGCCGGCCGCGCCGTTGGCGCCGCGCGCGCCTTCGCGCGCATCGAACACGTGGTCGATGTAGGCGCTCGAAACGGGATTCGCATCGAACGACATGATGGGATCCGCGAGCGCCTGGCGCTCGTACGGCTTCACCCATGGCTCGATGTTGCCGCAGCCGGCCAGCACCAGCGCAGCGAGCGCCAGCGAGAACAGCTTGGATCTACGCACGGTCGATCACTCCTTCAGCAACGCGCGAATCTGATTCAAATACTCGCTCTCGTCGCCGGCCTTGTAGCCACGATGCAGGGCGCGGACGTTGCCCTGACGGTCGATGAATACGGTGCTCGGCATCGCCTTCACGTCGTACATCGCGCTGACCTTGCTCTCGCGATCGAACAGCACCGGGAACGTCACCGGCGTCTTGGCCAGCCACTCCTCGGCGTCCTTGCTGTTGGCGTCGACGTTGACGCCGACCAGCGTGAAGCCGAGCGCGCTGTAACGCTTGTGCATCTGCTCGAGCAGCGGCATCTCCTGGCGGCACGGTCCGCACCAGCTCGCCCAGAAGTTCAGCATGACCACTTTGCCCTTGAGCGAGGCCAGCGACACGTTGTCGCCACCTCGCGACGGCAGGGTGAAGGCCGGAGCCATCGATGCAGTTGCACCGGTCGAGCCGGTGACCAGCGAAGTCGTTGCCAGCGTGGCGGCCACAGTCGCCGCGCGCATCCATGAGCCAAGCTTGAGTGACATGGTTGGTGATCCTCTTCGTGCGGACGCAAACGCCCAATGCGTATCCTCGCTCAGAAGAAAATCGACAAACCGAGATGTGCTTCTAGGTTATTGACGATCTTTTTTTCGCCGAGCAGATCGATGTCGTACACGTTGTCGCGCACGTCGAAATGCACTGCGATCCAGTCGGCCGGCAGGATGCGATAGCCGAAGCCGCCATTCACCGTGAAGCGATCGTCGCCGGCGAACGTCGTGTTGCCGATGCCCGCGACGAAATAGAACGCCGTGTTGTACGCGCGATTCTTGCCGAGGAAGATTTCGCCCGGCAGCGCATTCCAGCCCGCGGACAAAGCGTAATACGTGTAGTCGCGCTCGCTGTCGGTCAGCAGGTCCGCGGAGCCCGACAGATTCTCGTAGCTGGTGCGTCCCGCGCGCGACTGGCCCACGGTCGCTTCCAGGAAGAAGTCTTCGGTGAGGTGATACGCGAGGCGCGCGCCATACACGACGTTGCTCTCGAAATCCTCGATGCTCAGGATGCCGACGTAGGCGCCGACTTCGAAGTCCTCGGTATCGATGCGCGTGTGCTTGATCTCGCGGCGTTCCACCTGCGGATCGATGACCGGCGCGGTCGAGGGCTCGCCGGTCACCGGCGCGGGCGTGGCCTGTTGCACCGGAGCGCCGGCTTCCGCCACGGGTTCGGTTCCCGCCGGCGCGCCGCGCCGGAACAGCGCGCAGCCCGGCAGCGTGGTCGCGGCCAGCGCGATCAGAAAAAGAAGGCGAAGCCGAGATACTTCCATTCGTCCACTTCCTCGTTATCGTCGCGGCTCGTGAATATGACGTCTTTGCGATATTCCGAGCGCAGCATGAACCGGCGGGTGAGATAGAACTGCAGACCGCCGCCGACATAGCCGATCTGGTCGTCGCGGTCGATGGATTGCACGAGCGTGGATTTCGGCTCGGTGTGGATCCAGCCGGTGCCGAGCGTGAAGTACGGCGAGATGCGCCACTCGGGCACGAACACGTGCATCAGGCCGAGCGTGGCGCTGTAACCGTTGGAGAACTCGCCGATGATGTGATTGAGCGTCAGCTCGATCGACAGGTTGTCGCTGAAGGCGTAGCCGCCGAACATCGAGATCATGCTGGCGCCGGAGAAGTCGCCGCCCGCCACGCCGGCCTGCCAGCGCCGACTCATATAGTTCTCGCGCGCCGGCTCCTGCAGGTCGAGCGGCTCGCCGGTCGGCTCGAGCGTCGCGATCATCTGCTCGCGCGGCGCCCAGCCCTGCACGCCGCGGTCGGTGCGCAACTCGAACCAGTCAGTACGGCGTTTGACGATCGTGACTTCGCGGCCGCGCTCGATCACGTGGAACACGGGATAGCCGCGGCCCGGGCCGGTGTGCAGCTCGATGAACGGATCGGCGATGAGGATCTTGTGAGACGAATCAGCCCGGGCAGGGCCCGGGCCAATGATCAGCATCATCAGGAGAGCAAGCAGCAGCAGCCCAAAGAAATGTGTGGAGGGCCGCCTCATCAGTTCGCTGGGGCCACGAACGGGTCGTTGTAGTACTGCGCGCCGATGTCGAGCCATTCGGAGAGCAAGCGTAACTCACTTGGTGACATAAAGTCGCGGTGATCGATCTGGCCCGCACCCGGTGCGCCTTCCATTTTGTTGAAGAAGCGACCCGAGGCAGCGGCGCCGGCCGCGCTCATCGACGCCGGCACCTGGCGGAACTGCACGCACGTCGTGACGTTCGTGACCGGGTCGGTCTGGAACTGCAGGCAGTCGTCTTCGAGCTGGCCCATGGCGTTCACGACCTGGCCGACATCTGCGAACAGCAGCTCGCGATACGCACGGAACTGGTCGGGCTCGTCGTCGGACGGACCGTCGGTGAGATCGAGATCGCCCGCCGGCACGGCCACCATGTTCGCGGCGTTGAGCGGCTGATGGCAGGTGACGCACTTGTGATTGATCGGCTGCATCGTGGTCGGATCGAGATCCGGGAGCCCATCGTTGTTCGCATCGACGAAGCGGTCGGCGGCCCACAGCGGATGGATGTGCATCTCGTAGTGGATGGTGATGCGGCACAGGCTGGTCCAGTTCGTGAAGCAGCTCTGGTTGACCGGCGGCAGCGTGCCCTTGAGGCCGTTCATGCAGATGACCTTCTTGGTCAGATCCGCCGCATCGGCGAGCACCGTCGACGCGCCAGCCGAGTAGCAGGCATCGACCGAGGGCGTCGTCGCCGGCGTCGCCGGCCAGTAATCCTGGAAGGCCAGGTCGACGCTCGGCTTGCAGGCGCCACCGCACATGACGCGGTTGCGCACTTCAGCCATCGTCTCGCCGGCATCGGCGAACAGCGCGGCATTCGTGCCGGGGAACGGGCTGCCGGTGGCCGGCGCGCCCGAGTTGATGGAAGCGGTGAGGCCGGCGCGGCCATGAGCGCGCGGCGGATTGGTGGTCGGGTTGTGACAGCCGTTGCAGGTGAGCGTCTCGCCCGGAACGACTTGCAACCAGTTCGTGTGGCGGCTGCCGAGCACGCCGTTGAGACGACGGCCGCGCGCGTCGAGCACGCTGATGGCGAGCGCAACGTTCGCCGGCACTTTCACTTTGACCGAGCCGTCCGGCTCGACCGGCGCGTAGCCCAGGATGTCGCGCATGCCGAGCGCGCGATTCGGACCGAATGCGGTGTTGTTGTCGATGTCGCGCGTGTCATCGTCCGGCTGCGACACGGCCTTCTCGATGCGCACGAAGCGCGCCGGACGCGTGGTGTACGCCGGATTGCTCGGATTGCGCACGGACGCGATGCCGCCCGGCGCCTGGTCGACGCCGTCGATGTCGTAAACGCTCTTGATGTTCAGGATGCCGACGCTCTCGGCGAGCAGGTCGGCCGGGTAGTCGACGCCTGCGGCCTTGTCGAGAATGACCGGCGGCACGATGCGCGGCGAGCCAGCCACGACTTCGGTGTAGATGAAGCCTTCCTTCGGCGGCACGACCGGCACCTGCGTGTTGTCGTGCACGTTGTAGACATAGATGCCGTACAGCGGCGGCGCTTCCACCGGATCCGGCTTCGACAAGCGATCGCTAGTGCAAGGCACGATGCGCGTGTCTTCGATCAGTCGGCACTGCGACCAGCTGACCAGCAGGCGATCGCTGCCGTCGAACAGCGGCTGCGCCGAGCGGTAACGACCGCCGGGTGACGGACCTTCGATGGTGCGAACGTCGGTCGGCAGGGCGCGCACCTGCGCCGGACCGGGCATGCCTGAACCGGGGGTGGCCGGCACAGTGTTGTCGACGAAGTTCTGCGTATCGATCAGCACCAGGTCGCCGCCTTCAGCGGTGCCGGTGAACGGGCGCACCAGCGCCAGCGTGCGGCCGTCCTGCATCGGACGCGGGCTGAGGAACTGAATGATGCTCGGCTGATTCGTGGTCGTGTCGACCGTGCCGGTGGCGTGGCTGTACGCACCGTACAGCAGCTGCAGATCGGTGCCGTCAGGATTGACGCTGTAGAGATCGAACTCGTTGTCGTCGATGTTGTGTTCCCAGCGCGTATACACGATGCGACCGTTCGGCAGCACCGCCGGGTCGAGGTCGTGGCTCTGGTTGAACGAGATCTGATGGATGTTGGTGCCGTCGGCGTCCATCACGTGCAGCACGAACGCCGGCTCGTTGTCGTCTTCGTCCTGGCCGGCGTACTGCGGCTTGTTCTCGTCCAGCAGGATCGCGCGCGACTGGCGCTGGCGCGTCGAGCTGAACACGATCCTGCCGTCCGGCAGGTAGTGCGGCATGATGTCGTGGCCTTCGTCCTCGACGGTGTCGGAGGAGATGATGCGACGCAGGTTGTTCGCCTTGGCGTCGTACTCCCAGATGTTCCAGCTCGGCTGGTCTTCCTCGTCCGCGCCCTCGATGAACTTGGCGCGCATCGCGAACACGACCTTGGTGCCGTCGAAATTGATGTCCAGGTCGCGGACGTCGCCGAGACCGGCGCCGGTCTGACTGGCAGTGATGTTCACCGGCGGCGCGGAAGCCGAAGCGCGTTGGCGCATGAACAGGTCGGCGCCGATCTCGAACTTGCGCAGCTCGCGCGCGTCGTCCATCACCATGTTGTCGTCCGGATCGGGAACCGGGCGCTGCACGTAGAACACCGGGAAGTCGAGTGTCACCGGATCCTGGTTCTGGCCGCTGCCGATCGTGACGTCGGTGCCGCCGCTGCCGCTGCTGCACGCCGTGAGCACCGCACATATCGCCGCGAGGGCGAGCGCGATTGCTGGACGACTGGCTTGATGACTCATTGCGTGCTCCACAAGGACCGTGATGATCGACTCGACATATTCCGCGGGCCGTTAAACAGGTCACACGAACCGCTGCGACTAACCCTGATTTTCCATAGTCGGGCCCGTTCATCCCTGCGCTGCGTGACCGCGCTCACACTGCGAGCGCCGCACCCGGTTTATTCCTGTGTCGAATCGTGGCGGCGAGCCTACACGCGCGCGCGAAACGGCCGGTACTGTCTCCGGCCTGCGACGTGTGATGGCTGAGACAGTTACCGCGGTCGCAATGCCGACCTATAGTCGCCGCCGCACTGTCGGGCTCAAGCCGACTTTGCGATGACAAAGACGGCAACGAGAACGCGGGTTTACTGACATTTAGCAACCTGGCATGAGCAACATGAAAAGCACACAGCAGAAACTGCGCGGCAGCGCGCTGCGCAGCGGACTGGTGAAAGCGACTGCGCTGGCACTCGCGATCGCCACCTTTGCGTCCGTGCAACAGGCATCGGCCGATCCCGTGTCGCGTGCGCAGGCGAAGCGCATGTACGACCGCCTGGTCGGCACGCCGCCCACTCCGGCATTGCTCGACGATCTCGAGTCGCGCGTCGCGGCCGACAAGGTCGCCGCGGGCTTGTACATGCTCGACAAGAGCTCGCCGCGTTCGAGCCAGTTCTATACGACGACGCTGAAGAATTTCGCGACGCCGTGGACCAACCGCGATCAGACGGTGTTCGCGCCGCTCAACGATTACGTCGCGACCGTCATCGGCATGGTGCGCGACGACGCCGACTTCCGCACGGTGCTGTCGGCCGACCTCGTCTACATCGGCCAGGGCATCAGCCCGGCGTACTCGACCACGAACAACGATCACTACGTGGCGATGGAGAGCAACAACGCGGATCTGCGCGTCGTGCTGCAGCCGACCACGCAGTCCTCGCTGAACGGTCTGCCGCCGAACGCGACCGCCGGCATCATCACTTCGCGCGCCGCGGCCGAAGCGTTCTTCATCGACGGCACCAATCGCGCGATGTTCCGCTTCACGCTGCTCAATCATCTGTGCCATGACATGGAGCAGGTGCACGACACCACGCGTCCGCCGGATCGCATCCGCCAGGACGTGACGCGCAGCCCGGGCGGCGACAGCTCGCTGTTCCTCAACAACTGCATCGGCTGCCACAGCGGCATGGATCCGATGGCGCAGGCGTTCGCGTACTACGACTTCGATGAGACGCAGAGCAAGCTGGTCTTCACCGACGGCCAGGTGCAGCCGAAGTACCTGATCAACTCCGACAACTTCAAGTCCGGCTACATCACCACCGACGACCACTGGGAAAACCGCTGGCGTCTGCCGGGCAAGAACACGGTGCTCGGCTGGGCCGGGCAGGACGGCACGATTCGCAGCGGCAACGGTGCGAAGACGCTCGGCGAGGAGCTCGCCAACAGCGACGCGTTCGCCGAGTGCCAGGCGACCAAAGTGTTCAAGACGGTCTGCTTCCGCTCGCCGAGCGACCAGGCCGATCGCGACCAGGTCACTTCGAGCGCCAACGGGTTCAAGAGCGGCGGCAACCTGAAGCGCGTGTTCGCCGAGACTGCCGCGTACTGCGCCGGGAATTGAGGAGCAAGTAAGCCATGAAGCGCGTTTCAAACTATAGCGTTGCACGACTTGCTGCGATCGCCCTGCTCGCAGGCGCAGTGTTGTCGGGTTGCGGCGGCGGCGCCAAGACCACCGAGAATCCGATTACGACGGGACCGACTGCCGGCCCGACGTACAACGGTCCCGCACCCGCGACCGCCGACATCCAGGCGTTCCGCATCAACTTCTGGGAAAACGTCCGCGGCACCAACCGCTGCGGCAACTGCCACACGGTGAACGGTCAGTCGCCGCAGTTCGCGCGCTCGGATGACGTGAACGCCGCGTATCAGCAGGCGCAGAGCATCGTCAATCGCGACCAGCCCTCGCAGTCGGTCATCGTTGCGAAGGTCGGCGGCGGCCACAACTGCTGGCTGCCGGATGCGGGCGCGTGCGCCAGCATCATGACGCGCTGGATTCAGGACTGGGTCGGCGCTGCCGGAACCGGCGGCCGCACGATCGAGCTGATCGAGCCGCCCGCCAAGGACCCGGGCTCGACGCGTCGTCTGCCGGCCACTGCACCGACTTCGTACTTCACTGACGGTGCGTCGCGCAGCGTCTATACGCTGGTCACGACGTACTGCGCGGACTGCCATCGCTCGACGTCTGCGACCAAGCAGTCGCCGTTCTTCGCTGCGGCCACGGTCGCGGAGTCGTACGCAGCGGCGATCCCGAAGATCAACCTCGACGACCCGGCGAACTCGCGCTTCGTGATCCGCCTGGGCCGCGAGTCGCACAACTGCTGGAGCGACTGCGCCGCGAACGCCGCGGAAATGCAGGCCGCGATCCAGATGATGACCGATGCGATTCAGCCTTCGCAGGTCGATCCGAGCCTGACCACCAGCAAGGCGCTGACGCTGTTCGACGGCACCGTCGCCAGCGGCGGCAACCGCTACGAGAACAACCTGATCGCGCTCTATGAGTTCAAGAGCGGCCAGGGCGGCACGGCGTTCGACACCAGCGGCGTCGATCCGGCGGCGGATCTCACGCTGAGCGGCGACGTCACCTGGGTCGGCGGCTGGGGCATCAACATCAAGGCCGGCAAGGCGCAGGCCTCGACGACGGCGAGCCGCAAGTTCCACCAGCTGATCACGGCGACCGGCGAGTACTCCATCGAAGCGTGGGTCGTGCCGGGCAACGTGGTGCAGGAAGACACCCGCATCATCAGCTATTCCGGCAGCACGATGGCCCGCAACTTCACGATGGGCCAGACGATGTACAACTACGACTTCTACGGCCGCAGCACCGACACCGGTGCGAATGGCACGCCGACGCTGCACACCGCCGATGCGGACGAGCGTTTGCAGGCCTCGCTGCAGCACGTCGTGATGACCTTCGATCCGGTCAACGGTCGTCGCATCTACGTGAACGGCGAGTTCACCGGCGACATGGACAGCGCCGGCGGCGGCACGCTCGGCGACTGGGACAACAGCTTCGCTTTCGTGCTCGGCAACGAAGTCAGCAACAATCGTCAGTGGACCGGCGTGATCCGCCTGGTCGCGATCCACAATCGCGCGCTGACGCTGGAGCAGATCCAGCAGAACTTCCAGGCCGGCGTCGGCGAGAAGTTCTTCATGCTGTTCGGCATCTCGCACCTGATCAACGTGCCCAAGGCTTACATCATGTTCGAGGCCCAGCAGTGGGACAGCTCGGGCTACCTGTTCACCAATCCGAAGTTCATCAGCCTCGACACCGCGGCGAAGCCGGGCAGCATTCCGCTGAAGGGCATGCGCATCGGCATCAACGGCGCCGAGCCGGCCGTCGGCCAGGCGTATCGCCTGCTCGACACGACCATCACGGACGCCAACTACTCGGCCACGACCGGCCAGACGTTGTCGACCGTGGGCACGGTCATCGGGCTGGAGCAGGGTCCGACCGCGGATGAGTTCTATCTGTGCTTCGACGTGCTCGGCACGCGCAGCAACGTCTGCTCGAACTTCGCGGCCGGCATCCCGCCGACCTTCGCCAACGTGCCGCGGCCCTCCGACATCGGCTTCCGCACGTTCGACAAGATCAATGCGACGATGGCCGCAGTGACGGGCGTCAGCCCGAACACGCCGGCGGTGAAGTCCACCTTCGTCAACATCCGGCAGTCGCTGCCGGCGGTGGACAGCATCGAAGCGTTCCTCTCGTCGCACCAGACCGCGATCGCGCAGCTCGCGATCCAGTACTGCGACGCGCTGATCGAATCGCCGAGCGCGACCACCTACTTCCCGGGCCTGAACCTCGCTGGTTCGCCCGCGACGGTGTTCGGCACCAACGGCGGCAAGGACGCGCTGATCGATCCGCTGATCAACAACATGGTCGGTGCGAACCTCACGTCGCAGCCGAGCGGCGCGGAGCTGAAGAATCCGTACACGCCGTCGAACGCGGCGGCCGACGGTCCGACGCGCCCTGGCCTGTACGGGCTGATCGATACGCTCAATACGTGCAGCGGCGCCTGCCCGAACTCGCGCACCAAGCTGATCGCGAAGGCGACCTGCGGCGCGGTGCTGGGTAGCGGCGCCACGTTGATCGACTGATCCGACTTTGCATCCGGGATGACACAGCCATGCTGATTATCAAATCGCGCAAGAAACGCTCGCTCGGTCTGAATGAGCCGTTGCGGCACGAGTCGCACAAGAAGCCGGTGACCCGCCGCGACTTCCTCGCGCAGGGGTTCACTACCGGTGCGGCGACGGTCGTGGCGCCGGCGGTGCTCGGTGCGCTGCTCGGCGCGAAGAAGGCGCAGGCAGCGCTTGGTCCGGACCTGCGCTTCCTCGCGGATCCGGCCAACGACATCTGCAACATCCAGCAGGGCGCGGGCAAGATTCCGTTCATCTGCTTCGACCTCGCGGGCGGTGCGAACATCGCCGGCTCGAACGTGCTGGTCGGCAAAGACGGCGGTCAGCTCGACTTCCTGTCGACGCAGGGTTATTCGAAGCTCGGCCTGCCGGGCACCATGCTGCCGAACAACGCCACGACCGACTTCATCAATGAAGAATTCGGCCTGATGTTTCACTCGGACAGCGCGTTCCTGCGTGGCATGCTCGAGAAGACGACCGCTACGACGCGCGCTGGCGTCAACGGTTGCGTCATCGCGGCACGCTCCGAGAACGACACGGGCAATAACCCGCACAACCCGATGTACGGCATCGCCAAGGCTGGTGCGCGCGGCGAGCTGCTCACGCTGATCGGCTCGCAGAACTCCGACTCGGGCGGCAACTCGATGGCGCCCGCGATGCTGATGGATCCGGCGAATCGTCCGACCAAGATCGATCGCGCCTCGGACGCGAGCGGCCTGGTCGACACCGGCGCGCTCGGCACGCTGTTCACCAAGCCCGACGGCTCGCCCGACACGGCCTCGACCGTCGCGGTCATGGAGCAGATGGCCCGCATCAGCGAGCAGAAACTCCTCAAGGTCGACCCGGTGATCGCCGACAGCGCGCGCCTGGAAACGCAGGTGAAGTGCGGCTACGTGAAGACGGCCGATACGGTCGATCGCTTCGGTAATCCGGCGGCGATCAACCCGGCGGTCGATCCGGACATCACCGGCACCGGCGGCATCTTCGGCGCGAACTTCGGCAACGACGGCGAGTTCCAGAAGACCTCGGCGGTCATGAAGCTCGTGGTCGAAGGCTACGCAGGCGCCGGCACGATCAGCATGGGCGGCTTCGACTATCACACCGGCGATCGCTCGACCGGCGAGCTGCGCGATCTGCGCGCCGGCCGCTGCATCGGCGCGTGCCTGGAGTTCGCGGCCCGTCGCGGCAAGCCGCTGATGATCTACGTGTTCAGCGACGGCTCGCTGGCCTCGAACGGCATGGTCGACAACTCGGTCGACGGCCGCGGCAAGGGCCAGTGGACCGGCGACAACCAGCAGACCGCTGCGGCGTTCTTCCTGGTCTACAACCCGCCGACGAGCGGCGGTCGCCCGGTGCTCATGACTTCGGGCGCGGGCGCGGCCCGTCACCAGCAGATCGGTGCGTACAGCGCCGGCGGCGACGTGGTGAACAGCAGCAGCCCGGCTGCGAACAACGTCAATCTGCTGGTGCAGACGATTCTGCTGAACTACATGGCCCTGCACGGCGAGGCAGGCCAGTTCAATACGAAGTTCGGCAGCTCGCTCGGCGCCGGCGCCTCGCTCGATGGTCTGATTGCGTTCGAACCGATCGTCAACGGCACGATCGGCGCATAAAGCGTTTCGCTGCAGGGAGTGGTGGTGGCTCGAGGGCCCGGTGCAAGCCGGGCCCTTTTTATTTGAGGAGCCAGGCTAAAGCCTGACCCACAAAGGATCCCTGTGGGCCAGGCTTCAGCCTGACTCTTACTTGGTTACATATCTGACTTCGACGAACAGCGTGCGGCCGCGGCCCGGGAAATAACGGTAGTTGCCGAAGGCGAAGTCGGCGCGATCGGCGTAGGCCTCGTCCGTGACGTTGTTCAGCCGCAGCGTCGTGGTCCAGTTCTCGCGGATGTTCCAGCCCAGGCGCAGGTTGAGCAGGTCGTGGCCCGTGTATTCGTGGGCGTTGATCGCGTCGACGAAATAGCGGCCGACGCCGATCCACTCGAGCTCCGCATTGGCAAGCGGCAGGAACTGCCAGTCGATACGCGCCGTGTTGACGTGACGGGGAGCCGTGTCGATGTCGCGGCCGGAGACGATCGTTTCGCCGCCATCGATGCTGCGATCGAACGCGTAGGTGTGTTTCGCGTACGTGCCGGCCAGCGCCAGCGTCAGCGTCTCGATCGGCAGCCAGTTGAATTCATATTCGACGCCTTCGTGATCCGTCTTGCCGTTGCTCACGTTGAAGCCGGCGGAGTCGCGGAAGATCACGTTGTCCTTTTTCATCTTGAAGCCGGCGAGCGAGTAGCGCAGCGGACCGAATGCGCCGCGCGCTCCCAGCTCGACGCTGTCGAGCTCCTCGGAATCCAGTTCAGCGATCGACTGCTGGCGCTGCAATCGGTACAGCTCGCTCGTGTCGGGCGCACGCATGCCGCGCGCGGCTGTTACGTAGAGCACGTGGTTCCCAGTGAGCGCGTAGCTCAAGCCGAGCTTCGACGTGACGTTGCTGAAGTCGTCGCTGCGATCGGCGGGTCGAGCGTAAAGGCAGCCCGCCGGACCGCAGGTCGTGCCGTCGTCGCGGGTGTTACCGGCCAGCATCTTGTTGTCGTAGTTGTAGTTGACATACTCGACTCGCACGCCGGCTGTCAGCTTGAAGCGCTCTGCGAACGGCTGTTCGATCTGGCCGTACAGCGCTGCCACTTCGCTCTGCACATCGTAGTCGTAGTGCTTGCCCGCGGGGCGAATCGCGTTCGCCGGCGGTGTGCCGTCGGTCGCCGGTCCTGCTTGCGTCTCTTTGAGGAAGCCGTCGGCATACTCGAGGTCGACGCCTGCGAGCAGCTGCGTGTCCGCGAACAGCACCGTCTGCAACGACGTCGCCACGCCGAGCGAGTCCTGGCCGTTCTCTTCGAGCGGCTTGCCGATAAGGAAGTGCTGCAGGAAGTCCATGCGCGAGTGACGCACGAACGGCCGGATCGACAGCTGCGCGCCGCCGAGCGGCCGCGTGTAGTCGGCGGTCAGGCGCATCGCGTAGGCATCGCGGTACGCCTCGGGGTTCGCATTGGACTTCGCGATGTTCTCGTCCTTGTAGGCTTCGAATCCCTGGATGAAGCCCGCGGTTTCCTGGTTGAGATTGGTGCCCGCGAACTGCACGCCGAGGGTGGAATCGTCCCCCCGGTGCATCATCGCCAGGTTCAGCTTCTGCTCGTCGAGGCCGGAATGGTCGCGCCAGCCGCCATCGTGGGTGGCGACCACGGCGCCGCCGAAGTCGTTCGCTGCACCGGTGTTCGAGAGTGTGAGTCTGCCGCGATAGAACTCGTCCGGCCCGCCTTCGAGCGACAGACTAGAGCGCGGCATCTGCGCCGGCGCCGCTTGAATGACGTTGATTGCGCCATGCATCGCGCCGGAGCCGTACACGACGCCGGCGGGACCGCGCAGAACTTCGATCGAGCTCGCCTGCTCGCTGTTCACCTCGAACAGCTCGTTGACGTTGCAGAAGCCGACCGGCCGGATCGGAATGCTGTTCTCCAGGAACAGAAACGTGCCGCACGATCCCGGACCGGTCAGCACCGGCGAACGGATCGCCGTGAGGCTTTCTTCGCCGCTGTTACGCTGGATCATCGTGCCCGGCGCGCGGTTCATGATTTCCGCGTGGTGGGTCGCGCCGACCAGCGCGACGTCGTTGCTCGACACCACGGAAATGCTGCCCGCGAAGTCGCGCAGCTGCTGCTCGGTGCGCGTCGCTGTGACAACGACTTCCTCGACCCGGTCGCGGTCGCCAGCGAATGCGGTGCTGGTCATCGCCAATGCGACGACGACGTGGGCGATGAGAGGGAGGGTGAGACGCATAGCGCTCATAAGTCTGTCACTGTCGGCGCGCACGGTATCCTCCGTCGAGAAATCTTCACTCTGGCAGCGCGAAGGCCACGACGTAGTCGCCGCGCTTGGTTCCGAGCTTGCCGTGACCGCCGGCGGCGATCACCACGAATTGCCGGCCGTTCGCTTCGTAGCTCATCGGTGTCGCCTGGCCGCCGGCCGGCAACCGGCCCTTCCAGAGCTCGCGCCCGGTTTCGATGTCGAAGGCGCGGAGATAGTTATCCGTAGCGGCGCCGACGAACGCAAGCCCGCCGTCCGTGACCATGGGTCCGCCCATGTTCGGCATGCCCAGGGTCGATGCCGGGACGAACCACGGCGTCTTGTCGCGGGTCGAGCCGAGCATCACCTGCCAGCGGATCGCATTGCGCCGCAGGTCGATGGCCGCCAGCGTTCCCCAAGGGGGCGCCGTGCACGGCAGGCCGAACGGCGAGGCCAGCACTTCGCGGCGCACGCCATAAGGGGTGCCGGTCTGTGGTGCGAAATCGGAGTCCGGCCAGGCGTCCGAGTGTCGCGCCTCGTCGAACCGGTCGCGTGGGATCAGCGTCACGACCATGGGGATGTGATTGACGGCGGCGATCACGAGCTGACGCTCGCTGTCGAACGCTGTGCTGCCCCAATTGACGCCGCCGGCGTAACCCGGCGACTCGATCGTGCCCTGCAGGCTCGGCGGCGTGAAGATGCCTTCCGAGCGATAGTGCGAGATGAGGTCGCGGCACTTGCCGCGGTCGTAGAAGGTGAGGCCCCAGGCGTCGTTCGGCGTCACGGCGGCGTGCGACACCAGGGGCGGGGTTGCCGGAAACGGTTGCGTGGGCGAGCTGGCTTCGCCCGCGACGTCGGATTGCGGCACCGGCCGCTCGACCACTTCGAACACCGGCTCGCCGGTTTCGCGGTCGAGCACGAACAGCATGCCGGTCTTCGTTGCCTGAACAACGGCCGGGATCGATTTGTTGTCGCGCTCGATGTCGACCAGCATCGGCTGCGCGGGCACGTCGTAGTCCCACAGATCGTGATGCACGAGCTGTCGATGCCACGCGACCTGACCGGTGTCGGCGTTCAACGCGACCAGCGAGTTCGCATAGTCGTTGTCGCCAGTGCGCTCGCCGCCGAAATAGTCGGGACTGGCGGAGCCGGTGGGCACGAACACCAGGCCGCGACCTGCATCGACCGACAGGATCGACCACGCGTTCGCCGCGCCGGTGCGTTGCGCCGACTGCGCCTGCCAGCCGCGACGCGTCGCCTCCTCGTCGGAAGTCGGAATCGGATCCCACGACCACAACTGCTTGCCGCTGCGAACATCGAAGGCACGCACGATGCCGCGGGGCATTTCGACTCCGCCGTTGTCGCCGACCGCGGAACCGACGATGACGATGTTGCGATAGATCGCCGGCGGCGAGGTCACGAGATAGTTGCCAGCCGAGCCCGTGCGCGCTCCCGCGTTCAAATCCACTTTGCCGCCGGCGCCGAAGTCGCGGCACAGCCTGCCGGTGCGGCCGTCGAGTGCGATCAGCCGGGCATCGAGCGTGCCGACGATGATGCGTTGAGCGCAAGGCGTCGTCGGCTCCGCATTCGGGTCGATCCACGACGACACGCCGCGGGAAGTGGCTTCCGAGTAACGTCGCGTGCGATCGATGCGCGGGTCGTAGCGCCAGCGCTGGACGCCGGTCGCGGGATCGAGGGCGATGACGATGTTGGTCGCCGTGCTGAGGTAGAGCGAGTCGCGTACGAGAATCGGCGTCGCTTCGAACGTCAGCGTATCGGCGCGCGCGAAGTCGGCGCCGAGCTCGCCGGTGCGGTAGGTCCACGCGATCTGCAGGCGCTCGACGTTCTGGCGGGTGATCTGCGTCAGCGGCGAATGACGATTGCCGCCGGGATCGCCGCCGTACGAGCCCCACGTCGCTTCGTCGTCGTCCGATTGCCGGCCCGGCGGTGCCGCGGAGGCGGCGAACATCGCCAGCCCCAGGATCGCGGCGAGCTGAATGCGTCGAACTGTCATTGAGTCAGCCTATCAGCCGCGATTCAGCGGTCACAACTGCTGCTAGTATTCGCAGCCGATGAGACTGCTTCAGGTAGCGCCCCTCTGCCTGCTTCTGCTCGCCCAGGCCTTGCATGCTGCCGAGGGTGAACGGCCGCGCGTCGGGTTGGTGCTCAGTGGTGGCGGTGCGCGCGGCGCAGCCCACGTCGGTGTGTTGAAAGTCCTCGACGAGATGCACGTGCCGGTCGATGCAATCGCCGGGACCAGCATGGGTGCAGTCGTAGGCGGCTTGTATGCCTCCGGCATGTCGGGCGCTGAGATCGAGACGCTCATCCGCTCGGTGAATTGGCAGGACGCGTTCCGCGATCGTCCGCCGCGCGAGGAGCTCGGCTTCCGCCGCAAGCAGGACGAACGTAATTTCCTGGTGCGCTTCGCGCTCGGTGTAAAGGATACCGGCTTCGTGCTGCCGCCCGGCCTGGTGCAAGGGCAGAAGCTCGAGCAGGTGCTGCGTAACGCGGCGCTGCCGGTCGCGGAGATCCAGCGCTTCGACCGACTGCCGATTCCGTTTCGCGCCATCGCCACCGATCTCGAAACCGGTCAGCCGGTCGTGATGGATTCCGGCGACCTGGTCACGGCGATGCGCGCGAGCATGTCAGCGCCCGGCGTGTTCTCCCCGGCACAGCGCGACGGCCGCATGCTCGTCGACGGCGGTCTCGTCGACAATCTGCCGATCGACACCGCACGCGCGATGGGCGTCGACGTGCTGATCGTCGTCGATGTGAGCTTCCCGCTGTACCAGCGCGCCGAGCTGACTTCGCCGCTGGAAGTGACCAACCAGGCATTCGCGATCCTGATCCGCAGCCGCACGCTCGAAGAGCGCGAGAAGCTGCGTCCGACGGACATCGTGCTCGATCCCGCCCTCGGCCGTTTTACCTCTGCCGATTTCAGTCGCGTACCGGAGGCGCTGCGTGCAGGCGAAGAGTCGGCGCGCGGCTCGGCGGCGACGCTCGCGAAGCTGTCGCTGAGCGACGCGGACTATCGCGATTATCTCGCCAAGCGCAGCACGCGCTCGACCGAGCTGCCGCTGATCGAATTCGTGCGCGCCGATTCCGCCTCGGCGCAGTACGACGCCTTGATCCAGGAGACGATGAAGGATCTGGTCGGCAAGCAGCTCGACAAGGAGCTGGTGCGCAGCAAGCTGTCCTCGCTGTACGCGCTCGACCGCTTCGAAACGATCGACTATTCGCTGGTCGATGACGATGCGGGGCGCGCCGGCCTGCAGCTCGATCTGCGTCGCAAGAGCTGGGGTCCGAACTACGTGCGCATGGGGCTCAATCTCGAAGACGACTTCGAGGGCAACAGTCGTTACAACGCAGCCGTGCGTTTCATCGCGACCGAGCTGAACGCACTCGGCGGCGAATGGCTGACCGACATCCAGATCGGCGAGAACCCGAAGTTCTTCACCGAGTTCTATCAGCCGCTGTCGCTCGCCAGCCGCTACTTCATCGCGCCGCAATTCGATTTCGAGGAGCGCAGCGTATTCGAGCTGCGCAATAACGATCGCGTCGCCGAGTACCGCGTGCGCGAGGTCTCAGGCGGCGTCGACTTCGGGCGCGAGATTTCCAACTGGGGCGAGATCCGCTTCGGCGTGCACCGTGGCACGGGACATCGGCGCGTGCTGATCGGCGATCCGTCGCTGCCGGCCACCGAGTTCGATCGCGGCGGTTATTTCACGCGCTTCTCTTACGACAAGCTCGACAGTATTTTCTTTCCGCGCCATGGCCAGCAGTTCGACATCGAATGGAGCGCGCAGCGTGAGAATATCGGTGCCGACAGCGACTTCGACATCGTGCGCACCAGCTGGCTGATCGCGCGCTCGTTCGACCGTCACACGTTCATTTTCTGGACCGACGAAGGAACGACGGTCGATGCGCTCGCCACCCCGGAGAACTCATTCACGCTCGGCGGCTTTCTGAATCTCTCGGGGCTGACGCCCGGCTTCCTGTCGGGGCCGCACTACGCAATCGGCCGACTCATTTATTACCGCCGGGTGGGGCGCGGCGGCTCGGGCGTGCTCGATCTGCCCGCGTATGCGGGCGTTTCGGTGGAGGCCGGTAACACGTGGCTCGATCGCAAGGACATGTTCAGCGACATGCGCTTGAACGGCAGCGTGTGGTTCGGACTGGATACGCCGCTCGGACCGGTGTACCTGGCGGTGGGTGCTGACGAGGGCGGCGACAAGGCCTTCTATCTGTTCCTCGGCCGCACCTTCTGATTCTTATTTATCGACCTTCTCGAATTCGAGGCTCGGCTGGTCGCCCGGCCGGAAATATACGTAGCGTCCGCTCATTTCCTGCAGCGCGCGGTCGCGCTCCTCTCGCGTCGCGAACCAATGCTCCTTGCTCCAGTCGGCGCCGACCAGGTTTTTGAACGGGTCGGTGCTGCGCAGCTTTACGCGAATACCGAAGGGACAGTTCTTCGGAATGGGTCGGGCGAGGTTGTGCTCGTTGGCGATGGGCATAAACGGCCGGTGCGAGTCATAAATAAGAAGGCGCGATTCTAAACGTGCTCGACGGACCTCGCCATAAAGTGTCCGATGTGTCCGCGGCAACCGGTAAAACTACGCATAAGACCGGTGAATGACGCACGCATGCGACGTCGCGGCAACGGTTCATCTCGTTGGCGCATCACAGGTTTCGAAGTGCCTTGTTTTCCCGGTGGCAACGTCGGTGGCATTCATTGCGCAATTGTGTGACACGCCCGCCGAACGCGCGCGAGCCCTGAAACCTTTCGTCGCATGCTGCGATCTGATCATCGTAATTCCCTTGTACGCATGGGAACGCATCAGCGTAATGACGATCAATCACAAGGCAACTGATCGAGACGCGATGTGCTTCTCGGGTGACGCCGGCGCCGTTTCCGGCGAGTGCTTTGAAGAACGGGGAGGGGTGTGCGGATGATTCTCCGTAGAGCCCATGAGATGACAGGCGGCGGCGATTTGAATCCTGGCGTGGTCCGGCAGCTCGATACCGGCAACGCAATCCTCAACGTGAAGACGCAAGTCGCGGACTATGCGCTCGATGCCGAGCGGCTGGCCGTGCTGTGCGCCTGGAACGGACGGCAGGAAGTCGCGCTCGACGGTCGACGAGTCTTCGTCGACGATGACACCTGGATGACAGTGCCGGCTTGTCCCGCGAACGTCCGCATCCGCGGCGCTCGCGAGGTGCATGCCCTCACGATCCTGTTCCGGCGCGGCATGCCGGAAGAGACGCTCGGCGCGTTGATCACGCCCGAGGATCGCTTGCTGGAAAGCGGCGAGGTCGTGCAGTCGGGGGCGCTGCCGTTCATGCCTCATCTCTATACGCACGATCGCAGCGTCACTCCGGTGCTGCTGTTCATTCGTCGTCACTGCGAGATGGGACTGGACGATGCGCTCTGGTACGAGGAGCAATTCGCCTTCCTGCTCGAGCGCTTGCTGATGCGCCATCGGCAGGTTGTCGCGCGCGCTCACTCGGTGCCGGTGCGTCGGGCCGCGACTCGTCGCGAGATCCTGCGGCGCGTTTCGCTTGCGACCGATTTCATCCACTCGAATTACGACAAGCCGCTCATGCTCGGCGACATGGCCCGGGCTGCGTTCCTGTCGCGCCATCACTTCCTGCGCCTGTTCAAGCGCATCCACGACGTGACGCCGCACGAGTATCTGCAACGCAAGCGCACGACTGTCGCCGCGCGTCTGCTGCGAGGTACGGAACTGGCGGTCGAGGACATCGTGAAGCAGGTCGGCTTCGACTCGCGCTCCACGCTGTTCCGCGCGCTGCGTCGCTTCCACGGTGTCACGCCGCGTGAGTGCCGTCGGGCACCGGACGGCCTGGCGTTCATGGGCGGGATCGGAACGGCGGGACTGACGCCGTCGCTCGAGTCAGGCTGATTGTGGGTCAGGCTCTAGCCTGACACCTTCCTCTACGACTCCAGCAGGTGCCTCATCCGCTCCTGCTGGAGTTTTTCATGATCGCGCGCAATCGCGAGCGTCTTCTGTAACGAATCCGAATCCGGGTTGAGCTGCAGCCCGCGCTGAATGTCGCGCAGCGACTCTTCGATCCTGCCCAATCCCAGATTCGCGGCTGCGCGGTTCTGCCACGTCCGCCAGTTGTCCGAAACCAGTGCGATCGATTGATCGCAATGCTCGAGCGCCCGCTGGTACTGCTTGAGCCCCGCGAAGCCGGCGCACAGGTTGGCGAGCGCCGAGGCACGGTCCTGCTGCGAGATTGCGAACGTCAGTCCCATCTGCGTGAGTTGCACGCCACGCTGCCAGTCGCCGCGCATGAGCGCTTCCGCGCCGTCGGCCAGCATCGTGTTCGGTCCAATGACGGTGTTCGAGCTTGCAGCCGGCGTTTCGCCGGAAGCCATCGAAGGCAGTAGGGCAGCTGAGAGGATCAGCGCTGCAAACGGCTGGAAAAGCGCGTTCATGGGCAAACCTCGCTGCCATTAATACCACCCGGGAGAGCCGGCGCAAGGACACCCTGCGGAAGGGTGATGGCGGTCACGCCTGGGGGCCGTCTGGCGGGCCCATTTGCCCCTGTCGTGGGCTCTTGCTTACTCTTGCTGCGACCCCACGTAGAGCCTCCCCCCGCTGATTCCAAGGAACCCGCCATGAACCCGTTCCGCAAGAAAGCCCTCATGCCGGAACTCGCCGATGTGTTGCCCGGACGCGCCGCGAAGATGCCCGTGCCGGAACGTCATGCCGTGAACGGCTCGCCGCTCGTGCCGCCGTTTCCGGAAGGCATGAAGCTCGCGCTGTTCGGTCTCGGTTGCTTCTGGGGCGCGGAGCGCAAGTTCTGGCAGGTGCCCGGTGTCTACAGCACCGCGGTCGGCTACGCGGCCGGCTCGACGCCGAATCCCACGTATGAAGAAGTGTGCTCGGGTTACACCGCTCACAACGAAGTCGTGCGCGTCGTGTACGACCCGCGCAAGGTCAGTTACGAATCCTTGCTGAAGACGTTCTGGGAATCGCACGACCCGACGCAGGGCATGCGTCAGGGTGGCGACATCGGCACGCAGTACCGCTCAGGAATCTACGTGTACGACGCCGAGCAGCGCGCGGCTGCCGAGGCGAGCTTGAAGAGCTACGGCGAGCGACTGAAGAAGGCCGGTCACGGTGCGATCACGACCGAGATCAAGGACGTGCCGGAGTTTTACTACGCCGAGGAATATCACCAGCAGTACCTGCACAAGAATCCGGATGGGTACTGCGGATTGGGCGGCTGCGGCGTCAGCTACGCTCTACAAGGGTAACTGCGAATCGAAGAAGTTCAGGTGCACGTCCGCAACGCCGGACGTGCCGGCCGTGACGACGACGGTGCGCTTCCCGTCCGATGAGACGCGCCCGTACGCTGCTTGCACGGAAGAGCTGAACGTGCGGCTGCCGCGCAGGACGAAGTTCGGATCGTATTGGGCGAAGCCATTCCTTCTGCCGGTGACATAGATGTCGCCGTTAGGTGCTACGTCGAGTGTGTCGTCAACCGGCAAAGTGGACGTTCCGCTATTCCCAGGTGTGACCGTGGTGCTGTCGTAGGCACGCAGCGGAGTGTTGACGCCGTCGGATAGCGTGATGAACTGCGTGCCCGCTGGATTGCTCGCGACGTCGATGCCATCGCCCGTCTCATTCATATTGTGCGTCTCGAGCACACGGAAGGTGTTGTTCAGATGGGTGAGCCGGTAGCGCGCCAGGCGATGATTGGCGCCGCTCACGCCCTGCAGGAATGCACTGCCGCCATCGACGGACACGGCAATCCTTCCCGTGAAAAGGAATCCCCCGACGGCATCGGTTTCGAATTCGCCGAGGACGGTGCCGTTCGGGACCGAGACGATTTGTTTTTCCCCGGTCAGCACCACCGCAGCGCCGCCGATCTCCGCGATCGTGAAAAAACCGTACTGGATCCCCAGATGAATGCCGCCCCACCGCGGACGGAGGGTCCGAGTGGAACCGTTGAGCTCGATGGGAGTGAGAAAGCGATCGGAGGTGTCCGCGCTGTTGGCAGTGTCGGACACGATGAGCAGTCCGCCGTCCGGCGATACTTTGACTCCGGTCATGATGCGGCCCGGGAAGTCCAGCTTGTCGACGAGCTGCCCGGTGTGAAAGTTGTAGACCGACAGGGCGCCGTTGAAGGTGCTCGACGGTTCGTCGAAGATCGTTTGCACCACGTAGGCATAGGGACGGATCGGGTCGGCAGCGATGGCGTTCGCGCCGAGAATGTTGCCGGTCACGATGGCAGCGGGCGCTGCCGCCGATGTGTGGTCAACATAGAGACCGACTTTGACCGCCGTGGTGTTGGTCAATCCAGGTTCCTGGTCTGGCGCAACGGTCACGGTTGCGTAGTAGATCCCGTCTGCCAGTCCGGTGTCGTCGGCCGTGAGCGTGAGCGAGTGTGCATCGGGTGCCGCAGCCACCTGCAGCCACGGCGCGTCGTCGCTAGCCGTCCAGTGGCCGCCGAGACCGGCGGTATCGATGACCTGCACCGTTCTGGTCATGACGCTATAGCTCGCATTCGACGTCATCGCTACGCCGCGCGGTCGTACTGCGAGCAGGCGTGGATTCACTGCAAGATCCACTAGCGTTGTGCGGGTACGATTGGTCAGCGTGTCACGAACCATGATCGTTCCCGTGTATTGACCGGGCGCCAATGTATTGCTGACTGTTGCGGTGAGCGTCGTCCCGCCTGTTCCTGATGTCGGCGTAACGGTCAGCCACGGTTGATTGGAGCTGGCCTGCCAGGTCGCTCCGTCGGTGACGAGAGTCAACGCTGACGAGAATCCGGGAGCCGACGAAAATCCGGATGCTCCGGCTGTGTAGGCCGGTCTCACCGCTGCAGGCGAGAGAACATGGTCGACCGTGAATGTGACGTTCACGTCTTGAAAGACGACCTGCGATCCGTCCGCTTTGCCAGTCGCGAATCGAAGTGTGGTGGCATACCGGCCGGGCGGCATCGTGGCGAAAGCTGTGATGCTCACGCTCACCGGGCTCGTTCCGGTCTGAGGTGCGTTGACCGCGAGCCAGCTCGGCGCAGTCGTACCCGGCAGCGTCCCAACCACGACTCCGTCGCCCCTGAACGTGGCCACTACGTTCTGGGATGGAGCATCGGTTGTAAGCGTGACCGTGGTCCGGTCGAGCGTAATGCTCGTGCTCGGCCCCCCGCCGGTGCCACCACCGCCGCCGCCGCCACCACCACAACCGCAAATCAGGACGGACATGAGCGCGAGCGCGCTCGCAGAGAACACGTTCAACGACCGATTCATTCGCAAGCTCCCCGGGCGCCGGCTGGTCTATGGAATTCTTGTCCGTGACGCGGCTGGTGCGCCGAGCAGGCAACCCCGCCGATCGTTCGAGCTATTGACGGTTCTTATACCACGCGCGCATCGTCGGCGCCGACGATTCCCGAAGTGATTCACGATGACAGTCGTTATGAAAACGAGCGTGCTGACGTGCATCGTTCTGCTCGGCAGCTGCGCCGCCGAGGCGTCGTGCGTAGACTCGCTTGCCGCGCATCGTGCCGAAGCCGAGGCGGACTACCTGAAGTCCCCGGACTCGCCCTTCGACGAGGCGATGCGCGCGCACTTCGCAGGTTTCGCGTACTTCAAAGGCGATGCCGCGTTCTGTGTCGATGCGTCGTTCGAGCCGGCGGCCAAGGACGAGAAGCAATTCAACATGGCAGCCTTCAACGGCAAGACGATCGCGTTCCGGAAATACGGCGTGTTCCGCTTTCCGCTCGGCGGCGCGCTGCAGACGCTCACCGCGTATCAGCGCATGGATCTGCCGGAGCAGGAGCGCAACTGGGTGCTGATTCCATTTCAGGATCGAACCAACGGCAAGGAAACCTACGGCGGCGGTCGCTATCTCGAGCTGTATTTCCCGATAGGCGCGCACACCGAGCTGGATTTCAATCGAGCCTACAACCCGTTGTGCGCCTACGATTCGAAATTCACCTGCCCAATGCCGCCGCCCGAGAACCGGCTCAGGATCGCGGTGACCGCGGGCGAAAAAGCCTACGCCGGCAAGCATTGACGAGTCAGCGTGAGTACCCGAGTTGCCTGCAAGACGGACGGCTGCACGCGCACCATCTTGGCTGCGACTGCAGCCCGGACCGGCGGTTATTGCATGCCTTGCGTCCAGGCGAAGGAGCGCCAGCAACGCGAAGCTCACATCCGCGCGAATCGCCGCAACGTCGATCCTTACGACGGGATCGATGATCCGCTCGCGCTCCTCAAGCTCGTGCACTCGCCGCCGAAGCCCGATCCGCTGATCCGCTATCTGCCGCCGCCGCGCAAGCCCGCGACGCTGTACGCCGAGCTCGATTCCGGCCAGATCGCTGCAATGGTCCGTCACGCGCACTCGTTGCTGAAGAAGGGCGACATACACAAGGCGCAGGACATCGCTGCCTGTCTCCTGGCATTCGTGTCTGCCGACATCAGCTCGCTGCTGCAGGAATTGATTCGCGTCGAGGAGCTGCGGCCGGAATTCCTGTTCCACCGCGCCGCGCCGAAGATTCGCAATCTGCTGACGCAGCATCTCGCGCGCGTCGCGGGACACGATCGTCTGCTCACGGACAAGCTGCTCTCCGCGCTGGCGTGGGTGGAAGACGAGCGTGTGGTCGAGCTCTTCGCCGGCTGGCGTGCGCAGCCGCCGAGTTGGGCGTCCGATCTCCACATTCCCGCGCATCAATATGCGCGAGAGGCTGGCTGGGAGCTGTCGTCAGACGGCCAGCGTCGTAATCTGTATCACGAGATCTGCTATCCGCTGATCCGCAGCGACGCTGCGACGTCCGCGTCGCCCGTCACCGTGCTCACCGACGCGAACTTGTTCGAGCTCGATGGAACGTCGGAGGTGCTCGCGTTCCTCGGTCGCCGGCAACCGATCGTCGTGCCGATCACCGAGGCCAATCTAGGCGGCGGTCTGCCGCGTCGTTCACTGATCCTGGCCAACACGCCGCGCAGTCCATGGCACGCGGGCATGGACTCGTTGCCCACGCAGTATTCGCAGATCGGCGGGCATCCGACGTGGGTGCAGGATGCCGAGTACCCGACGTGTGGCGCCTGCAACCAGACCATGCCGTTCATCGGCCAGATTTCCTGCGAGGACATCGAGCCGCATCGCGAAGGGATCTTCTACGCTTTCCTCTGTTCCGGCTGCGCAATGACGGCGTCAACCTATCAGCAGACCTGAGCTGCAGGCGTAGACTCTGCCGCCCACTTGGCTTGCGGAGGGTACGACCATGAGTCTGCTAGACCAGCTTGGCGGAGCAGTCGGTAGCGTTCTGGGCCAGGGCAAAGGGGCGGGCGTCGGTGCCGTGCTGCTGCAGCAGGTCATCGCGATGCTCAGCAAGCCGGGCGCAGTCGCTGAGCTCACGAGCAAGTTCCAGAGCGCCGGTCTCGGCAACATCCTGCAGTCGTGGATCGGCACCGGGCAAAATCTTCCCATCTCGGCAGACCAGGTGCGCCAGGTGCTCGGCGCGGGTACGGTCACGGACCTGGCGAAGAAGGCGGGCATCGGCGAGTCGGAGACCACCGGCGCGCTGGCGAGCCTGCTGCCGCAGGTCATCGACAAGCTCTCCCCGGGCGGCAAAGTCCCGGGCGGTAACGATCTCGGCGGCGCGCTCGCATCGCTCGGCAAGCTGCTCGGCTGAAGATCCTTCTCCGCGCCATGCGCTAAGCTCCTCCTCGTTGCAAGCGAGGAGGAGCGATGAGCGACGACGGCAGCTACCTGCGCCGCCAGTTCAAGACGGCGTGGGCGCTCACCGATCTGCATCTCACCGGGCTCGACACCGATGAATGCCTGTGGCGGCCGGCCGCGCAGGGCATGCACGTCCAGCGCGCCGCGGACGGAACGTGGCGCGCCGATTGGCCGGAGCACGAGCGCTACGATCTCGGTCCGCCGAGCATCGCGTGGGTGACGTGGCACATCGGATTCTGGTGGTCGATGGTGCTGGACCACTCGTTCGGCGCGGGCACGCTGACGCGTGAAACTGTGACCTGGCCCGGCAGCGCCGACGGCGTGCGCGAACGGCTCGGCCGTCTGCGCAGCGAATGGCTCGCTGCTCTCGACAAGCTCAGTGACGGCGATCTCCAATCCACGCAGCGCACGCGCTGGCCGTTCCGCGATCGACCCTTCGGCGACGTCGTCGCGTGGGTCAACGTCGAGCTGACGAAGAACGCCTCGGAGCTCGGCTACGCCCGGTTCCTGTACGCGGTCCGTCGATGATGAAGTACATCGACATCCGGGCGATCGTGCTGGCGACGCTGGCGGTGTTCGGTATCGACTTCGTCACCGGCATCGTGCTGTTCAGTGTGTTCACCGATCAGGTTGCGAACGCCAGTGAGGAGCAGGTTCGTGCAGCAGCCGCGGCGCTTGCTACCGATCCCGGTTATCTCCGGGCTGCACTCGTTCTCGGCACGGCTTCGACCGTGGTCGGCGGATTCCTGGTCGCGCGTATCGCGCGCCAGATTCCTTACTACAACGCGCTGGCCTACGGCGTGCTCGGCATGGTGCTCAGCCTGCTGATGACCAGCGAGCTGCCGACGTGGTTCCGAGTGGTCGGGATTGGGCTCACCGTGCCGGCATCGCTCGTCGGCGCTTACTTCGGCAGGCGACCTTTGTCGAAGTGATGCTCGACCGGAATTTCCGTCCACCCGTGCCGCGAGCGTTCCCACACCGAGCGCACCGGCGCGGGAAACGACGCATCGGCGAACGCGCCCACCGCGATGCCGGTCATGCCTGGATTGCGATTGGAGCGCCAGAAGATTGACGTCCCGCAGGTCGGGCAGAAGTACGTGAAGAACTGGTTGCCCGCATCGGTCGGGCGCACGAACTCCCGCGTCGGACCCGTGATCGTGATGTGCTCATCCGCGTAGTAGGCGCCGACGCCGAACACCGAACCGGTGCGCCGCTGGCAATCGACGCAATGGCACGCGACGACGCTGGCCGGTTCGCCTTTCGCGACCACCTTCACAGAGCCGCACGAACACTCTGCTGTACGTTCCATTCGGCAAGCATAATATCGCGGGTGCTGCAGTCCCGACGATAACTACAAGAGGGATGGGCTCATGACACGGACTGGAATTCGAGCGTTCGCAATCCTGCTGGCTGGCGCCCTGTGTACAGCGACGACGCTGGCCGCCGGCACCGAGCGGCAGCTCATCAGCGCCGCTGATTTCGGCGCGCTGCCCTTCATGGTCGGGCCGAAGATGTCGCCCGACGCCAAACACGTCGTGACCACGGCGCATCTCAAGGGCAAAAAGCTGCTGGTGATCCTCGACCTCGGCCCGAAGACCGGGCCATCGCACTCGTTCACCATGCCCGGCAAATGGGAGCTCGGCTGGTACCGCTGGGCCGGCAACGAGCGGGTGCTCGTCAGCATCGGGCATGCGGACGTGCTGTTCGGCGACGACGTTTATGTGACGCGGCTCGTGATGTACGACCTCAAGACCGACCAGGCAGCCTTCATCGGCAAAAAGAATGAAGGTGTCGAAGGCGACAACGTCATCCACATCGATCGCGACGGCCACTGGCTGCTGCTCAACGTGCAGAAGACGATCTACGACTACCCCTCGGTCTACCGCGTCGATCTCGACACGATGGACATGAAGAAGGTCGTCAGCGAGCACCCGCACGTCTGGAACTGGTTCGCCGATTCCAGCGGCACGGTGCGGGCCGGCGTCGGCGTCGAAGGCCGCCGCTGGTGGCTGCTGTATCGCAAGGAAGCGGACGCAAAATTCGAGAAGGTCATGCGGCGCACGGTCAAGAGCACCGACGACGATGAAGGCGTGATCGAGCGTTTCATCCCGCTCAACGGCAGCGACAAGGGCTACGCAGTCACCAATGCACGCACCGGCCGCTACGGCCTGTATCGCTACGATTTCGCCAGCGACTCGCTCGGCGAGCCGGTGTTCGAGCATCCGCAGGTCGACATCGACGACTTCCGGATGTCCGACCAGAACGAGATCACCGCGGTCTACTACACCGACGATCGCAGCCGCATCGAATGGCTGGTGCCGCGCATGAAGGAGCTGCAGGGGAAGATCGATCGCGCGCTGCCCGAGCGCATCAATCGCGTCATCTCGATGAGCAGCGACGGCGAGAAAATGCTGGTCTGGTCCGGCAGCGCCGCGGATCCAGGCACCTACTACTACTACGACTCGGCGACGGCGAAGATGAGCATGCTCGCGCGGCCGTACGGCAACATGACCGACAAGCAGCTCGCGGACATGGCCAGTGTCAGCTACGCGGCGCGCGATGGCTTGCAGATTCCCGCGTATCTCACGCAGCCGCCAGGTGTTGAAGCCAAGCAACTTCCGCTGATCGTCATGCCGCACGGTGGCCCATTCGTCCGCGACGAGTGGGGTTACGACACGTGGGTGCAGTTCCTCGCCAACCGCGGCTACGTCGTGCTGCAGCCGAACTTCCGCGGCTCGACCGGTTACGGCCGCGACTTCGTCGCGAAGGGCGAGGGCCAGGTGGGCCGCACGATGCAGGACGATCTGGACGACGGCGTGAAATGGCTGGTCGAACAAGGCAAGGTCGATCCGAAGCGCGTCTGCATCATGGGTGGATCGTACGGTGGCTACGCTGCGCTGTGGGCGGCGGCCCGCAACCCCGAGATCTACCGTTGCGCGATCAGCTTCGCCGGCGTCTCCGATCTCGCTGCGATGATCAAATACGATCGGCGCATGTTCTCGGCGACGCGTTATTACACGGCGTGGCGCGAGCGCGTGCAGGGCGATAAGACTTTCGACCTGAATACGGTCTCGCCCCTGTACGCAGTCGATCGCATCAACATTCCGCTGTTGATCGCGCATGGCACGGATGACGAGAACGTGCCGTTGGTGCAATCGAGGAAGCTGCACGAGGCCTTGCTCAAGGCGAACAAGCCGCACTCGTACATCGTGTACGAAGGCGAAGGCCACGGCTTCGACAACCCGGCGAACGCGACGGCGTTCCTCGAACAGGTCGATCAGTTCCTGCGTACCAATAATCCCGCGAACTGAGTGTCCCTCTGGCCAATTTTCCCGCGTGAACGGGGTGCGTATCGTCGTGACGCATGCGCACCTGGTGGCCAATGCTCGCTTGCGTCGCTGCGCTCCCGCTCTTCGCAGCACCGTCAGTCGCTGCGACCTACCGCCCGCCGCGACTCGAGGACGGCCATCCGGATCTGCAAGGCGCGTGGGATCTCGTCAATGCGACCCCGTTGGAGCGGCCGCCCGGCGTTGCGACGCTGACGATCACCAGCGAACAGGCTGCTGCCATCGATCGTGCGCTGGAGCAGGTCGCGGAAGACCGTTCGACGCCCCAAGAAAATACCGACTACTTCAATCAACGGCGCCTGCTGCCGATTCACGGCGAGCTGCATAGCTCGATCATCGTCGATCCGCCCGACGGCCGGATTCCCGGCACGGCCGCGTTCAAGCAATGGCAGGTCGACGTGCGGGCCAACGTGATAAACGCGCTCGACGGTCCCGAGCAGCGGCCGACGTCCGAGCGTTGTCTCGGCAATCCGGCCGCGCAGGCGCCCAATCTCTTCAATCCCGGCACCAACCTGCGTCAGATCGTGCAGACGCGCGATGCCGTGATGATCGAATCGGAAGTCATGCACTTCGTTCGCGTGGTCCGTCTCAACGCGCAACACGGCCCCGCCGCAGTAACGTCATGGCCGGGCGACTCGATCGGCTGGTGGGAGGGCGACACTCTGGTCGTCGAGACCAAGCACTTCACGCCGAGCGACAACGGCCGCGTTACGATGGGCATCGCGTTCCTGGTGTCGCCTGCTGCAACCGTGACCGAGCGCATCGCTCGCGTCGCTGCCGACGAGCTCAGCTACGCGTTCACAATCGACGATCCAGCGAACTACACGCAGCCGTGGAGCGGCGAGACGAACCTGGTGCGCAAGAACGAGAATCTGCTCGAGTACTCCTGCCACGAAGCGAACTACTCGCTGCGCTTCATTCTCCAGGCCGGTCGCGCGCGCGATCACGAGTGAGCTACTTGACGGTTCCGGGCGTGCGTCCCAGGCTACGCGCCCGTGACGCTCCTACTGATTCGCAACGCGAACCTCTACGCCCCGCAACCGCTCGGCATCCGGCATCTGCTCATCGGTGGCGGGCGCATTCTCTGGATCGGCGAGGCAGCGTTCGACCTGCCGGTCCCCCTGCGCACGGTGTCGCGTGTCGTGGATGCAGGTGGGCGGCCAACCATTCCTGGATTCATCGACGGCCACGTCCACGTGACGGGTGGCGGCGGCGAGGCGGGATTCCGTACTCGCGTTCCAGCGGTGCCGCTCTCCCGGTTCACAACTGCGGGCATCACTACGGTCGTCGGTTTGCTCGGCACCGATGACATCGTCCGCGGACCGGGCGAATTGCTCGCGACGCTCTATGCACTGCGCGAAGAAGGGCTGAACGCTTACGGCTACGCCGGCGGTTACCACGTGCCGCCCGCGACACTGACGGGCAGCGTGCGCGGCGATCTGGTTTTCGTGGAAGCGCTGATCGGCATCGGCGAAGTCGCGATCAGCGATCATCGCTCGAGCCAGCCGACGCTCGATGAGCTGCTGCGCATCGCATCCGAGTGTCACGTCGCCGGCGTCATGACCGGCAAGGCGGGCATCCTGCATCTGCATCTCGGCGACGGCCCGCGCGGTCTCGACCTGATTCGCGAAGCGCTGCGCCGGAGCGAATTGCCGGCGCGCGTATTCAATCCCACGCACGTGAATCGGCGCCGCGCCCTGTTCGCCGAAGCGCTGGAGCTGGCACGACAAGGCTGCACCGTCGACATAACTGCGTTCCCCGTCGCGGAGGGCGAAGACGCGTATGCCGCTGCCGAGTCGCTCGAACGCTATCTCGCGTCAGGGGCGCCCGCCGATCGCGTGACCATCAGCTCCGACGCGGGCGGCTGCCTGCCGTGTTTCGACGCGGAAGGTCGCGTCACGCACATGGACGTCGGCTCATCGGGCGCGCTGCTGGAAACCCTGCGCGAAGCCCTCGCGCGCGGGCTGTCGCTCGAAGCTGTTTTGCCGGCCTTTACGACAAACCCCGCAAAGCTGCTGCGGCTCGCACGCAAGGGAGCCATTGCGGCCGGTCACGATGCCGACCTGGTCGTGCTCGACGAGTCGCACCGGGCCGACACTGTGGTCGTTCGCGGCGAGATCCACGTCATAGATCGAACTTGCATCCGGCGCGGCACGTTTGAATAAGGTTAGAATTACACGCGAGGAGTACTGCCCCCTACATGTGTCCTAGCAGAGTTGCCGAAGGCGCCACGCGCGGCTGGATCGTCCCGATCGGTGGCGCGGAGAACAAGGAGAACGATCGGCGCATCCTGCGTCGCTTCGTCGAGGCTTCCGGCGGCGAGGATGCCGACATCGTCGTGATCCCCACCGCGAGCAAGATGCACGAGACCGGGCCGCGCTACGAAGCGCTGTTCCGCGAGCTCGGTGCGGCATCCGTCTCCGTGATGGACTTCGACACGCGCCGCGATTGCCAGGAGGCGAACCGGCTGGAGCGTCTCGATCGAGCCACCGGCATCTTCTTCACCGGCGGCAACCAGCTGCGCCTGACGGCCCTGCTGGGTGGCACGCCTGTCGCCCAATTGATCCGCAAGCGCAACGCCGCGGGTGTGACCGTCGGCGGGACCAGCGCCGGTGCCAGCATCCTGAGCGAGCACATGATCGCGTTCGGCGACGAAGGCTCATCGGTGATCGCCGGCAGCGTGCGCCTGGCGCCCGGCCTGGGACTCACCAACCGGTTCGTGATCGATCAGCACTTCCGCGAGCGCGACCGCCTCGGCCGCCTGATCACGGCACTTGCATACAACCCGTTCGCCATCGGCATCGGCCTGGACGAGGACACCGCGGTGTTCATCGGCCCGGACGAAACGCTGGAGGTGGAGGGGAGCGGCGGCGTGACCGTGGTCGATGCCTCCGAAGTGAGCTTCTCTTCGGCCGACAGCGTGTCCGAGGGGCAGCCGGTGGCCGTGCTCGGCCTCAAGGTGCACGTCCTGACGCCGGGCACCACGTTTAACCTGAGTACCCGCACTGCCTCCGCCGCGAGCCTCATTCCCACCAAGGAATAGGTCGTGACATGATCGGGTACGCCTGAGGGGAGCGTCACCTGACCATGCAAATCGTCGATCGCTCGGTCTACGTCGGCCCATCGCTGTACGCGCATTTTCCTGTCATTCGCCTGGAGCTCGACCTCGGCGCGCTGGAAGCGTGGCCGACCGGCAAGCTCGGCCCGCAATACGTCGATGGCCTGGCTGCGGCGCTGCCCGGCCTGGCTGAGCACGGGTGCTCGTACCGCGAGCCCGGCGGGTTCCTGCGGCGCATGCGCGAGGACGATGGCACGTGGCTCGGTCACGTCCTCGAGCACGTCGCCATCGAACTGCAGAACGTAGCGGGCGAGGAAGTCACGTTCGGCAAGACGCGCAGCGCGGGTAAGCCGGGCGTCTACACCGTCGTCTATGAATATGCGCAGCGCGACGAAGGTGTCGCGGCGGGCGACCTCGGGCTGCGCTTGTTGTGCTCGCTCTTGCCCGAGGCGATTCGTCCGCCGGGTTCGGTGCCGGAAGGCTGGAGCTGGCCGGAAGCGCGCGACGATTTCATTCGTTTCGCGCAGCGCCGCGCGCTCGGCCCTTCGACTGCTTCGCTCGTGCGTGCTGCAGAAAGCCGCAGCATTCCGTGGCTGCGCCTCAACGATCAATCGCTCGTGCAGCTCGGTCACGGCAAGTATCAGCAGCGCATCCAGGCGACAGTCTCGGGTCGCACGCCGCACATCGCTGTCGAGCTCGCGAGCGACAAGGAAGAAACGAACAAGATCCTGGCGTCGCTCGGCTTGCCGGTACCGCGTCAGGAGCTGGTGCAGAACGAAGGACAAGCTGTGCGCGCCGCGAAGCGTATCGGCTTTCCGGTCGTCACCAAGCCGTACAACGGCAATCACGGCCGCGGGATTTCCATTCGCCTGACGACGGATGCGGAAGTCGCGCACGGTTTCAACGTCGCGAAGGAGCACTCGCGCTCGGTGATCGTCGAGTCGTTCCTCGAAGGCGACGATCATCGCTTGCTGGTCGTCAACGGCGAGCTGGTCGCGGCGACGCGGCGCACGCCGGGACATGTCGTCGGCGACGGCGAGCGCACGATCGTGCAGCTCATCGAAATCGTGAATCAGGATCCGCGCCGCGGCGTCGGTCACGAGAAGGTGCTGACGCGGCTCGAGCTCGATGCGCAAGCGGAGAAGATGCTCGAGCGCGCCGGGCTCACGGCGCAGTCGGTGCCGGAGCGCGGCCGCATCGTGTATCTGCGATCCACGGCGAATCTTTCCACCGGCGGCACTGCCACCGACGTGACCGACGTGATCCATCCCGACAACCGCGACATGGCAGTGCGCGCGATTCGCGCGATCGGCCTTGACGTCGGCGGCGTCGACTTCCTCTCGTCGAACATCGCCGAGAGCTATCGCACGATTGGCGGCGGTATTTGCGAGGTCAATGCCGCGCCCGGCTTCCGCATGCACGTCGCACCGAGCGAAGGGACGGCACGCGACGTGGCCGCTCCGGTCATCGACATGTTGTTCCCGCCCGGCGCGCCATCGCGCGTACCGATCGCGGCAGTGACCGGTACGAACGGCAAGACAACCACGGCACGCATGCTCGCGCACATCACGAAGATGGGTGGCTACACGCCGGGCCTGACGACGACCGATGGCGTGTACATCGACGGTCAGCGCACGGTTCAGGGCGACATGACCGGCCCGATGTCGGCGCAGATGGTGCTGGCCGATCCGCAGATCGACATGGCGGTGCTGGAAACTGCGCGCGGCGGTTTGCTGCGCGCTGGTATGGGCGTGCGACAAGTGAACGTCGGCGCGGTGCTCAACGTGCAATCCGATCATCTTGGTCTGAAGGGCATCGATACGCTGGAGCAGCTCGCCGAGGTCAAGCGCGTCGTGATCGAAGTCGCGACCGATTGCGCAGTGCTGAACGCTGACGATCCGCTGGTCCTGAAGATGTCGGGCTACACGGAAGCCAAGAACATCTGCTACGTGACGATGAATCCGCAGCACACGCTCGTGCGCGAACACATCCGTGCCGGCGGACGCGCGTGCGCGCTGGAAGCCGGCGTGAACGGGCAGATGATCACGCTGTACGATCGCGGCAGCCACATTCCGCTGCTGTGGACGCACTTGATTCCGGCGACGCTCGAAGGTCGCGCGACCCACAACGTGCAGAACGCAATGTTCGCGGCCGCGATGGCGTTCTCGCTCGGCATCAAGCTCGACGCGATCCGCCAGGGCTTGCGCACCTTCGACACGACGTTCTTCCAGGCACCGGGCCGCATGAACGTTTTCAACGAGCATCCGTTCAAGGTGGTGTTCGACTACGGTCACAACGCGCATGCAGTCGCTGCGATGGCCGAGCTCGCGCAGCGGCTGGACGTCACCGGTCGACGCATCGTCGTCGTCGCGGGGCCCGGCGACCGGCGGGACGAAGATCTGCACGCGATCGCGAAGGCGGTCGCCGGTCGCTTCGATCACTACATCTGCCGCCGCGACGACAACCTGCGCGACCGTGCGCCGGACGAAGTGCCGCGCATGATTGCCACGTCGCTGATCGAACAGGGTGTGCTGAACAAGCAGATCTCGATCATCCCGGACGAGCAGGAAGCGATCGATGCCGCGCTCAACATGGGTCAGCCCGGCGACCTGCTGCTGGTGTTCGCCGACGCGCTGGTCCGCTCGTGGAAGCAGATCACGAAGTTCCGGCCGGCGGGCGCGCCGGAGCCGCAGGCGCGCGTAGCGGCGCCGGTGCCTTCCCCCACGATCTCCGAGACCAGCATCGAACCGCCACCGCTGTCGAGCCTCGAAGGTCTGCTGCGCGACGAACGTGGCATTCGCCTCGCGCCGGAGGTCGATGACTGAGCGAACCAGCCGCACTGCCGTTCGACGGCTCGCGGCGCCTGACCGGCAGCAACCTGTTCTTCGCTTCGACTGGCGCAGTGCTGGACACACTCGGAATCGAAGCCGATCCGACGTTGCAGGCCGAGTGGCGCGGCCGCGTCGTGCGTGCGCGCGCGGCATTGGGTTGGCCCAATGACACGGCATCGATCGTTGCGCGTCGTCATGCGGTGGGTACGTCCCTCGCGATAGCGGCACCGCTCGATCAGCTCTTCACCGCGACCGAAGTCAACGAGTGGGCGCTCTGCGCGTCGCTCGTCGCGGCCGATCCGGTTCGCTGGAGCTATCTCGAAACCGCGCTCGTGGATGCGGCGCGCGAGGCGGCGGAACAGTCGTCGATGTCAGCGGCGTTTGCGGTTGCCTTGCCGGTGATCCATGAGCAGGTGGCATTGGCGCGTTTCGCGAAGTTGTCGAGCATCGAAGGCTCGCCGCGACTCGGCGCCCTGGTCACTGAGGCCC